>Ga0208821_1000847_pt1 | contig 20864 bp, 19 predicted proteins | sample June2015DPH_20_5_FD_184720 | JGI IMG/M metagenome (GOLD analysis project Ga0208821, IMG submission 184720) | Peatland microbial communities from SPRUCE experiment site at the Marcell Experimental Forest, Minnesota, USA - June2015DPH_20_40... | ecosystem: Environmental > Terrestrial > Soil >... | reverse complement strand
AAGCGATCAAAAGATCGGTTCAGATAGGTTTCGTAAGATGAACGATAGGGTTTTGTGCTTAACATTTTCTCTGAATTCGATTCAACGAATTTCTAACTTTCAAAATTCACATTTTTAGAGGTTGCCTTTAGAGATCAAGGCTGACATTGCATACAAAGGAGATTTTAAATGGAAAAGCAAAAAGGAGCAGATAACAATAGAGGTAAGAGGTTCGCATGGATGAGCGCTATTTTTTTATCGTTCATTGTGGCTTTTGAAATTGCCATCATGGTCAGTCCGTTCGCTTTCTTTTTCTATGCAGTATTCAACCCGTTTCTACTCGCTCTGACCCAATCGAGGACGACTCGCTGGCTGACGGCCTTTTTTCTTACGCACATGGTCGTTCCACCAAATGGGGCATTGATGGTTGTTCGCATTTTAGGGTCTGTGTTTTTTGTGGGTGGGATGCTAATATTTTTTGTTTGTGCTGTCCAGGTTTACTTGGGCAAGTTACTGAAGAAGGGTGTTGCCAAAAAAGGATTGTATACCCTTATTCGCCATCCTCAATATCTCGGGCTTGGGTTGGCAGCCTTGGGACTGGCTATCATCTGGCCTAGGTTCCTGACACTGGCGCTCTTTGGGGTCATGCTCTTTTTGTATTACCTTCTTGCTAAAGACGAGGAGCGTAGGATGACAAATCGTTTTGGGGAGAGCTACATCTCTTACATGAATCGAACGGGAATGTTCTTTCCCCGTTTCGTTGAGAAAGTATTTACAGGAAGCTCAAAGCCGCAACAACGTCTAGGTCTCGGAAAAGCCATTGTCATCTTTCTGGTACTTCTTGTAGTGACGGTAGGGAGCGGTTTCATTTTGCGAGCCTATACGGTTCACCATCTTCCATTAGAGCAAGTCAATGGTATTGATGTGATCACCATCACAAAAGAAGATCTAATAACGGCAAAACAACTGGTTCCTTCCGTGCTTCAGGATCCTGGTATTGCCTCAAAGTTGCAACCAATCGAAAATCGTAAAGGTCATCGCCTCCTTGCCTATTTCATTCCGATTGACTATGTGATGCAGGGCATGATTGCGGATACAGGTAGGGAATGGAAACTGTTCGAACAGCACAAAACGATTGGCATAATTACTGAGAATATTCTTCATCCGTTTGGCCATATAACTGGAGGACATATGGGTCATGCCGCAAAGGGGGCTCACAATCTTAGTATGCACGACAGCCCATCAATGAAACGAAGGATCATCTTCATCGAACTATCCAAGGGGAATAAAGGGCTCACCTCCCCATTTGATGATTTCGACATCGATACCACGCGGAAGCCACTCTTCTTCGTAGATATACACCTTCATACGGGGGAGATTCTTCAAATACGCGATACGCCGACAGGAAGCGGATGGGGCACTGTGCCAACACCGATGTTCTGACCAGGACAATGGATGGACGGTTATTTAAGAGTATCGTTAAACGAGCAAGCGATGATATGAAATCAAGGAGGCATCGGTAGAGGAGTTTTGGTATACTATAATTGTTAAAGCGGATTCCTTGATGGAACAGTCCCAATATCAACACCATAGTCCAAACCCTTCGTTATTCCAGTTGTTCACTTCATTCTTAAGGCTGGGTGCAACCGCGTTTGGTGGTCCGGCCATGGTTGCTTATATTCGAAAGATGGTCGTTGAAAAGAACCATTGGCTTGATGAGTCATCCGCTCGCGATGGGGTGGCGCTTTGTCAGACGATCCCCGGCGCCACAGCAATGCAAATGTCCGCCTACGTAGGTTTAAGAGCAAAGGGAGTGGCGGGCGCTGCGGCAAGTTTCATAGGGTTTGGCCTCCCTGCATTTCTTTTCATGATGATCCTGTCAGCACTCTATGCCCGGACCCATACTTTGCCTGCTGTCATTTCCATGTTTAACGGACTTCAGGCTATTATTATTGCTGTTATTGCCAATGCCACCTTATCTTTTGGCAAGAACTCCATTAAGAACTGGAGAAATGTTATCAATGCTTTGATTGCAGCGAGTCTATTTGGATTAAAGGTAAGTCCCATCCTGGTCATTATTGTGGCCGCCCTTTTGGGAATGATCCTTTATGACAAACAACCTGTTCCTCATGCTGTGATTCACACGAAAAAGGCACATGCTCCAAAATCTCTTTCGCTAATATTATCGGTTACAACCATAGGATTCACGGCCTTTTATTTTTTAGACCGAAAGCTGTTCGACCTTGCGATCCTCATGTTCAGGATAGATCTATTTGCTTTCGGAGGCGGATTCGCATCGGTTCCTTTGATGTACCATGAGGTGGTTGAGGCTCGCTCGTGGTTGGATGGGAAGACCCTTTTAGATGGAATTGCCCTGGGGCAGGTGACCCCGGGCCCGATTGTCATGACAGCGACCTTTATCGGATACTTGTTGAAAGGCCCTCTGGGAGCACTGCTCGCCACCATCTCTGTATTTCTGCCCTCTTTCATGATCGTTGTTGGCACCGCGCCTTACTTCGACCGACTGAGCGCTTCCCCTTATTTTAAGAGGGTTATTACCGGTATACTGTGCTCCTTTGTAGGACTTCTCTTAACAGTGACGATTCGTTTCGCTTTAAACATCCCGTGGGACTTCACTCGCATTCTTCTTTCAGGTGCAGCATTTATCGCCTTGCTATTGAGGGTTGATATCCTGTGGGTCGTCCTCGCAGGAACCGTGATTTCGTTAATTGTCCTATAGATGCTTTGCTTCATACGAAGCAAGAAGGATGGTCCACTTGATGCCTTCAAGAAATCTTCATCGCTGGACAAAAGACTTCGGGCACGCCTTCCTGGTGTTGATTGCCACCATTGTCATCTCCGTCCTTTTAGGGGAGTTCGCCTTTATGAAAGGCTGGGAAGCAATTTACAGAGGATTGTTCCGGTTTTTCCGAATTGCTTTTTTCCTCTGTGTTTCCCTCCTTCTATTACCCCCAATCTTCGACAACCTTGGTTTTGTCATGAGAAGAAGAAAAGGGGTTTTTGTTCAAATCAAGGGAAAACAGGAATTGGAGATCCATCCAATAAAACACTGGCTCTTCCGGCCTTTTCAAGGCATTGGCATCGGGCTTCTTTTTGCCACAAAACTCCTTAGCATTCTTCAAGTCATCACAGGATCCAACGCGACCCCCCTCTTTTTGCCCCGAAGCCAGTTTCAGCCGGGACGCCTTTTGATTGCCACAGGGATTACGATTCTTGTCGCTCTCCTCCTATCAACGCTCTGGACAATGGACGATCTTGGAATAAGGTACGTCAACCGAAAGGATTATGAAATCAAAATGGTTGGAAAATACGTAGGGACACTCATGCCCATTGTCTTCGGACTCTACGGGGTACTCAGTCTCTTTGGTCAATTTTCAAAAGTGGAGGCCCTCCTCTACCTATTTCAGGTCGTCGTTATCTTATATCCCCCTTTTGCGGTATTCAGCGTCTTTCATGCTCATTTCCTCCATAGAAGGGCAGAAGATCTATCAAAGAGATTGAATGTCGAAAAAAGCAGTATTTCCCACTAAATATGCCCCGACAAAGAATGATCAGAGAGAAGGTGAAAGGTCCTGCAAGGATAAAGGAGTCTCTGAAGCAAGGACTTCAAAAGACTTGACACATGCGTTTGAAGATCTTAAAGTTTAGAACGTTTGAAACTAATAAACTTATAAACACATAGAAGGAGCAAGAATGGAAAAGATATACGAACTTCATGCCGATCTCTGCAAGATGTTTTCCAATGCCAAACGACTTGAGATCATCGATTCATTGAAAGATAGAGAGAGGTCGGCCAGCGAGCTGATCGAGAAGATTGGCCTCAGCAAGGCCAACCTCTCCCAACATATGAGCGTATTGAGATCAAAGGGAGTGATTCTGACCAGGCGGGAGGGAGTCAATATTTATTATCGCATCGCAAATCCTAAGATCATTCAGGCCTGTCATTTGATAAGGGAGGTTCTCTTAGAACAATTTCAGGAAAAAGGGAAGATGGTCTCCAGCCTCAGACAAATCAAACGAGACTTTTCTCGGATTTAAGCCACCGGTTATATTAAATCTCTTCACGGATGGAGTGAGATAATGAGTCCTTTCGGTGAAAAACACCAATCCTATCTTGAGGAAAAATTTGGAAGCAGGGTATCGTTCGACAAGACAGAGCGAAAGCTCTACGGCCATGACATTGCGGCCCTTCCCAGCCTTATCAAGCCCCTTTTGGGAAACACGACTCCTGATGCGGTAGTCCAACCCGAGACAGAAACGGAACTGGTCGCGTTGGTTCGATGGGCGAAAGAGAATCACGTTGCTCTCACCCCGCGAGGCAAGGCATCCTCTGGCTACGGCGGTGTCTTACCTGTGAGGCAGGGCGTTGTTGTCGACTTTTACAGAATGAACAAGATCATCCATGTTGATCCGCAGGCTTTGACTGCCTCAGTAGAATCGGGTGTGGTATGGGAAAAACTCGATCAGGAGTTGGAGAAGCACCGGCTTACCCTCAGGCTCTATCCAAGCAGTTATCCATCATCCACTGTGGGAGGATGGCTGGCTCAGGGCGGTGCAGGTATTGGATCTTACGAAGCCGGCTGGTTCCGGGATAATGTGGTCAGCGCACGTGTTGTTCTTCCCGATGGCGAAATCATGGATCTTAAAGGGGAGGATCTTGATTTCGTCTCCGAAGTCGAAGGCATCACAGGTCTCATCAGTGAGGTGACTATTCGGGTTCAGCCCTTGGAGGAGATTGACATTGTCTCGATCAGCTCGCCCAGAGCACATGATCTCCAACAACTTGCGCAGTCCTTGATAGATAGGAAGGTTCCCATCTGGTCATTGATTTTCATCAACCCGCGCATGGCAGACCTCAAGAATAAGGCACCTCTAATGGAACACGATGGCCATCCAGTGGAAGAGCGGATCATTTTGCCGGTCTCCTACATCACCACCTTGGCGTTTCGCAAGAGGGATCGAGAGGCCGTGATCGCTCAGTTACCGGAACTCCTCAAGTCATGTCGTGGAGAGTTACTCCCAAATGAAATTGCCCAGCACGAATGGAAGAATCGCTTTAAGCTGATGCTCGTCAAGCGGCTTGGTCCGAGCCTGGTCCCTTCGGAGATTGTCGTTCCCCTTTCTGCACTGGGGGATGTGATGGAGGAGATTGAGAATAAAGTCAAGCAGCCTCTTGTCAAGGAAGGGGTTGTTATTCGGCAGGGTGCAAGTGGCCGGCCTGAAGTTGTCATTTTGGGCTTTATCCCCAGTGATGAGCGGAAGTTTACCTACAACCTTGTCTTTGGTCTGATTCTGACAGTGATCAAGATCGCTGAAAAGCACGGAGGACGGGCTTTCGCCACAGGAATTTATTTGGGCAAAAAAGCGCCATTAATTTTGGGGGAGAGAAGAGTCAAGCAATTGAAAGCCTTGAAGGCTCAAATCGATCCAAAATCGATTATGAACCCAGGTAAAGTCATTAGCAATGGCCGACTGGGTGCAGCCATTGGCCTGGCAGGGGTCTTCGAGCCTCTCCTTCGGCTCGTGGGAAATTCTTTTGTCGCGCAGATAGGCGAGCGGTCGACAAAGCCTATCCGAGGTATCCCTGCGGATGTAGCCTGGTATGCCTATGGGTGCTCCCAGTGCGGTTACTGTGTGGATGAATGCGATCAGTTTTATGGACGTGGATGGGAAAGCCAAAGCCCCCGAGGCAAATGGTATTGGCTGCGGGAATATATGGAAGGCCGGGAGGAATGGGATCAGCGTATGGTGGACACGATCCTGGTCTGCACGACATGCGAGCTCTGCAACCTGCGCTGCTCCGCTTCTTTACCCATTGAACCTTCCTGGATGAAACTGCGAGGTCTGCTCGTCAATGAAAAAAAGGAGATGACCTTCCCTACTTTTGAAATGATGGGCGCTTCCCTCCAGAAGGAGGGGAATATCTGGGCGGCGTACCGTAGAAACCGGGCTGCATGGTTTCCAAAAGACCTCCAGGAGAAGCATGGTCCCTCGCATCATGCCAGGATTGCCTATTTTGCCGGTTGTACGGCCAGCTATGTGGAGAACGATATCGCTTTAGCCACGGTTCGTTTGCTGGATGCCGCAGGTGTGGACTTTACCTATACGGGTGAGAAAGAAAATTGTTGTGGAATCCCGATGCTGGCGGCCGGGAAATGGGATGTCTTTGAGGAAACGTTCAGGAAAAATCTTAAGGTCATGAAGGAGGCGGGGGTCGATACCGTCGTTGCTTCTTGCCCGGCATGCAATATGATGTGGCGGCAAGTCTATCCTGCCTGGGCGAAGAAGCTGGGCATTGAATACGATATTACCGCCAGACATTACAGCGAGGTCCTGGCTGAGAAGATTAAAGAAGGGAAGCTTTCATTCCCCTCTCAAGGGAAACAGAAAGCCGTTACGGTGACCTGGCACGACTCGTGTCACATCGGCCGTGCCTCAGGAGTTTACGAACCACCTCGAGAGGTGATTCAGGCAATCCCAGGGGTTCACTTGGTTGAAATGCAACACAATCGAGAAGCGGGACACTGCTGCGGAAGTGTTCTGACCTTGGTTAAACACCCTCCAGTCGCTGCTGAAATAGGCAAGACGAGGCTGGACGAAGCTCTCCAAACGGGGGCTGAAAAGGTGATCGCCCTATGCCCTTGTTGTGAGTTTCAGTTCCGTGTCACCGCTGATAAGAAAAAGATCCCCATCGAAGTCGTTGACCTCGCGCACTTTGCAGCCTCGGCTCTGGGTTACACCTTTCCTGATCCTCATCCGGAAGTCCGCAGGCAATGGGCAGTTTTTGAAGCAATGATTGCCCTGATGACACCCCAGGGCTTCGCAAACTTGATGAGCATGATGTGGCCGGAGCTTATCGATGCCATGCCTTTGGGTATGGGAGGCATGATGCGAATCATGGGCAGGATCCCCTTGGCGCTCGACCTAATGAAGCCGATGTTCCCTATCCTGTTTCCTCGGTTGCTGCCTTTAATGATGCCCAAAGCCATGCCTGTCATGCTCAAACGGGTGGCAGAACAAGTCCCTATGCCAGACTACATGCAGGAGCAGATGGGGGAAATAATGCCCAAGGTGATGGCTCAATTGATGCCTCACATGATTGACGATGTTGTGCGTCTGGCCACACAGCCAATGATTGACTATTTGAGGAAGACCCATTAGAAACGAAGTACCGATGATGCTCGATGGGAATCTGGTCATGAGTCCCCAACCTCAGTTAGTATGACTAACCCATGAAAGGAGGTGAAAAGAATATGAAGAAGAGGATGTTTGTTTGGATGTTGTCATTCGTTCTCGTCCTATCAATGGCCTCCCTAAGCATGTCTCAGGAGAAGCCAAAGGTCCCTGCCTGGCAGACGACCGTAGTCAAAGAGTGGGTAGCAAATGCAAAGGCAGCTATCAAGTCTGTCACCATTCAAGATGTAAAGGCAGCGATGGATAAGAAGGAGAAGGCGATCTACCTCGATGTCAGGGACCCCAATGAGTACGCGGCAGGACATCTTCCTGGAGCGATTAATGTCTCCAGGGGGACATTGGAGTTTAACGTCTGGGACAAGATCCCAGATAAAACCGCCAAAATTTACGTCTACTGCAAAACGGGAGCCAGATGCGCACTGGCTACCAAGGCTCTGAATGATATGGGTTACAAAAATGCAGTGGCCACAGATACCGGCTATGAAGCATGGATCAAAGCTGGCTATCCCGTAGAGAGGTAATGGATGGGAAAGATGGGCATCCGAGAATCTTTCGGACGCCCATCTTTTTGGGGATGTATTGGATGTATTATTTAATGATGCAACTTATAAAGGTCGTGGAAGCATAAGAACAATGAGCCTTGATGATCTTAAGCTAACGAGACGAAGATTTCTAAAGGTAACGGGAGCGACTTTGGGGGCGCTTTCCTTGAGCCATGAACTCCTCGACTTTAAACATTGGGTTCGTGCCAATGCTGAAGCGCCGGTGACTCGCATCCCAACCTTCTGTAATGGGTGTGGTAATCGCTGTGGCATTTTTGCCTATGTAAAGAATGGAAGGCTATGGAAGATAGAAGGGAATCCTGAGGCCAATGGCAATCTCGGAGTGATTTGCCCAAAGGGGCATGGCTATCTTCATGATCTATACAATCCAAGTCGACTGAGGGGCCCGCTGAAGAGGACGGGAGATCGCTTTGAACCCATCTCCTGGGAGCAAGCTTATAAGGAGATTGCCCAGAAGATCAACCTCATCCTTATGGATAGTGGTCCCCAGAGCATCTTCTGGGTCAATTACCCTCAATCCAATAATCCCTATGCCCTGAGATTGATGCATTCCCTCGGAAGCCCTCACTATTTTACCCATGGCTCCACCTGTTATACGGCAAGAAATGCAGGTTGGGTAACGACCGTGGGTGATCTTCCTTCCAATGACCTTTCCAATTCCCAATACATTGTCATCATCGGTCGCAATCCAGCAGGTGGAATCGATCTGGCCGAGGTGAAGAAGATTGTAGAGGCCAAGGAGAAAGGGGCAAAGCTCGTCGTGGTAGATCCGAGACACAGTGAGACGGCAATATTGGCCGATGAATGGCTACCCATTAAACCCGGGACCGATTTGGCATTCCTCTTGGGGATGATTAACATAATGATTAAAGAAGAGTTGTACGATAGGCAGTTTGTTAAAGAGAAGGCTGTAGGTTTTGAACAACTCGACGATGAGATCGTCAATTATCCTCCGGAATGGGCAGAAAGGGTCTGTGAAATACCGGCAAAGACCATTGTCCGAATCACCCGAGAGATGGCGAGGGTAAAACCCAGGGCTCTGCTTCATCGGGGCTATCACGCTGCGTTCGGTTCTCAGTATCTCAATAGTTTTCAGACCGCTCGGGCATTGGCCATTGTCAATAGCCTTTTAGGCAATATCAACCGGGAAGGTGGAATCTACTTTCCTAAATCGGCTCAATTGGGAGAGCTTCAACCCAAACATCCTGCCCCTGAGCTTCCAAAAATTGGAAAGTCAGATGGGACAGGAGTGCCCGGAAGATATCCATTAGGGAGTTATGGAGATGGAATCGCGCATGCCATTCCAGAACTGGCGCTTCGGGGGGAATTGAAGGCTGGATTCGTTTATCACAATAATCCCCTTCGGACGAATCCGAATCCAAAAAGAGTGATTGCAGGTTATAAAAAGCTTGATCTCTTGGTTGTCGTTGACACCGTCCTCTCCGAAACAGCATCGATTGCTCATTATGTTCTGCCTGAATCCTTCTATCTCGAACGTGACGAAGCGGTGGATACAAAACATAGCGGAAAACGAGCCCAAGTCAGTATTCAGCAGAAAGTCGTCAACCCTATGTTCGATACAAGGCCGGGAACCCAGATCATTATCGAATTGGGAAAGCATCTGGGAGTTGAGAAATATTTTAATTTTGATATCGATGAAGGCAATCGTCTAAGGCTGAAGCCTTTTGGGATAACCCTCGAAGAGCTGAAGCAAAAGGGAGTCCTTTTTGTAGGGGAGAAGTGGAAGGAAGGTTTCAATAAGTTGGAGACGCCCTCGGGCAAGGTGGAAATCCACTCGAGCACTTTAGAAAAGCTTGGCTTTCCTCCTATTCCTCGTTGGGAAGACCCCTTGGTCTCCCCGGATTCCAAGAATCCCTCCTCTTTCCGATTACTTCATGGGAAGCAGGCTATTCATACGCATTCGATGACGGCAAACCAACCTTATCTCATGGCCATCAGTCGTCGCTATGATTTAATCCGGTTGTGGATGAACAAAGAAAGAGGAAGACGTTTGGGTCTAAAGGATGGGGATTGGGTTCAAGTCAAATCGATCGTTGGAGAGGGTAGGATTCGAGTCAAGTTGACAGAAGGGCTTCATCCATCCTGTGTGTGGCTCCCCAGCGGTTATGGGATTTTTTCAAAACATTTAAAAACAGCCTTTGATGTGGGATTGTCGTATAACGATTTTCTCCCAACCCTGTTTGATCCCACGGTCGGACATGCGATGTCATCAGAGATAATTGTACAGGTGAGAAAAACATCAGAACTTCGGAGTTGAGAGTTTGGGGATTACAGTTCTTGGTTTATAGTACATGGTCAGAATAATAGATGGGAATTAAGAGGTCGTGATTCATGGCTCGGTATGGAATGGTCATCGATGAAACGAAGTGCGTGGGTTGTCATGCCTGTCGGGTGGCATGCCAGAACCAGAATCATCTTTTAGAGAAAGAAGCCTATAACCATCTCGAAGAGCGGGAATATGGAACATTCCCAAATTATGCTCGTGAATTCTTACCCGTTCAGTGCCAGCATTGTGACAACCCTCCCTGTGTGAAAGTCTGCCCCACCGGGGCCTCCTATAAGAGAAAGGATGGCGTGGTCTTGGTAGACAAGGACAAATGCATCGGCTGTAAGTATTGCATCGCAGCCTGCCCTTATAATGTCAGGATCATCAAGAAAGAGGGCTATATCGAAAAATGCCGGTTCTGTATCGAATTTGTTGAGCAAGGGGGGAAACCGGCCTGTATGACGACCTGCATGACAGGGGTGAGGATGTTTGGTGACCTCGACGATCCCAATAGTGAAATCTCCAAATTTATCATTAAGAATAAATTGAAACAATTTAAGGCCGAGCTGAACACCAAACCGAGGATTTACTATAAAAAGGCATGAGATGAAAGATCAAGGGAAGGAATCCTTCTGCCGGGTTTTGGCTACTCTTTTTTATACTCCGGGCGAGGAGTTGGTCAAACAGATTCGCCAAACGACGCTCTACTCCTTTTTTGAAAGATATATCCAACCCCGGGAAGGGACAGAGGATCTTTTGAAAGGATTCCTCACGAAAGGGAACGTTGAAAATCTTTTAGAAGATTTGAAGGTCGAGTATGGTCGCCTCTTTTCAGGATTATGCGAAGAGTCCATCTCCTTGGTTGAATCTTTTTACAAACCCTGGACCCGCGACGCCCGCTGTCCTTTACCCTTTGCCTCTGAGAGAGGCCTTCTCATGGGGGACTCTGCCATTCACTTATTGGCTATTTACCAGCAATGCGGTCTCGAGGTCTCTGAGGAATTTAAGGGCCGCCCGGATCACATTGTAATGGAATTGGAATTCTTATCTTACCTTTATGAACGGGCAACGGATGGCGATGTCAAAACGTTTATAGAAGACCATCTGGACTGGGTTCCTCTCCTGGAAGAGGAATTCAGACGGTTTCATGCCCATCCTTTTTATCTAAGTGCCTTAGAAGTCCTTGATTTCTTCCTCAATAGGGAGAGAGAAAGGCTGGAGGTGGAGGCTAATGGAAAGAAGAAGATTCATTGAGGGACTTTTCTCTGCCGTGGCTATCGGAGGCCTTCTCCTTCTGGGAGGCTGTGGGAAGGCTGAAAAACCCTCAGGATTTGGAAACGAAGAAAAGCTTTGGGAATTGGTTGCCGGACAAAAAAAAGTAGAAGAACCCGTCGAGCTGGCGTATTCGAAAAACACACCGGCCTTGTACCGTGATGCTTCGATGGGGAAAGCAGATCCTTCCTTCATTCCGAAGGTAAGCGGAGGCTGAAGCTAAGAAAGGATTCGTCGGAGACGAATCAAGGCTGATTGGTTTTGCGGACACGTGACCTGCCTGCGGGAGGCAGGAACACGGACACGTGATTTTAGCGGGGAAAACAATGGAAGGGCAGATACTGATTCATTGGAATTGGATTGTGGCCATAGACCTATTTGCCGCGGGGTTGAGCGCGGGGGCTTTTATCATTTCGGCCACGGCCTATTTTCTTGGAAAAGAAAAATATGAAAACATGACCAGAATCGGAGCTTATATTGCCCCCTTTCCCGTGATCGTTGGAATCCTTGCTCTCATATACGATCTTGAGAGGCCACAACTTTTCTGGAAATTGTTTCTCACTTTCCGGCCCACCTCGGTGATGTCCCTCGGGTCCTGGCTCCTTCTGTTTTTCTCAATCTTTAGTGTTGCGCATTTTTATCTCTGGCTTCCAGAGCGGTTCGACTATTTGAAGATTATTCAGGCCATTGAGTCCAATAAGTTTCTAAACCGTTTTCGAGGAAATAACTTGACGAAAATAAGGGGACTGGTCGCCGGGTTTGGGATTCCTATTTCTATTGGAGTCGGGATCTATACAGGCGTTCTTTTAGGAGCCCTAACGGCAAGGCCATTCTGGAATAATCCAATGCTGCCGATGTTGTTTCTCATTTCTGCGATGATGACCGGATCCGCTTCCATCTGCTTTGTGGGTTGTTTCGTTAAGGGATTTCGTGGAATGAGCCGAGAACAAATCAATACGAACAAATTCATGATCCATTCCATTGACTTCACGCTCATGGTCTTTTCTATCATCGCTATCTTTCTCTTCATCTTGGGCTTATATGTATCACCAAGAAGTTCTGCGGAAGCAGTCCACCTGATCATGGGAGGCGAGTTTACCCTCCTTTTCTGGACCCTTGTGGTAGGAGTGGGGATCCTCCTTCCTTTGGCCCTCGAGGTCTATGAGTTGATCCCCCATTATATTGGACAAGCAGAACTGAGGGAACATAATCCCTGGATTTCTGGAATCATTACAACATCTGTCCTCATCGGAGGGTTCGCCATGCGGTATGTCGTGATTTATGCAGGCCAGATGGCCCAAGTGATTTCTTCTTAAAGCTCGATTCCTCCATCTTAATCGGCGGTCAAGACTTCCCTATTCAATTAATCTAATTCAATGAAGGTTTAGTTGTATCAAGGGGATTTGGGTGGGCCTTTGATCCAGTATTTCAAGCGGTTCAAGAAGCTGAGTTTTTCGAAGACATAGAGCCCTTCTCGTATTCTTAAATACACCTTTTGGCCCATCTTCAATTCTTTGGGGGAGCGATAATCCGGATTGCAGGCCATCACCATTTCACCTCCCTTGGTCCTGACAAAACCAAGGGTGAGGGGCGAAAGGAATCCTTCCGGTGTGGTGTAGAGGGTAGTGAATGTTTCCAAAATTCCAACTCCCTCCGAGGGCGGAGAAGCGGTGCTCTTCTTGGAAAGACTGATCTCTGGATGATAATCAGGACTCCAGCCTTCTCGCAAGATTCGTTTTCGGTCAGCCCTTTCAAGGATGGTAACCAAGGTATTATTCGCCAACCCTCCGATGCTTTGGGCCAGCCCGATCTCTGCTCTTTCTAATTGCCTTTCTCCCCCCGCCTCCCCGCTCAGTTGATAGACAATCTCGACCAACTGAGCGAGACCAGAGGCGCCTACCGGATGCCCTCTTGCCTTCAATCCTCCGGATGGATTGATGGGAAGCCTTCCTCGAAGGTGAGTCGTTCCCTCTTCCAAACCCTTCCACCCCTTCCCGGCTGAAAAAAAGCCTAAATCTTCTGTTCCGATGATTTCAAATAGGGTAAAGGCATCATGGATCTCTGCAAATTGAATATCGGAGGGATTGAGCCGGGCCATGGTGTAAGCCCTCTGAGCGGCTTCTTTGGTCGAGTTGAAGGAGGTGAGAGAACTTCGATGTCTCACTGCGGCCGTATCCGTGGCATGGCCGATGCCGGCGACCTTGATCGGGGTGGGCTGGCTGGTGAGGATGATGGCTGAGGCGCCGTCTGTGATCGGCGCGCAATCATAGAGGCGGAGAGGGTAAGAGACTATCTGACTTTTCAAATAGTCTTCTTTCGTAATGATTTTTCTGAACTGGGCATAGGGGTTCAGGTAACCATTGGAGTGATTTTTGACAGCTACCTGGGCGAGGATGTCCTCCAGTTTGAGCGGTGAAAGATGAAATTCTCGGGCATATTTTTGCGCAATCATCGCCGCTAAAGCAGGCATGGTCGCACCGTACCTTCGTTCGGAACGATCGATCACTTCGGAGAGAATCCGAGTGGTCTTTGCCGTGGGGAGGTGAGTCATTTTTTCGCCGGCGAGGGCGAGGACACGCTTCATATGTCCAGATGCCACCGCATAGAAGGCCGCCTCAAAAGCGCCTGCACCCGTCGAAGAAGCGGTTTCCACTCGTGTAGAGGGAATTCCGGTCAACCCGAGCGTGTCAGCTAAAAGGGTGGCAAAATTAGAATCCCCGACAAATTCCTCAACGCTCATCACCCCTAAGTAGATCGCGTCGACCCGCTCCACTTGGGCTTGCTTCAAGGCTAAAGAGGCGGCCTCGGCCATCATTTTCTCGAGAGGCTCTTTGGATCTCCCGAATTTTGTCATGCCCACGCCTGAAATATAGACATCCATCAGTTTTTTCCGCCCCCTTATCTGAATCTTACAACAAAAAATTCTATTTTAATAGGTAGATTGAGTGGTTGAAAACCGTCCATTTTAATGAAGAATGGATTTGCCATAGTGACCCTAAAACAGACTGAAATTGGGTAAAGTGTTAGGCACATTATGTATATAACATACTGTATTTATTATAGTTTTTATTGTGAAAAAAATTATTTTGACCTCCTGAGAAATGAATATTATATTAATGGTAGATCTAATGTTGAATGTAATAATGCTTTCGAAGCATGTACATATTTAAAAGAGCTTCTCCCCCCCTCCTAAAACCGAAAATTAGGAATTAGTTCAACATTAGGATTAAATCTCACAGGCTGATAGAGATGGACGAGATCAGTTATCAGAAATTTCTAACGACCAAGATCGGCGACCTGGAACTGGATGTCGACGAAAGTTTAGCATCTCCCCTTAAACGATTGAAGAAGGAACTCAGAGGGCATCGAATTCTCTTATGGCCTGATTTCTATTTTGGGAATGAGTGGGGATGTGTGAACAAGAGGGTTTCGATTAGCATCCCTTTCTATTTGGCCATGCCCGAATTAGAGGACCTTGAAGGAGATACACCGCCGAATGAGGAGATGGTAAAAATCCTTCGTCATGAAACAGGCCATGCGGTGAATTATGCCTATAAACTTTGGCAACGAAAGGATTGGAAGGAAACGTTCGGGGATTTTCACAAGAAGTATCGCGATGGGTATCTCTACCGGGTCAATCCCTGGTCAAAAAGTTATGTCAGACACCTCCACTATTTAGGGGACCCTCACTACGCTCAAAAACATCCGGATGAGGATTGGGCGGAGACCTTCGCCATCTGGCTCGACCCCCGCTCCCATTGGGGAGTGAAATACCGGAATTGGCCTAACGCATTAGAGAAATTGTCTTATGTGGATCGGTTGATGGAAGAGATTGCCGGGAGAGAACCTTTGAATGTGGAAAAGAAACAGGATGGAACGTATACGGCGATTGAAGAAACCGTATCGGAGTGGTGGGGTTTAGACGGAGAGATCCTGGATCAAGAACTGCAGGAATATCTGACCGATATGAATGAGCTCTTTGTGAAACCAGGGAACGGATGGAGAAATCTCCTCCCCGCGTGGAAGTTGATTCGAAAACATGCAAGGCCCCTCAGCGAACAGGTCAGCCTCTGGATCTCAGGGTCCAACAAACACACCCTTCGAAAAAGGCTTCGCCAATGGGAGGCCATCTGCAGAAATGAATCACTGGGGTACGTGCCTGAAGACGAGGAGAAGAAATTGATCGAATTGACCACCCTGCTCACCTACTACGTCGTAGATGGCGTTCATCACTTCCGAAATTGACCTCCTCTCAGATAATGTCTCACTGAAGCTGGACTAGATCCTCCGATCGAGCCCCGCGCCGTGCGGGGTCTCCGAAGTTCTTATGAAGCGGAGTCCGACTCCCCTGCCCGATCTCGGTGCGTTTCTACGGCAGAGTGAGGCATAACCCTCTTCATTCTTTTTATCGGTTGACTCCACCATCGGGGTTGGGGTAAAAAGGAAACGTGGACCGAATCAAAATCCTTTTATTCCCCGCTATCTTCCTTCTCTCTTTTCTGCTTTTTTCCCCTCCTTCAATTGTTCAGGCCACGGAATATTATGCGCTCCGAATCGCAGGATCTGATTGCACTCTCTGCCACACAGACCCCAGAACAGGCGCATTGAATCAGGTGGGAGTCCTGTTCCAGGAACAAGGCTACCGTTATCCCCTGACCTGGAAAGGCGCATTCTTCTACTTTCTTGGAGGGTGTGCCCTCTTTCTCGTCCTTTTTGGCTTTTATCTCAGATATCGCCTCTGGCGTCGCGGAAAGGGTGAAGGCAAATGGAGTCAGTCGAAAGAAAGGTGGAAGGGATTGTTCATCTACGTCTTCGGACACCGAGGAGTTTTAAGAAGCCTTCTCCCGGGAACGAGCCACCTCCTTCTCTTTTGGTCTTTCGTTTTCTTGAGTTCTTCGATTCTCGTTGCCCTCGTTCAGGAATATCTGTTCTTTCCTTTATTGCGGATCAGATTCTTTGGTCCCGAATCTTATCCTTATTATCGTTTGATCTTAGACCTACTGGGTAGCATCGGATTGATTGGGACAATATCCCTTGCCTGCAGAAGGTACCTTGGGAGACCCAAGGCCCTGGACAATCAACGAACCGATGCCATCTCCCTTCTTCTGCTTTCCTTTGTATTCCTGACGGGCCTTTCATTAGCGGGAGTTCGAAATCAACTTTACCAATCGTCCTGGTCTCAATGGGCACCGGCGGCTTCGCTTACGGGGCGGATTCTAAAAAATTTTTTTGAAGAAAAAAGTAGCCTGAAAGCCTTCTTTTCTGCGCTTTGGTGGATCCATATCTTTCTTTCCTTGACTCTTTTATCCTATATTCCTTTCTCAAGAATCCTTCACCTTTTCTCCTCCTCTCTCAGCATCTTCTTCAGAAACTTAGAGGCCAAAGGGGCTTTGGCTTCCATTGATCTCGAAGCGTCAGAGACCTATGGCGTTGGAAGAATTGAAGAGTTTTCATGGAGAAATCTTCTGGAACTGGACGCCTGCACGCGGTGCGGTCGCTGTCAGGAGACGTGCCCGGCCCATCTCACCCAAAAGCATCTCAATCCCAAAAAGGTCATACAGGATTTAAAACACCATATGGAGAAGCCTTCGAAAGAGAGAGAGCGGCTTCACCTCATTGGTGATGTGGTGGCCGAAGAAGTAATATGGGAATGTACCACCTGCCGAAACTGTCTGGAGCATTGCCCAGTTTTTATCGAGCCCATGGTCAAGCTGATGGACCTCCGGAGAAATCTTGTCCTCCACCATGGGAAGATCCCGAAAGAAACGCATTTTGCGTTTCGGAATATCGAACGGAAGGGAAACCCCTGGGGGTTCGATCCGGAGAAAAGGATGTGGTGGACGAAGGAGTTGGGGGTGAAAGAGGTTAGCCCGGGAGAAAAGGTAGATATTCTGTTCTGGCTTGGATGCTACGGTTCTTATGACGACCGAAATATTAAAGTGGCCACCTCCTTGATTCGCATCTTAAATCGAGCCGGGTTGGATTTCGGCGTCCTTGGGAATTCAGAATGGTGTTGCGGTATTGACCTGAGAAGGATGGGAAGCGAATATCTCTTTCAAGTCAATGTGGAAAAGAATATGAATCGGCTTCAGCAGATGAAGTTTCAGAAAATCCTCACCACCTGCCCTCACTGCTTCAACACCTTGAAAAATGAATATCCACAATTTGGGGCCGGCTTTGAAGTGATCCATTATACGACTCTGTTGGAGGAGCTGATTCGAAGCGGGAAGATTGCAATGACTCCCGGAGACAGGACAAGGAAGATCACTTATCATGATTCCTGTTACCTGGGTCGATACAACGATGGCTATGAACCGCCTCGAAGGATATTGGGAACGATACCCGATGTCACCCTTATCGAGATGGAGCGAAGTCGAAACAAGAGCTTCTGTTGTGGAGGAGGCGGATGTCACATGTGGATGGAAGAGAAGGCAGGAAAGCGGATCAATGAAACGCGGGTCAAGCAGGCAGAAAAGACAGGGGCTGAAATCCTGGCCACGGTTTGCCCGCTCTGCATGATCTCTCTCGACTCTGCGGTCAAGGTATTGAACTTAGATGACAGGATTCGAGTGATGGACATTCTGGAACTGGTCGAAGAGAGAGTGAAGCCAAAGGGAGTTCAGAGTTCGGAGTTCTGAGTTCGGAGCCAGAATCTACTTCTCCGAACACCGAACGAAATACTGCGAACTATCAGAGGACCACTATTTTTTTGATGATCTTGATGATCTCAGCGGGATCATCGACCAACTGAAGGATTTCCAAATCCGAGGGCGAGATTTTCCCTTCCTTCAGCACTACTTCCTTCATCCAGTCCAACATGCCTTTCCAATAATTTGACCCGACCAAAATCACCGGAAAAGGCCTGATCTTGTGCGTCTGGATGAGTGTCACTGATTCAAATAGCTCATCCATCGTTCCAAACCCGCCGGGCAGGATGATATAGGCCACCGCGTATTTGACAAACATGACCTTCCGCACAAAGAAATAGCGGAAATGCAACGTGACATTGGCATAAGGATTAGGCTTCTGTTCTAAAGGAATCTCGATGTTGAGACCGATGGAATTCCCCCCGGCAGAGGTAGCGCCCTTATTGGCCCCTTCCATAACACCAGGCCCTCCTCCTGTAATGACGCCAAACCCATTCTCCGCAAGAAGCCTCCCGATCTGCTCCGCCTTCTGGTAGACCTCATCGCCGGGTCTGGCTCTTGTGGAACCAAAGATGCTCACCGAAGGATGGTATTTCCCGAGGACTTCGAACCCCTCCACAAATTCTGCCATGATGTGGAGCGTTCTCCAGGATTCGCTCGCAGCCGTCTCATTGATCATATACAGTTGATCCGTCATGGTTCCTCCCTATCCCGTGATTTGTGACTCGGGAATCAATTTCGTTGATTAATTTAAGATTTTATATTAGGAGAAAGAGAGTTCAAAGTCAATGATTGATGAGAAAGTTCGGAGTTTCGAGTTCGGAGCCCCGAGAGATCAGTTTGGAGTTTGAAGTTGAGGTCTTTACTCCGAAAACCGACCGAATACAAACACGTTAAATATTTTGTAGGGCAACCCTTTAGGGTTGCTTTAAGCAAGGCTAAAGCCTTGCGCTACATGTAAAATGATTTAACGCGTTTGTATTAAGTTACTCCAAAGGGGAGCACACACAGATGAGAGTGACGTTTTTAGGAGGGGTCCGAACGGTCACAGGCTCTGCCACCCTCTTGGAAAAAAGGCTCATTAAAATGGAATGGGGACGTCTCATTAGTAACTCAACGACTCGACACGTAGGTGCGAAGGAGATAAAGGAGAACGTTATGAAACGGAAGACTCTATGGTTCTCGCTTTTGATAGGGGCACTTTTGTTGCAAGTGCCCGTAGAGAGCTTAGCCGGAGTGGTGGTTGAACAGGTGGTGAGGGATAAGGACGGGATCCCTTCAAGAGCGTTGCTCTATTTTTCGGATTACCGATTTCGAACGGACCACCAGGAGGCCGGAATGACGACGATCCTGGACTTCAAAAGAGATGGATTGGTGATGATTGACCACCAGTCAAAGAATTATGTCGAAGTCAAGCTCTCCGAGTGGGAAAGAGAAGTAGCGAAACGGCTGAAAGACGAATTCCCCGGGATAAAGCCCAAGGAGAGGAAGATCGTCGTGAGAAAGACCGGCAGAACGGCTGTCATCAACGGGTTTCAGACGGAACAGATTGAGGTCCTGGCAGACGATGAGCTGATCGAGGAGAACTGGGTGACCCGTGATGTGGAGATGAAAGAAATAGAACAGGTGATGGACCGCGTGGCCCATGGGTTTCCAAAAGATTTCAGGCTTGAGATGAAAGAAGGCCGGGAGATTTATGAGAAGCTGAAGCCTTATGGATTTCCCATTTTGATCAAGGACCATGCGATCACTTACGGGTTGAGGGCCATTGACCGGGTAGAAGTCAAGAAAATCGAGAAGAAGGAATTGAAGGATGACGTTTTCCTTCCACCCGCCGGCTATCAAAGAATTGTCCCTGAGCCGTCGAAAAAGTAAGGGCGAGTAAGAGTAACCCTCCTACGCAGTTGGACCGAAGTGGCCTCCCCTCCGAAACCTTGAAATTGCGGGTCATTAGAGAGAGGGAAATCGGGACCGGTGCTGAAGGGGCCGTCTTAAGGGGATCTACGCTTTGGTTCATCTCTAAAATGCACCGCTTCAAGTTTTCTCCGGAGAGACCACCCCGATCTGAGGATAGGATTTCCGAGGGATTACGGGCGATATTTGATTTCTGGATGAGGAGTGGTTAACTTTAAGACGAGAGCATCTTTCCTGAAAGTGGAGGTTTAATCATGTCTTTAGTCGGTAAAACCGCTCCAGATTTTGAGCTCGAAGGCTATTTTGACGGACAGATCAGCCGGTACAAATTATCGGATTACAGAAAAAAATGGGTCCTTCTCCTTTTTTATCCCCTTGATTTCAGCTTTGTCTGCCCCACCGAAGTGCTTAACTTCTCCGCAGCCGCAGAAAAATTTTGCGGGCTCAATTGTCAGATCTTTGGCATCTCGGTGGACTCGGTTTACGTCCATAAGGCCTGGGTAGATACGAAGCGGGAGGATGGGGGGCTCGGTGGCAGTCTTAACTACCCGCTCCTTTCCGACCTGAATAAAGGGGCGGCACGAGATTACGGAATCCTGATGGAGGGCGAAGGGGTTTCCCTTCGAGGACTTTTCCTGATCAGTCCGGAAGGGCTGATCATGCACGCCACGATCAATAGCCTCTCCGTTGGTCGCTCCGTGGCCGAAGCCATGCGGATTATGAAAGCCTTCCAATTTGTCAGCTCCCACGAAGGTCAGGTTTGTCCTGCGGACTGGGAGGATGGAAAAGACGCAATGGTTGCAAATTCTGATGGGGTGAAAGAATACCTCGCGAACCACTGATAATAACGAATAAATCGAATTAGTAGTGTCCCAACGTTGAGATGTTAATTTCCTGTAACAGAAAGAAAATATTTACTATTTTAGAAAAAATGGTTTTTATCGATTTGAACTCCAAATCCCCTAAATGCCATACTCCTTCCATTTC
>Ga0208821_1000846_pt1 | contig 20889 bp, 17 predicted proteins | sample June2015DPH_20_5_FD_184720 | JGI IMG/M metagenome (GOLD analysis project Ga0208821, IMG submission 184720) | Peatland microbial communities from SPRUCE experiment site at the Marcell Experimental Forest, Minnesota, USA - June2015DPH_20_40... | ecosystem: Environmental > Terrestrial > Soil >... | reverse complement strand
TTCCTCTTCGTGCGGTGCTGCCTTTGGCGACTCTGCCGGCCTCGACGGCGCTGCCCTCTGCGGGGCTGGCCTCGACGGCGCTGCCCTCTGCGGGGCCGGCCTAGACGGCGCTGCCCTCTGCGGGGCCGGCCTCGACGGCGCTGCCCTCTGAGGTGCTGGCGGCCTATAGCTGGGCCGGGCTGCCGGCGTGTAGCTGGGCCGGGCTGTCGGCGTGTAGCTGGGTCGCTCCGACGGAGTGACGCTGGGCCGCTCTGATGGAGTGACGCTGGGCCGCTCTGACGGCGTGACGCTGGGCCGCTCTGATGGAGTGACGCTGGGTCGCTCTGACGGTGTGACGCCGGGTTTCGCCGGCGGTCTGAAAACCCCGGCGGGCGCCGTTGGTTTCCCGCTCACCGTGGACCTCAAGGGTGGCACCACCGGGTGGATCTGCTGCGACGCAGGTACCTTCCCGATCGCTGCCTGCTGCGCCGGGGTCAACTTCATCATGGACCTGGCCGGCAGCGCCGTACCGGGGATGCCTGTTCTCACCGGCTGGGTCGCCCCGGGCGGAGCCTTGGGAATCCGGGCGGTCAGCGGCTTAACGTTGGCCGGCGCCGCCAAAATGTTAGGTTTATTCAGGTTCGCCCGGGCCAGGTTGACGTTGTCGATCTGCCGCGCCGGCGGCAAGGGCCTGCCTTCGGTCAGGGCCTGCGGTTGGATATTCCGGATGGCGGGGTTGCCGCTCAACACCCCGGAAGGGGCCATGACGTTGTGGAACTTGGTGATGTTGGCCGTATTGTAGTTCACGGTCCGGTTGAACACCGCCGGGCTGATGTTGCTGTGCCGGGAGATGTAACCCGCCGACGGTCCATAGCTATAGGCGCCGACAAATCCCCGGGAGAAGTAACTAGGCGGATAATAGCTCGGCGCATAATAGCCGGGAACGAACGCCGTTTGCCCAAAAAAGACCGGGACATAATTCGACGGCACCAGACACGGCTGGTAGAGATAGCTATAGGCCGGTGTATAGGGTTGTCCAAAACCCAGCAGGAAACTGGCTGCCTGGGCAAAGATCCAAAAGGGAGAGGTGAGTAGATTGTCTGCCGGCATCCCGGAATAATATCCTGCCGGCGCGTATCCCTCCGGCGGAGTATAGTTGGGCGGTGGAATGGGGGCCCAGCCTACGTAAGAATTGTCCGCAGGCAAGTTGTCGGGAGTCGTGCGCCACTCCACGGTGGAGGGGTACCAGGTGCGCCCCGGCGACCAGACCCAGCCATAGCCGGAGGTGGGCATCCAGTTGCCGTAGTGGTAGGTGGCCCAGGCCCAGGGCTCCTGGCTCTCAAAGACGTAGCCGTCACTGGTGGGCACCCAGCGGCCGTCGGTATAGGGGCGCCAATCATCCCCCACATTACTGGGTACCCAAACCGGCCCATAGTCTTGGTAATCCACCCACTGGCCGTAGGGGGCCAGGTCGTCATAGAACATGGCCACGTCCACTGAGGCTGCCCGGGCTGGCTGGCTGAAACCGCTTCCCAGCGCCAGGGCCAGTGTCAGGGCCAGGATTGCCATAACCCCCGGAGATCGGCGTCTTCCTTTCATCTTCTTGCTCCTTGAAATTTTTTGGGTTCAATCTTCTGCACGGACCCAGCCAAAAGCCCCGCCGCTACAGGTGATGCGCATATGCCGTGCTCCGGATATTCTGACCATCTCCAGCTTACCGGAGATGGTGAACCAGTACCTGAAGTCAAACCTTAATATATTAGATAGTTAACGACTTCAAATAATAAAGGGGCCTTAGGCAAAAATTTGCAGAGCGTTAGCAATTTTTGCGCGCCGCTACCCTTTAGGCTTTCAGGGGCCACTGAATTAGAGGCCAATGGGGCGCCGGCCCTGACTAAAAATATTTTCCTGGTTAATCGGAGAGTTTTTTATAAAGGTCAGGCCTGGCGGGCCGGCAAAACCTGACCGGAATAGGTTTTATCCTTAGGACTGGAAAGTCGGAACCGGAGGCTCCTCCTTCCCAGGTCTTTAATCGGGTTGGGTGGGGGAGTGGAGAAGGCAGGGATTTTTTGTATTTTTGTATTTTTTGTAAGGGCCCCAGGGCCTCGCCGCCAAAAATCCTCAACCCCCCACCACCAGCACCTTGGTGCCGACGCAGCTAATCATGAAGTTATTGGGGAAGGCGGCGGCCAGCCGGGTGAGGGCCCGGAAGCCGGTGCAGTGGCCGGCCATGATGAATTCCGGGTCGATTTCCCGGAGTCCCTGGATGGTATTTTGGATAAGGTCATCCCCCCCGGCGGTGAGGTGGAAGCCTCCCAGGATGAGGGCGACCTTATCCACTCCGGTGAGTTTTTCAGCGTACTTCACTATGTTGACGATGCCCGGGTGGCTGCAGCCGCCGATGACCACCAGGCCCCGGCCCTCCACCTGGGCCACCAGGGCCTGCTCGTCGGTGAAGGGGTCGGGCTCCTCTTTGCCCTGGAGCAAACGTTTGAAGACCGGCAGGCCTTTTTCATAAAGGGTGGTGGCCTCCACCGTGCCGGTGAGCAGGATCTGATCCAATATCAATTCCGGGCCCTGGTTTTGGTAAATCTGGACTCCGGCGGCCTGCAATTGCTTCATTTCCAGGCGCCAGGGGCCAACGCGGCCCCGGGGGGTGAGGAAGAGTTTGGGGTGGAAGATGTCCCGGTGGAGATAAACGGGCGGAGGCGGGCCGGAACGCCGGGCCAGAAATCCCAGGAGGCCGCCGTAATGGTCCGGGTGGCCATGACTTAGCACCACGGCGTCGATCTCCTCGGGCCGATGGCCCAGGGCCTCCAGGTTGTTGAACAACGGCAAGGGGTCGTTGGCCGCGTCCATGAGGATGCGGGTCAGAAGGCCCTGGTGGTTCAGGGTGATGAGATAGGCAAGGCCGTGGGCCGCCAGCAGGGGCTTGGGCAGGCGGCCGGGGGGCACCCGTTCCACGATGCCGGGGCGGGAGGGTTCAAAGACGTCATAGAAATTGTCCACCAGGATTTCCACGGTGACGGATTGCAGGGCGGGTATCTGCATGGGTGGCTCCAGGAGGGTTTGTGTTAGTCTCGAGTTTCCGGTAGGGCGGGCGTCCCAGCCCGCCGTCCTCAACCAAGGATAGGTGGACTTGCAAAAACCTGGAATCGGCTGACGCTCAAATTCAATTCGGCCTTGCATAATTCACTAAAAACTAAAAACAAAAACACGAAACTCGGAACTCAGAAAAAAATCTGTTAAGATTAGACTAAAATTAGCGTCCCCGCGGACGCCTGTCAAGCAATTTGGAGGAGTAAGCCCAGGAGAGCGTCATGCCGACTTACGAGTATAAGTGCAAAGAACACGGCCATGTTTTTGAGGTGGAGCAGAAGATGAGCGATCCGCCGCTGACCAGCTGCCAGATTTGCGACTCCGAAGTGGAGCGGCTCATCGGCATGCCCACCATTTTCTGCAAAAATTCGGATAGCAGTCCTTATAAAAAGGACTTCCGCTCCGATCCGCATAAATGGGAGTCGGTGTGTGAATCGGCCTTCGGCGCCAACAAGAAGGATAAGGACGAAATCCGGAAGAACTGGAACAAGAAAGAGAGCAAATGGGTTTGAGGCTTTTTTTAAGGGGCGGCTAAACCCAACCCCGTCGGCCTGGGGGTTTTCCCATATTGCCCGGATATTGAAAAGCAAACGGGCGTAAGGCCTGTCGCCCGTGCCTTAAACTCATCCCGCCTTTTAATCCTCAGCGGTTCATGGCCGCCAGGAAGTCGGCGTTGGTTTTGGTCCCCCGCAGTTTCTCCAGCAGGAACTCCATGCTGTCCACCGAGCTTAAGGGGGACAGGAGCTTGCGCAGGATCCAGATGCGGTTCAGATCCTCCGGCGGCAGCAGCAGTTCTTCCTTCCGGGTGCCGGAGCGGTTGATGTCGATGGACGGGAACATGCGCTTCTCAGTGAGCTTCCGGTCCAGGTGGATCTCCATGTTGCCGGTGCCTTTGAACTCCTCGAAGATCACCTCATCCATGCGGCTGCCGGTGTCGATGAGGGCAGTAGCGATAATGGTGAGGCTGCCCCCCTCCTCGATGTTCCGGGCCGCTCCGAAAAAGCGTTTGGGCCTTTGCAGGGCGTTGGCGTCCAGGCCGCCGGAGAGAATCTTGCCGCTGGCCGGCACCACGGTGTTGTAAGCCCGGGCCAGGCGGGTGATGGAATCGAGAAGGATGACTACGTCCCTCTTGTGCTCCACCAGGCGTTTGGCCTTCTCCAGGACCATCTCCGCCACCTGGATGTGGCGTTGGGCCGGTTCGTCGAAGGTGGAGCTGACCACCTCGGCATTGACGCTGCGCTCCATGTCCGTAACTTCTTCGGGCCGCTCATCGATGAGGAGGACGATGAGAACCACCTCCGGGTGGTTCTTGGCAATGCTGTTGGCCAGGTTTTGCAGGAGCATGGTTTTGCCGGTGCGGGGGGCGGCGACGATCAGGCCCCTCTGCCCCTTGCCCACCGGGTCCATCAGGTCCATCACCCGGGCCGAGAAGTTGTCCGAGTCGGTTTCCAGCTCCAGACGCTCATCCGGGTAAAGGGGCGTGAGGTTGTCGAACAGTATCTTGTCCCGGGCTACCACGGGGTCTTCGAAGTTGACGGTCTCCACCTTGAGCAGGGCGAAGTAACGTTCCCCCTCCTTGGGAGGGCGGATCTGGCCGTAAATGGTGTCCCCGGTGCGCAGGTTGAAACGGCGGATCTGGGAGGGCGAGACGTAGATGTCGTCGGGGCCGGGCAGATAGTTGTAGTCCTGGGCTCGCAGGAAGCCGAAGCCGTCCGGCAGGATCTCCAGGACGCCGCCGCCGGAGATGACGCCGTTTTTTTCCACCTGGGCCTGGAGGACGGCAAAGATGAGATCCTGCTTGCGCATCCCGGCAGCGCCTTCTACATTCAAGTCCCGGGCCAGCGACGCCAGTTCGTTGATCTTCTTGTGCTTCAATTCGGATAAGTTCATGGTTGCCTCTTTAGTGCTCATGCTGCCAATTCCCATACGCTGAGCCAAAGTTTATGATGTGCGGGTACATCCACGGGTACTTGCCGCGAGGGCTACAATTTTTAAGACTGGCTCCCTTAGGGACCCAGAAAGGGCGGCAGCCTTAATTCGGAGAGGGAATGGGCAAGTTTCAAATCAAACCGGGGATTATACGGGGTTTCCTCGTTTCCAAGTATCGGCCAAAACCGGGATTACTTAAGACCAATCAAAGGCAGGTTATTAATGAACTTAATCCTTTTAGCCCCGCCTGTCAAGATGATTTTTGCCATTGGCCCCAGATTTAACAAATTACCATCAGGGATGCCGGGTTCTATTAGAGAGTCTTGAGGGAGTCGATGATCCCCCGGATTTCCTGTCAATCTTCTTTCACCCCATCTCCAGGGTCAGGGCCGGGTTTATGGAGACGCCGCCTTTTCCCGATTCTGGTTGTAGGGGCGGGTTTAAAACCCGCCCCAACGGAAGCCGGGGTTATGGAGACGCCGCCTTTTCCCGTTTCTGGTCCAAGAGATGCTGCAGCTCCCGCCAGATAGCCGCCACCTGGCTGCGGGTATCATTTACAGAGCCGCGATTGTCCACGACGTCGTCGGCCCGGGCGGCCTTCTCAGCCAGGGGGTCCTGGGCCTGCAGGATGCCTCTGATCTCAAGAGCGCCGCGACCGTCCCGTTCCTTAAGACGCCGCACCTGGTCTTCCGGATCCACCTCCACCACGATGACCCGGTCGTAGGCCGTCGCGAGCCCGGCCTCATACAACAGGGGCACCTCTACCAGCACCAGCCCGGCCCCCTGGCGCTCCAGCTCCCGGAAGCGCTTCTTAAGCTCCCGGGCCACCCTGGGGTGAACGCTGTCGTTGAGACGCTGGCGGTACTCAGGGTCCGAGAAGACCAGTCGGGCCACCCTGGCGCGGTTGAGCTCACCGTCCGGATGGAAGCACTCCGGTCCCAAGAGGCGGCGCAGCTCCCGCCAGGCGGGCCTCCCCACCGCCACCGCCTGCCGGGCGGCGGCGTCGGCGTCCAATACCTCCGCCCCCAGCTCCCGAAACATGCGGGCCACGGTGCTCTTGCCGCTCCCTGCCCCCCCGGTGATGGCGATTTTAAGCATGCTTTTCGTGGGGTGCGCCTCACGCACCAAGAGCGGCGCGTAAGACGCGCCCTACATCTTTGTACGGTGGGCACTGCCCAGCAACTCATTCTTTTCTGGGTTTATCAAGTCGTCAATAGCGGGTTCCATGGTTTGCTCCCCGTAATTCTAATCTAATGCAAACTTTCCAATTTGTCGATCACCCCCTGAAAATCCTCCGGCAGCGGGGCCTCCCAGCGAAGCCGCTCGCCGCTGCGGGGGTGGGTCACCGTAAGGCACCAGGCGTGCAGGATAGGTATGGCCCAACTGACATTTGCTTCTATATTTTCTTATAGGCTTTTTGACGGCGGTCAATAGCTTCAACAAAAACAATCTTTTCGGTCCGGCTAACCAGATAAATAATTCGCCAACCTCCCACCCGGGAGGAAAATTTTCCTTCCCCCATGATCAGAGGTTTGGCTAATCTAACAGAGTAAGGATTCAGGGAAATTTGCTTCAGGCGGTCACGCAACCGTTTTTTCTGTCGTTCGGTCCAGGCGCTCCAGTGTCCTCTCCGCTTGTCGAGATAATATCACTTGGTAGGTCAAGTCCCCGCTTCCTTTCATATTCCTCTAAAGGGGTAAAGTAACTTTTATCACCTCGACGGATTGCCTCATCCGCTTCCTGAACCGCGGCCAATTCTTCCGGAGACAAAGGTTCGTAATCGTACCGGTCATAAAGGATGTCCACCAGTCTCCGGAGTAGATCGCCATCCGGGCCTTCGGCGATTTCCTTAACCTTTGCCATCAAATCGTCAATTTTCGTATCCATTGCTTTTCCTCCCCTCGGGAGAATATTAAACTTGACTTAATGGAGTTTTTCCAATTTGTCCAGGACCCCCTGAAAATCCTCCGGCAGCGGGGCTTCCCAGCTCAGCCGCTCGCCGCTGCGGGGGTGGGTCACCGTAAGGCGCCAGGAGTGCAGGAGCTGGCGGCGCAGCAGGAGGTTAAGGACTTGCAAATGTGGATTGCCCTTCAGGCGGCTCGCCCCGCCGCCGTAGGTGGCGTCCCCCAGAACCGGATGGCCCTCCGAGGCCAGATGAACCCGCAATTGATGAGTGCGGCCGGTCTCCGGGGTGAGTTCCACCAGGGTCAGGGGGCCGGGAAACTCCCGGCGCACCCGCCAGCGGGTGACCGCGGCCTTGCCCCGGCGCGGCCGGACGCTCATGCGCTGGCGGACCGTAGGGTGGCGGCCGATCTCCCTGTCGATCCTTCCTGCGGCCTCGGGCAGGCGGCCCCAGACCAGGGCCAGGTACTTTTTCCGAATTTCCCGGGCCGCAAACTGGCTCACCAGGGAGGCGTGGGCCAGGGCGGTTTTGGCCACCACCAGCAGGCCGCTGGTGTCCTTATCCAGGCGGTGCACCAGGCCGGGGCGGCTCACTTCGCCGATTTCCTTAAGCTCCGGGCAGTGGTGCAAGAGGGCGTTCAGCAGGGTGCCGCCCCGGTGCCCGGCCCCGGGATGGACCACCAGCCCCGGGGGCTTGTTGAGCGTCAGCAGGTCCCGGTCCTCATAGATGATCTCCAGGGCCAGGGGCTCGGGGGTGAGGGGGCTGGGCGCAGGGGGCGGCACCCTCACGGTGACCGCTTCTCCAGCCCGCACCCGGTAGGAGGCAGTTTTTGCTCCCCCGTTGACCTTAACCAGCCCGGCTTTGAGAAGTTTTTGCAAGCGGGCCCGGGACCAGCCCAGGGTCTGGGCCAGAAACCGGTCCAGGCGGGCGCCGGCCTGATCCGGCGCCACCACCTGCTTCAGAGTCTCAAGGTCATTGGGGTTGGTTTCCAAGAATCAGAAGGCCTGGTGGGTAGTGCCCACCCTATAATCACGCCTTGCGCCCGGGGCCGCTGTTCTTGATCTCGGAAAAGATCATCCGCCCGGCGGTGGTTTGCAACACGCTGGTGACCGAGACTTCCACCTCTTTGCCGATATAGCGGCGGGCGTTTTCGATGACCACCATGGTGCCGTCGTCCAGGTAGGCGACCCCCTGGCCCTGGGATTTGCCCTCCCGGAGAATCTGCACCTGCATGCTTTCCCCAGGCAGCACCGCGGGTTTCATGGCGTTGGCCAACTGGTTGATGTTGAGGACCTCCAGCCCCTGCAGTTCCGCCACCTTGTGCAGGTTGAAATCATTGGTGAGGATTTTGGCGTGCAGTTTCAAGGCCAGGCCCACCAGCTTGGAATCCGCCCCCGCGGCATTGGGGATGTCGTCTTCGCTGAACTCCACCCGGAGGTGATTTTGCTGTTGCAGGCGTTTCAAAATGTCCAGGCCGCGGCGGCCCCGGGTGCGCCGCAGATCATCGGAGGAATCGGCGATGTATTGCAGTTCCTCCAGGATAAATTTCGGCACGATGAGGGTGCCTTCCACGAAGCCGGTCTCGGTGATGTCGGCAATGCGGCCGTCGATGATGACGCTGGTATCCAGGATCTTCATGGGCAGGCGGGGGACCGGCTTGCCCCCCGGCTCCAGGAAATAGGGGGTGCTGATCTCCGACATCTTCTTGCCCCCCAGCAACAAGCCGATATAACCAAAGATGGCCGAGAAAAAAATATATAAAGGAATCTGTAGGTTAGGTAGCTCCAGGTATTTATCGAAGGGATAGCTGGCCAGCTTACCGATCCCCAGGCCCACAAACAACCCGAGGGTACTGCCGACGATGGTCTTCAGGGGAATGCGCTTGATTACCCGTTCCAAGGCCATGGTGATGAAGGCCACCGCTAGGCCGGCCACGCCCCCCACCCAGCCGGCCCACCAGAGATGGCCGAACTGGGGGGTCTGGGAGGCGATGAGATAGCCGCTCACCGCACAAATTATCCCGAGGATGGTTCCGGTGACTGCCTTTTGTAACACTCAGCCTTCACCCCCTTCCATCGGAGACATGACGGGCAGGAATTTTTTAAAAGGAACCCAATAGAGGTGCTGCGGAGGTCTCGGCCGCTGCCGGTGATAGGGCAAAATACGCCCCCTACAAGAAAGGTTGACAATCTGAACAGTTAAAGGTTGCTGACATGTTGTCGGCAGGGTGGACCAGTTTAGACCAACAACTCTTGCAGTCGGGCCTCGATTTCCGTTTCTTCCTTTTCATGCACCAGGGAAAGCTCTTTGATTAACAGATTCCTGGCGGTATCCAGCATCTTGCGCTCCCCGAAGGAGAGATCCTTTTCGGCCTTGAGGAGGGTGAGGTCCCGCAATACTTCCGCCACCTGAAAGGGGGAGCCGGTCTTGATTTTGTCCATATAGTCCCGGTAGCGGCGGTATCCAGCATCTTGCGCTCCCCGAAGGAGAGATCCTTTTCGGCCTTGAGGAGGGTGAGGTCCCGCAATACTTCCGCCACCTGAAAGGGGGAGCCGGTCTTGATTTTGTCCATGTAGTCCCGGTAGCGGCGGTTCCAGGTCTGGTTGCTGAGGCGGGAGGGGCGGGAGCGCAGGATTTGGTAAACCTGGTCCACCGCCTGATTGTCGATCATGTCCCGGAGGCCGACGTTTCTGGCGTTATTGGTGGGGATCATAATGATCATGTCGGAGTCCAACAGACGCATGATGTAGAATTGTGCCGGTGTTCCTGAGATCTCCCGTTCTTGGACGGATTCGATCCTTCCGACCCCGTGAGCGGGGTATACGGCCAACTGGCCTACTTGGAACATCTAGCCACCTCCTTTTCCTGATCTCTTTTATCACAATATTTCAGAAAAAGCAACGCCCCGCGGCCATCAGGTTCAGCGCTGGAAGCGGAACAGCAAGATATCGCCGTCCCGGACCAGATAATCCCGGCCCTCCACCTGGAGCCGGCCCTCCTCCCGGACCCTGGCGGGAGAGCCCAGGCGGCTCAGATCCTCCAGGCTCATCACTTCCACCCGGATGAAACCCTTTTCCATGTCGGAGTGTACCCGGCCCGCGGCCTTAGGGGCCGGGGTGCCCGCCGGCACCTGCCAGGCCCGCACTTCCGGGCCAACGATGGTGTAAAAGGTCACCATCCCCAGGAGCCGCTGGGATTCCCGCACCAGCCGGTAAATGCCCGGCTCCGCCAATCCCAGGCCCCGCAGGAATTCACCCTGCTCTTCCGGGGAGAACTCCTGCAATTCCGCCTCCAGGTCTCCCAGGATGGGGACCACCGGGAGGTTGCGGGCCGTGGCCAACTGCTTCAGGGCGGTGTAATGAAAACCGTCGCTTAATTCCTGCTCACTTACGTTAGCCACGAACAGGCATGGTTTCAGGGTGAGCAGCGGGACGGCCTGGAGCTGCTCCAGTTCCCGGGGGCCCAGCCCCAGGTCCCGGGCCCATTTTCCCCGGTTCAGCCCCTCCTCCGCCTGGAGCAAGACGGCCAGGGCCGCGGCCGCTCCCCGGTCGCCGGCCTTGGCCTTTTTCTCCACCTTGAGGCGCTGGCGCCCCAGGATCTCCAGGTCCGAGAGCAGCAGCTCGGTTTCCACCACCTCCACGTCCCGCTTCGGGCCCAGGTTCGCCAGGGGGTGGGGGCAGGCGGTGTCTCCGAAGCAGCGGACCACGTGGACCAGCAGGTCCACCTCCCGGATGGCTGCCAGGAATTGGTTCCCCAGGCCCTCCCCCCGGGAGGCGCCCTCAATCAGCCCGGCCACGTCCACAAAGGAGATGGTGGCTGCCGTGAGGCGTTGGGGGTGCAGGAGATCTCCCAGGCGAGCTAAGCGCGGGTCCGGCACCGGCACCACCCCGATGTTGGGGGCGATGGTGCTGAAGGGATAGCTGGCCACCTCGGCCTGCCCCGCGGTTAGGGCGTTGAAGATGGTGGTCTTGCCGGCATTAGGCAGGCCGATGATGCCGCAGGTCCAGGACATGACTACCTGTTTTCGGGTTTCGGGTTTCGGTAAAAGCTTTCCTTTCCTTAGCCCAAGCGGGAGATGGGGAACGAGGATTAATCTGCCGGAAGTGGGTTAGTTTCAGTTTTCTGTAAGCGAAAACCGAAAACAGAAAACCGTCTTTTACGCCTTTTGCTTCCAGATGCCGGGAATCTTGACGCCGCAATATTCGCAGGCGCCCTCCTTCAGGTGCATCTCGCCCACCTGGTAGCCCTGGCGGGCGATAAGCAACTTGCCGCAGCCGTGGCAATGGGTATTCTCCGCCTGGTGCCCGGGGATATTGCCCAGGTAAACGTATTTAAGCCCGGCCTTCAAGGCCAGCTCCCGGGCGCTCTCCAGGGTGCTTACCGGGGTGGGGAAATGGTTCTGCATCTTGTATAAGGGGTAGAACCGGGAAAAGTGCAGAGGAGTAAGCGGCCCCAACTCATCCCGGATCCAGGCGCACATGTCGGAGATGTTCTGGGGCTGGTCGTTGAACTGCGGAATGACCAGGTTGACGACCTCCAGATGCACTCCCCGGCGGCGCAAGGTCTTCAAGGTGTTGAGCACCGGCTCCAGCTTCCCGTCCACCAGCTCTTTGTAAAAATGGGGATCGAAGGCCTTGAGGTCGATGGTGGCCGCGTCCAGCACCTGGGCCAACTCTTCCAGGGGCTCGGGATTGATATAGCCGGCGGAGTGGCAGGTGCTAAGCAAGCCGGCCCCTTTGGTCAGGCGGCCCACCGCGGTCATGTACTCATAAAAGATGATGGGCTCCACGTAGGTGTAGGCCACCGAGAGGCAGCCGGCGGCCTTAGCCCCGGCCACCACCTTTTCCGGAGGCAGGTCGAAGTTATCGGTCTTCTCCGGGGTGGCCTGGGAAATCTCCCAGTTCTGGCAGAATTTGCAGTGCAGGTTGCAGCCCGCGGTGGCGATGGAGAAGGAACGGCTCCCGGGCAGGACGTGGAAGAAGGGTTTCTTCTCCACCGGGTCCACGTGGACGGCGCAGGGGTTGCCGTAAACCAGGGAATAATAGATGCCCTTGCGGTTCTCCCGGACGCCGCATTCCCCCCGTTCGCCGTCCTTGGTCTCGCAATTCCGGGGACAAAGCAGGCACTGCACCATACGGCTCGTCATGACTTTCTGGAAGGCGGCTCGATACGGGCGGCTGAAACCCTGCTGGATTTCCTGGGAGGCGGCGGGCTTAGGCCGCCAGGGGAGAGGCAAGAGGAGGGCCAGGGCTCCGAGGCTGCCCCGGACAAAGGCCCGGCGACTCAGGCGCCGGATGCCCGGGGGCAGCTCCCCGGTCTTAGCAACGCGACAGCCTTTCATACTCGGGTCCTCTCGTGGCGGAAAACGACGAGCCCCCTAAGTGAAAGCGACAGGCCAGCTCCGGGGTCTTTAAAGAGGCTGCGGGCTGGGATGAGAAGATTATGAGGTTTACTTGCCTTCGTTGATGCGGTTGCGCAGCACGCCGGAGGTTTTGAAGACCACCACCTTGCGGGCCCTGAGGATCAGATTTTCCTTGGTCTGCGGGTTCCGGCCCCGGCGGGCGTTCTTCTGCCTCACCGAGAACTTGCCAAAGCCGCTGATGAGCAGATCTTCGCTGCGAGCCAGGGATTCTTTCATGATGTCCAAGACCTGTTCCACCGCCGCGCGAGACTCCTGCTTGCCCAAACCGACCTGGGTCTGTAAGCGGCTGATCAACTTTTCCTTGGTGAGGGCCATGAGATCTCCCCTGCGGCTATCCGCGGTAACTGCTTTGATTTATTATGATAAAAAAAAATGGCTGTCAAGCTTTTTTTCTCGGTTCAAGGGGGTGAAACTCTCCGTTTTTTCTCGGGCGCCAGGGGCCGGCGAATACCGAACTGGAGGGCCCGGAACTGGCAGGCGTCCAGGCATTTCAGGCACATGATGCATTCCGGGCTGTCGAATTCCTGGGCCGGTTTGACGCCGGTAGGGCATTTATGGGCGCAGGCCCCGCATTCCACGCAATTGCCTTCGATGAACTCCAGGTGCACCAGGGTCATGCGGGTGAAGAGACTGTAAAATGCCCCCAGGGGACAGAGCATGCGGCAAAAGGGACGGCTGATGAAGATTATCAGGATCAGCAATAGCGTCAAGATGGTAATCTTATTCCAGAAATAAAAACCCAGAGTGGCCCACAGACCGGGTTTCAGTAAGATCAGGGGCAGCGCCCCTTCCAGGGTTCCCGCCGGGCACAGCAGCTTGCAAAACCAGGGGGATCCCAGGCCGGAGGAGTCCACCAGCCACAGGGGCAGGATCACCACTAAGACCGCCAGGACCCCGTACTTCACCCAGCGTAGCGGCTCCCACAGGGAAAACTTGCGCACCGGGATTTTGTGGAGCAAGTCCTGGATGAAGCCGAAGGGGCAGAGCCAGCCGCAGGGGAGGCGGCCTACCATGGTGCCGATGAAGCCGAGATACCCCACCACGATGACCCCCGGGTGGGGGATGGCGCCCGGGGCGCGGAAACGGATGCTGGCCAGGAAGTTCTGGAAGGCGCCCACCGGGCAGGAGAGCAGTGCCCCGGGGCAGGAGTAACAGTTAAGCCCCGGATGGCACACCGCCTTCAGGGACCCCTGATAAATCAGCGAGCCGCCGAAGGGGAAGAGAAGGTAGGCGTTGGTCCCGAAGGCCACCAGGGTCTGGACCAGGGTCCGTAATCTGGCCATTAACCCACCCCGATGCAGGACAGGCAAATGGTATTCCCCAGGTTTTGGATAAACTTCAGCTCGCCGCTGTTGATCCCCAGGATGAAGAGCAGGGTGAAGATGATGATGAGCCAGACCGCTTTCTTGGGCATGAACCCTCCCAGAAGAGCCCGCCGCTTGCCCGGGAACGGCCGGGAATGACCTCCCAAATTCTCTTCTTAATTATAAACACAGGTTGGGGCGCCGGGGAAAATTTTTTATCCAGGCAGGGACATTTTTCTGAAAATATCCTTATGGGAAGCGCCTAATATTTGATGGGAAAAGCGCATTTTTAGTTGTCAGACCGAAGCAATAGTCCCTTATCAGGTGAGCCGTGTAGGGTGCGCACTGCGCACCTTATATCCCTCGCCAGCCGCTTTAGTACGCACAGGCGGGACGCCTGGGCCACCAATTCTGGAAACTTTTCAAGGCAGTCATTCATGGGTCTTTGGCCCACCCATAGATGATGAAAAGGTATTAGATTATAGGTTGGACACTGCCCACCGATTCCGCTTTAAACTTTGAACCTTGAACCTTGAACTTTGAACTTTTCGGAACGGGAGTGCCGCCTCAAGGGGGAGGGAATAAAGCGGTTCTTTTTTCAAGGTTTTCTTGAAACACTAAACTAGCAGCTAGCAGCCGTCAGCTTTAAGCTGTGCCACTAACATCATTTCTCTTCCGTGCCCGCACAGATCCCGCAGTTTTTGCAGACCAGGGGCCGGCAGGGCTGGGTCTCCCGGGCTTCCAGGGCCCGCTGGTATTCCTCCCAGAGGTAGTCTTTCTTCAGGCCGTGGTCAATGAAGTCCCAGGGGAAGAGCTCGTCGGGGGAGCGGGGTCTAAGGGTGAAGAAGTCCGGGTTGACGGGGCTTTCCCGGAAGGCCCGGCTCCAGCCGCGCCGATGGGCGGCCAGCAGCAACTCTCCCACCCGGCGGTCGCCCCGGGCCAACAGGGCCTGGACGTAGGCCCATTTGGGCAGGTCGGTGTGGACCCGCACCTCCTTGACGCCGTGAAATTCCCGGGATACCAGGCGGAGGCGTTTTTTCAGCTCCGCCACTTCCATAAACGGAGCCCACTGGAAGGGGGTGAAGGGCTTGGGGACGAAGGAGGAGAGGCTCAGGGTGATGAGGCCCAGGTGGCGCTTGCCGCGGCTGTCCTTGAGGACGCAGTGTTCCAGGAACCGAACCAGCCGGGGGATTTCCGCCACCTCCTCCAGGGTCTCGGTGGGCAGGCCCACCATGAAATAGAGGCGAAGCTGCGGGATACCGGACCGGCTGAGATTCACCGCGGCCTGGGCCAGATCTTCCTGGCTGAGACCCTTATTTAGCACCTTTCGTAAACGCTCGCTGCCGGCCTCCGGGGCCAGGGCGACGCTCCGCACTCCGCCCCGGGCCAGGAGCTGGAAAAGCTCCTGGTCGGCGGAGTCGGCCCTGAGCGAACTGATCCCGATCTCGCCGCCCGCGGCCAGGATTTTCCGGCACAGTTCTTTGACCGCGGGGTGGTCGCTAACCGCAGCCCCCACCAGGCCCACCTTGCGTTTTTCCAGCAAGCCCCGCCCCACCTGGGTCCACAGTTCCTCCAACGGCCGCTCCCTGGGCGGGCGGTAGACAAAGCCGGCGGCGCAGAAGCGGCAGCCCCGGGAGCAGCCGCGGCCAGTCTCCACCAGGAACATCTCCCCCCATTCGCTCTGGGGGGCCAGGAGGTGGCTGTGGGTGGGATAAGAAGCCAGTTCCGGCAGGTGCGGGGCCTTCACCCGGGGAGGATAGCCCGGCTCAGGATCGAGGCCAGCCAGGGGGCCGTCCGGGTGGTAGCGGGGCCGGTAGCCGGCGGGCACGTAAGCCCCGGGGATGGTTTGCGCCAGGTCCCGCAGCAGCGGGGGGCGCGGCCGCTCCGCCTGCCCCCCGGCCAAAAACTGGAAGAAGGGGACCGCTCCGGCCTCCCCCTCCCCCAGAAAAAAGGCATCCACAAAGGCCGCCAGGGGCTCGGGATTCAGGAAGGTGGCCACCCCCCCGGCCAGGACCAGGGGGTCGGTGGGGCGGCGCTCCGCGGCCAAGAGCGGTACCCCGGCCCCCTCCAGGATTTGCAGGACGTAAGGGTAGTCGGCTTCAAAGGAGATGGAAAAGGCCAGGGCGGCGAAGTCTGACAAGGGCCGCTGCGACTCCAGGGTGAGGATGGGGGTACGGGTGCGCTGGTGCTCCCGCCAGTCCTCCGGGCTGGGGAGAAAGGCGCGCTCGCAGTGGAGGCTGGAGGTGTCATTGAGCAGCCGGTAAATGGCCTGAAAGCCCAGATTGCCCATGGCCACCGGGTAGATCTGGGGGTAGATCAGGGCCACGGGCCAGCGGGCCCCCCAGTTCCGCAGCACTGCGCCTTGTTCCTGGGCCAGGATTTTCTTCAGACGTGCCTTGATCTTGGCGGACATGGCGGTGAGGCACGTAGGGGCGGGTTAATCCCGCCCCTACCTTCATTTGCAGCTAAGAACCAGGGGCGTGATCACTCACGCCCCCTGCCGAAAACCGAAAACCGAAAACCGGAAACCGTATTTTCTCAGCCGTCCTTCCTCAGGAAAGCCGGGATGTCCAGCTCGCTTTCCTCATATTGGAGGTCCGGGTGGACGATGTTCCTCTTGGCGCCCACCACCCCCAGATTGGCCGAGGGCCGGAGGTTGGCCGACCGCGCCTCGAGGTTCAGGGGCGGCTCTGAAGTCCGCAGGATGGTGGGGATCTCCAGGTCCTCCGGCGGTTGGGTCGCCTGAGTCCAGACGGGCCGTTCCATTTCGGCGCGTTTGCCAATGCCGGTGGCGATCACCGTCACCCGGATCTCGTCCGCCAGTCCTTCATCGTAGACCAGACCCCACTTGATGATGGCCTCTTCGTGGGCCTCCTCCTGGACGATGTTGCAGATTTCCCGGAGCTCCTCCATGGAGATGTCGGGGGCGGAGGTGATGTTGACAAGAATACCCCGGGCGCCACGAATGGAGATGTCTTCCAGGAGGGGACTGGAGATGGCTTTGTGGGCGGCATCCGCAGCCCGGTTGCCGCCGTTGGCGATGCCGGTGCCCATGAGGGCCATACCTCGCTCCTTCATGACGGTGCGGACGTCGGCAAAGTCCACGTTGATGAAACCGGGGACCATGATGAGGTCGGAGATGCCCCGTACTGCAAAGCCCAGGACTTCGTTGGCCATGGCGAAGACATCTTTGATGCGGGAGTTTTTGGAACTGAGACTGAAGAGGCGGTCATTGGGAATGGTGATGATGGTGTCCACCACCTTACGCAGTTCCTCGATCCCGGCTTCGGCCAGGCGCCGCTTCATCTTGCCCTCGAATTCAAAGGGTTTGCTCACCACGGCCACGGTGAGAGAACCCAATTCCCGGCTCAGGTCGGCCACCACGGGAGAGGCGCCGGTGCCGGTGCCGCCGCCCATGCCCGCGGCAATGAACACCATGTCGGCGCCCTGGATCACCTGCTTGATGCGTTCGCCCTCCTCCTCGGCCGCCTTACGGCCCACTTCCGGGTCGCCGCCGGCCCCCAGCCCCCGGGTGACGCCGGGGCCCAGTTGGATCTTCACCGGGGCCAGACTCCGCTCCAGCGCCTGGGCGTCGGTATTGGCGGAAATAAAATCCACCCCCATCACCTGAGAGGCGATCATGTCATTGATGGCATTGCCGCCGGCGCCGCCGATGCCTAACACCTTGATCTTGGCCGTCAATTCGTTGGGGACTAATTGAATCTTCATCCTGAAAACCCCCTCCTTGCCATCATACCACTTTTGGAAGATTCATACCACTTCCCGGAACCATTTTTTAACCCGGCCCCAGAACCCGCGGGAGGAGCGGCTTCCCGCCCAGCGTGCCGGAGGGGCCCAGCGGCCGGTCTGGCGTTGGGCCTTCCGTTGGGTCTTAAAACCATGGAGCACCAGGCCCACGGCAGTGGCAAAAGATGGGTCATGGATGACGTCGACGAGGCCGCCCACCCCCATGGGGTAACCGATGCGGGTGTGCATCTGGAAGACCTCGCCGGCCAACTCCTGAAGTCCGTCCACCAAGGCGCTGCCACCGGTGAGCACCGCGCCGGAGTGCAGTGGATTATTAAAGCGGGCCCGCTGGAGTTCTTTGCCCAGCAAGTTGATGATCTCCGCCACCCGCAAATGGATTATCTCCGCCAGCCGGGCCCGGGGCAACTGCTGGGTATCCCGGCCCGTCAGCCCCGGAACCTCCAGCATTTCCGCGGGGTCGCCCAGGACATTGAGACAGGAGCCGAATTCCTTTTTTAGCTCCTCGGCATTATAGAGGGAGGTGGGGAGGCCCACGGCGATGTCGTTGGTGAGGTTGTTGCCCCCCACCGGCAGGACGAAGTTCTGCCGCAAGGCATTCTCGGCGAAGATGGACAGATCGGTGGTGCCGCCGCCGAAATCGATGAGGGCCACTCCCAGCTCTTTTTCTTCCTCGGTGAGCACCGCCTCCCCCGCCGCCAGGCTTTTCAGGGCGATACCGGTCACCTCCAGGTTGGCCCGATTACAGCATTTGATGATGTTATTCAGGGCGGTGACCGCGCCGGTGACGATGTGGACCTTGCATTCCAGGCGCACTCCGTGGATGCCCACCGGGTCCTTGATGCCGTTCTGGCCGTCAATCAAAAAATCCTGCACCAGGGTGTGGATCACCTCCCGGTCGGAGGGAATGGCCACGGTGCGGGCCGTGTCGATGACTCGATCCATGTCCGCCGGGGTCACTTCCCGATCCTTGATGGCGATGATCCCCTGGCTGTTGATCACCTTGGTCTGGCCGCCGCCGACGCTGGCATAAACGGAGCGGATTTCGCAGTCCGCCATGACTTGCGCCTCTTCCACGGCCTTGCGGATGGCCCGCACGGTATTTTCGATGTTGACCACCACCCCTTTGCGCAGGCCGCCGGCGGTGGGGGCGCATCCCAGGCCGACGATCTCCACCTGGTTTTCCCGCACTTCTCCCACCACCGCGCAGATCTTGGTGGTGCCGATATCCAAACCAACGATGAGTTCTTGGGGCACGTGAGTTATCCTATTGAGCCTCGTCCGTCTCCTTCAGGTTGATGAGGACCCGCTGGGGATCGTCGAGGTTGATGCGCCCGGTCCGGGACAGGTAGCCCTTTTGGGCCATCACCGGCAAAACCTGGGCGAATTTGCGCAGCTTTCCCAAATAGTCGTTAAAGCCGAGGTCCAGGGCCGCCCCCAGGCCATTAACATAAAGGGTGAAGCCCCGATCCGGGTCCAGGTGAACCTCGGAGACGTTTTCCAGGTTGATCGGCGCGGGGGCTTCCTTGAGCACTTCCAGCAATTGAAAGGTCTGGGCCACCAGGGGCGGTAGCACCCCTTCCGGGTGTTGCAGATTCTCCGGTTTCAGCCCGGTAATTACCGGGAAGTTATGCGGATCCCCGGACGTTAACGGGTGAAACAGATTTCCCTGGCGATCGAGGTAAAAGAGTTCTTGCCCCAACTGCACCAGGGCTACCGGCTCCCGCTCCTGGAGGCGCAGATGGAGCCGGTCGGGCCATTTCCGGGTCACTTCGGCCCGGGCGATCCAGGGGTGAGCCTGCAGGGCCCGTTCCACCTCCCCCGGCCGGAGGGCCAGGAGGTTGGTATCGGGGCCCAATTTGGCCAGTTGCAGGATGACCTCGGGGGTAAGGCGCCGATTGCCTTCGATTTCGATGTTCTTGATATCTTTAATGCAAAAATATGAACAAATCAAGAGTTGATGATAGAGGAGCACCAGTCCCAGGCAGACCCCGGCCAGGGTTATGAGTCCCCCGGTGAAAACGACCAGCCACAGCCAGGACCTGGAGTACTCGCCGCCCTGGGTCCGGCGATAGCTGTTACGCGGCCTTCTCCGAGGGATCAGGCTGGACTTCTTCAGCGGCTGCTGGGGCAGCAGGCTGGAATGCCGCGTATTTCGAACCATGGCGGTTTTCCTTAGGGGCGAGCCTCCCCCGAGCCACCGGCCTTGCCGTTGAGTCGGGCCAGCAGGTCCTCTCCGGCTTTCCAGATATCCCCGGCCCCCAGGGTGAGGACCAGGTCGCCTTCCTGCAGGTGCTCCAGGAGGGCCGCGGCTACCGCGCCCTTTTCTGCCACAAAGTATACTGCGGGATGGCCGCTGCCGCGGACCCCTTCATAAATGACCCGGCCCGAGACGCCTTCCCGGGGGGATTCGCCTGCCGCGTAAATTTCGGTGATGAATACCAGCCCGGCCCTGGCAAAGATCGGGATGAATTCCTCCAGCAGGGCCGCGGTGCGGCTGTAGCGGTGGGGCTGGAAGGCCACCACCAGGCGGCGCTGCGGGAAGGCCTGGGTCAGGCCCGTCAGGGTGGCGGAGATTTCGGTGGGGTGATGCCCGTAGTCGTCGAGCACCAGCACCCCCCGGGCTGTGCCCTTCACCTGGCAGCGCCGCTGGATCTGCCCCAGCCCCTTAAGCCCCTGACGCCAAACGGGGAAATCGAGTCCCAGGTTATGGCCCACGGCACAGGCGGCCATGGCGTTGAGGACGTAGTGGCTCCCCGCCAGGGGCACCGTAACTCTGCCCAGCTCCCGGCCCCGATACCACAGGCGGAAACGGCAGCCCAGACCTTGGGGCTCAGGTTCGCTAGCATGGAAATCGGCCCCGGGGGACAGGCTGTAAGTGGTGAGCCCGCCGGAAAACCGGCGCAGCAGGGGAGCAAGGTTAGGGTCGTCGGCCCAGGCCACCAGCTTGGCCTCCGGAGGCAGCTTTTGGAAATAAGCGGCGAAGGTCTCCTGAATATGGGCCAGATCCCGATAGTAGTCCAGGTGCTCGCGGTCCAGATTGGTGACCACAGTGATCTGGGGGGAGAGATAGGCGAAGGAGCCGTCGCTTTCATCGGCCTCGGCTACAAAGTAGCCCCCCCGGCCCAGGACGGCGTTGGAACCCAGGTTGTCCCACAGGGCCCCCACCATCACGGTGGGATCGAGGCCGCCGTTTCTGAGAATGGCGGCCACCATGGCGGTGGTGGAGGTCTTGCCGTGGGCCCCGGTGACGGCCACCTGGAGATGTCCCTCCATGAGCCGGGCCAGCATTTGGCCCCGGCGCAACACGGTGAGACCTCGGGCCCGGGCCGCGGCCAGCTCCGGATTGTCTTCCTTCACGGCGGTGGAGTGCACCACAATGGCCCCGGCCGGCAGCTGCTCAGGACGGTGGCCCTCATGGAACCTCAGGCCCAGGGTCTCCAGGCGGCGGGTAAGGGGCCCAGCCGCCAGGTCGGAGCCGCTCACCC
>Ga0208821_1000841_pt1 | contig 20990 bp, 17 predicted proteins | sample June2015DPH_20_5_FD_184720 | JGI IMG/M metagenome (GOLD analysis project Ga0208821, IMG submission 184720) | Peatland microbial communities from SPRUCE experiment site at the Marcell Experimental Forest, Minnesota, USA - June2015DPH_20_40... | ecosystem: Environmental > Terrestrial > Soil >... | reverse complement strand
AACGAAATCCTGAACTTCTTCCAGGATGAGTTCTACGTGAAGTTGTCCGCCTTCAGCGATAAGGAGAAAACCGGGCCGGTGCTGGAGCGCTTTGCCCGGGCGGTATCGCGAAGGATCGGTCCATCCGCAGCGATGCCCGAGTTTCTGTCTCTTTTCCCGCCGCAGAACCTGGTGAGTCATTCCTGCAAGTTTGTGAAGAAGTCGCCGCTGGGACACGATTTTCTCGCGCCCGCAATCATGGCGGCCTACACTTTCGGTGAAAAACAGACATCCCTGGTCATCTCCAGGGCGCCGGACGCAAAAGGCGCGGTGCAGAAGGTTGACCAGCTACGGAGCTACTTTGGCCGCTCGGGTAAAGTGGTTCCCCAGCCGGGACTGGCTTCCGGGGCCTTCTTGGGGTCAAACCAGTTTGAGGGCGAAGCCGTGTTTTTCGCTTCGGGCTCCTATGCCATCCTCTGCATAAACCCTCCACCCAACCCCGAATCATTCTTGAAATCGGTTATTCAGCGTATCGCAGAAAAAGGCGCCAGCATATCCTTTTAGGGAGTTAATACATGGCACAGATCGATCGACGAGATTTCTTAAAGACAGGCGTACTGGCAGGAGCAGGGTTGGGGATGGGTTTGCTCGGTTCGGATTCCCTCCGGGCAGTGCCTGCGCCGTCCATGAGTATTGCGCATTACAAGAGTTCCCCGGCGGAACCCGACGGCATCGCTGAGGAGGCAAGACGGCTCACTCGCCAGGCCATCGAGGCACTCGGTGGGATGAACCGCTTTGTTTCTAAAGGGAACATTGTATGGGTAAAGCCCGACATAGGTTGGGATCGCCGCCCGGAACAGGCCGCAACAACCAACCCCGACGTCGTCGCCACTCTCGTAGAGATGTGCTACCAAGCGGGAGCGAAGAAGGTGCTGGTCAGCGACAACCCTTGCAATCCGGCCCGGCTTTCTTTTCCCCGCAGCGGGATTCAGCAGGCTGCCGAAAAGGCGGGGGCGGAAGTGATATTCCTGGATGAAAGAAAATTCAAGAAGATGTCCATTAACGGCAAAGTCTTGAAAGAGTGGGAGGTGTACCAGGATACTGTCGAAGCGGACCGGCTGATCAACGTTCCCATCGTGAAGAACCACAACTTGTGCCTGGCGACACTGGGCATGAAGAACCTGATGGGCGTAATTGGTGGGCCTCGTAACCGGCTTCACCAGGATCTGGGTGGCACTCTGGTGGATCTGGCTGCCTTTTTGAAGCCCCGACTGGTGGTGCTCGATGCCATTCGCGTGTTGACGGCCAATGGGCCCGTGGGCGGTAATCTTGCCGATGTAAAGCGCAAAGACACCATCGTGGCCGGGGTTGACCAGGTCGCCGTGGACGCCTTGGGCGCGACCTTACTTGGTTACAAGCCCGATTCGATTGGCTACATTGTGCAGGGGAATGCACGCGGTCTCGGCACCATCAATTTCAATTCGCTTTCACCCAAACAAATAGAAGTGTAAACCCCATGGCCAAGAAGAAGAAAACATCGTGGATCGTCTGGCTGCGCCGGCTTACCCAAATGGGTTTCTTTCTCCTGTTCTGCTATCTTTTCTTGCAGACGGTTTATCACCCGATCAACAAGGCTGGCCGGGGAGTCACGTTCTTCTTCAACTTGGACCCGCTGGTTGCTCTCAATTCCTGGCTGGCCTCACACGCCTTCGTCGGGGCCATGCTGCTTTCGCTGGTTACCCTGGCGGTGACCTTTATCTGCGGGCGGTGGTTTTGCGGTTGGGTTTGTCCTTTCGGGGCTTTGCACAACTTCTTCACCAGCCTGCGCAGTGGGCGCGCCAAGCAGAAACTCGAGGTCGGCGGCTACAATCAATGGCAGAAAGCGAAGTACTATGCGCTGGTAGCATTTCTGGTTGCGGCCCTGGTAGGGGCTGACGTCGTCGGCTGGCTGGACCCCTTTTCCTTCTTCTTCCGTTCGCTTTCCACTTCCATCTATCCGGCCATGAACAAGGGCCTCGTGGCGTTGTTCACCTGGATTTACGACGTCAATCCCGGAGTCGGACCCGTCCGGCTTACGGTGGTGACGGAGCCCATCTACGGTTTTTTGAGCAAGTATTTCCTCGCCGTGGGACAGCCGTACTACTGGGGCAGCATGCTGATCGGGACGTTGTTCATCACCGTCGTTGCGCTAAACTTCTTCCGCGCGCGCTTCTGGTGCCGTTATGTTTGTCCTCTAGGTGCGCTGCTGGGAGTGGTAGGGAAGAATCCCCTCGTCCGCCTGAAGAAGAATGAGGAGAAGTGCAATAGCTGCCGGCTGTGCCTGGTTGACTGCCAGGGAGGGGCCACTCCGGACAACCCCCTGGAGTGGAAGCCTTCCGAGTGCTTCTATTGCTGGAATTGCGAGTCGGATTGCCCCGCCCAGGCAATCTCCTTCACCGTTTCCTGTCATTCTGAGCCCTTCGCCTGTCATTCTGATCCCGCAGTCGCGGGAGAAGAATCTCCGCAGTTGGCTCAGGGTAAACTCCGCGAACCATCCCTGCGGATCGCCGAAGGCGGGAACTGTAGAGATTCTTCGCCCGCCAAAGTACGGCGGGCTCAGAATGACACGGCCTTGCGAACGGAAGCTGGAGAAAAAGCACCATGAACCCCTTGTACAAGTGGATCGGTGATTTCGTTCATCCCCCCAAAGAAGCCAGACTTGACCTGGGGCGGAGAGCGGTATTAGCGGCGGGGTTAGCCGGTTTAGGCGCAAAGCTGCTCTTTGGCATCGCTCCGCAAGCATCGAAACGGTCTTTCAATCCCGCCCTGATTCGTCCCCCGGGGGCGCTCCCGGAAGACGAATTCCTCGCCAGGTGTATTCGTTGTGGTGAGTGCATGAAGGTATGTCCCACGAATGCCATTCATCCTGCTTTCTTGGAGGGTGGAGTGGAGGGCGTTTGGACGCCCATCCTGAACATGCCGGTCGGTTACTGCGACTACGAGTGCAATCTGTGTTCGCAGGTTTGCCCGACGCACGCGATTCGCCAGGTTGATGTCCCGGAAAAACAGAAGATCAAGATTGGCTTAGCATACATTGACAAAAATCGCTGCTTGCCCTGGGCCTACTCGAGAACGTGTATCGTCTGCGAGGAGCATTGCCCCACACCCAAGAAGGCTATCTGGTTTGAAGAGGCTGAAGTCCTGAACATTCAGGGCGAGAAGTTGACGATCAAGCAGCCACGTGTGGACCCGGACCTTTGCATCGGGTGTGGAATCTGCGAAACCAAATGCCCGGTCAAAGGGCAGGCGGCGGTGCGCGTTACAAGCGTGGGCGAAACCAGAAACCCGGAGAACCAGATACTGCTGTCCTCTGACAGCTTCGCGGAAGGGTAACTTCCGAACAACTCACCTCGCTCCCCTAGGGCGAGTTCTTCGCCCTCTCCCTTGGGGAGAGGGTGGCCCGCGACCGGCGTTTTCACCAGCCCGTCAGTTGACGGGGACGGGTGAGGGGTCGGTTGCACGGTGAGGCATACCGGGTCGCATACATCCCGCCAAAAAACCGCGGGACGTATGCGCCACCCGCGGATAGTTTAGGTGAAGGGTAGGAGATGAACCATGGCAAAAGTACTCTTAATAAGTGGAAGTCCCAAAGCGGATGGCAACACCGCGCAACTCATGAACGAATGCGCGCGCGTGATTCGCGAGCAAGGGGTGGAGGCGGAAGTCATCTCGTTTTCCGAAATGAAGATCGAATCGTGTACGGCTTGTGGCAAGTGTGGTGAATCCAATGAGTGCAGTTTGCAAGACGGCTTGAACGACATTATCAAGAAGCTTCGGGCATCGCAGGGCTTCATTGTGGGCTCGCCCGTCTACTTCGGTACGGCGCGCGGGGACGTGATGGCAGCGCTGCAGCGAATCGGCCAGGTTTCGAAAAAGTCGGAGCAGTTCCTCGCCGGCATGGTAGGCGGACCTGTAGCGGTGGCGCGCCGCGGCGGCCACACCTTCACGCTCCAGGAAATGCTTATGTTCTTCCTGATTAACGACATGATTGTGCCGGGATCTACATACTGGAACATGGTGTTTGGTCGGCTTCCGGGCGAGGTTTGGCAGGACAAAGAAGGAATAGAGACTGCCCGGCACTTCGCGGTCAATGTAGCCAATTTGATCAAGAAGTTGTACGGCAACAAGACAGGGGAGGCATAAACCCGCAGAGAAATTCTCGCCGAGTCATTAGCCCCTCCGTGTCCTCCGTGGCCAGAAGAACTTCAACACTGAGGTCACTGAGACGCTCTGTGTGCTCCGTGTTAGAGCTTGAGAGGCACGGAGCACGCAGAGGGTCTCTTTTTGGTTGCGGCCACCAGCCGCATGGTACCGACTTACGCCGATGTATTATATCGGGAACAGCGCTCAAATTCGGGGTTTTTCATCATCCTCGTGGTAGTATGAAAGCCAGCATCGGTTGCGAATTGAATTTAGAGAATAGATAACGCCATTCGGCAACTCGTGAGATCCGACGTCTCACAACGCACGTCGCGGGAGTTCCGAACTCACCGCGAGAAACGGAGTGCGGCATGGAAGATCTCATTCCCCTCGGTAAGACCGACATTCGCATCTCCCCTCTGGGCCTGGGCACTTGGCAGTGGGGTGACCGCATGATGTGGGGTTACGGCAAGACTCACACCGATAGCGACATTCACGGCGCTTTCCATGTCAGCCTGCAATCCGGCGTCAACTTCTTCGACACCGCCGAAGTTTATGGAAAGGGGCGGTCGGAGCAATTGTTAGGCGCGTGCCTCCAGGAAGCCAGGCAGTCCCCGTTGATAGCGCCACTAGTGGTGGCGACGAAGTTCATGCCCTACCCCTGGCGGCTGTGGAAAGGCGCCTTGCTCTCGAAGCTGCGTGCCAGCCTCGCCCGCTTGGGGTTGGAACGGGTCGACCTTTACCAGATCCATTGGCCTTTCTCGCCCCTACCGATCGAGCTGTGGGCCAATGCCCTCGCGGACGCGGTCGAGGCGGGATTGACGCGCGCGGTGGGCGTGTCGAACTACAACTCGGCCCAGATGTTGCGCGCCCACTCCGTTCTGTCGAAACGAGGCATCCCGCTGGCGTCCAACCAGGCGGAGTTTCACCTGCTCAATCGGCACGTCGAGCACGAGGGTTTGTTAAAACTCTGCCGCGAGTTGGGTGTCACCCTGATTGCTTACAGCCCTCTTGCCAAGGGGATGTTGACGGGCAAATACACCCCGCAGACACGCCCGCCGGGGCTACGCAGTTACCTCTTCAGGCGGGCGCGACTCGGCAAAATCCAGCCCCTGATTCAACTCATGCGCGGGATTGGGCAAGCCCACGACGGTAAGTCCCCGGCCCAGGTGGCATTGAACTGGGTGATGAGCAAGGGAGCTGTCCCCATCCCCGGGGCCAAGAATGCCAAGCAGGCTCAGGAAAATGCCGCCGCTTTAGGCTGGCGGCTGGCCGAGGCCGAAATCGCCGCCCTGGATGCGGAAAGTCAAAAGCATGCTAAGATAAAGTCCTATTAGGTAACACCAGATTCCCATGAGAACCCGTCAAACCATCACAATTTCACTCCCGCCTGAGATGGCGGAACAGGTCGAGAAAACTATGCGCGCCGAGCATCGGACTCGCTCCGAACTCGTCCGTGAAGCGCTCCGCACGTATATCGCGATCGGGCAATGCCCAGAGGAGACTCCCACGCCAGCCGAGCTGCGAGCCGTTCGTCGCGGCAGAGCCGCCTACGAACGTGGTGATTATGTGACCCTTGATGAGCTCCGCAGAGATGAACTCCGCAGAGAAGAAGCTATGGCTCGTCGCCCTCGCCGGGCCAGCGCAAAAGTCTCTTAAACGTATCCCGCCCAACGACCGGGCTCGTCTCCGGGCCGCGATCGATGAGATGGAAGAAAATCCCCTCCGGGGTGACATCCGTAAACTTAAAGGAGGCCGGGATGGCTTCCGCCGTCGCCTGGGTGATTGGCGCATTTTCTTCGACATATACCCGGAAGAGCGGCGCGTTGTCGTTACCGGCATTGGGCGCCGAACTTCCACAACCTACTGACACTTAAGAGGAGTCTTGATGAGAGCGGCTTTCTTAACCGGCATTCGACAAATGGAGATTCGCGAGACGTCGCAACCGGAGCTCAGCGACCCGCACAGTGTCCTCTTGCGAATTGGGGTGGTAGGCGTTTGCGGATCGGATGTGCATTACTACACGGCGGGGCGGATCGGCTCCCTGGTCGTCAACTATCCGGAATGGACTGGTCACGAATGTGGGGCAACGGTCGTGGCGGTCGGGGAGCAAGTGAAGTGGCTCAAGGTTGGCCAGCGCGTGGCCGTGGACCCGCTGATTCCCTGCGGGCATTGCGACCAATGCCTGTCAGGCCGGGAACACACTTGCCGCAACCAGTCCTTTCTGGCCTGCCCAGGGCAGGGGCCAGGGGCGCTGGCTGAATACCTCGTGATGCCGGAGCGGTCCTGCTATGCGATTCCGGAAGGCATGACCATGGTTCAAGCCGCGCTGGTCGAACCGCTTTGCGTCGGGCTCTATGCTCAACGTCTGGCGCAGATGGAGCCGGGAGCAAAGATCGCCATCCTGGGCGCTGGCCCCATTGGACTGTGTGTACTGCTCGCGAGCCTTGCGGCCTGTGATTGCACGGCCTACGTCACCGACCTGCTCGACGAGCGCCTCGAGGTGGCCCGGCGCTGCGGGGCAAAGTGGACCGGGAACCCGAAACAAACCGACGTGGTGCGGGCGATCCGAGAGCTCGAGCCACTGGGAGTGGATTTCGTTTTCGAGTGCGCGGGCCAGCAGGAAACCCTCGACCAGTCGGTTGAGCTGCTCAAGCCCGGCGGAACGGTGCTGATGATCGGCATTCCTGAGGTTGACCGGGTCAGCTTCAGCATTCACACACTAAGGCGGCAAGAAATACGATTGCAGAGCGTCCGCCGGCAGAACCAGTGCATGGCCCCTGCGATCGAACTGGTTTCAAGCGGTGCCATCGACGTCGATCAACTTGTGACCCACCATTTCTCCTTTCCCGAAACCAAGAAGGCTTTCGACCTGGTCGCCGACTACCGTGACGGTGTGGTCAAAGCCATCGTCCATGTAGCCGCATAATATCGTAGGTGGTAGATGGTAGGTGGTAGGTGGGGGAAAGCGGCTCCTTTCAGCCGCCGCGATAGGGTGCTATCCGCTGCGCAGACTCTTATCGCACGACTGAGGCGGATGACAACGCGGTCATTCCACGCGGTCTGCGTCCAGCGTTTGAAACCCTTCAGGAATGCGGAAAGGCTCAGGGTCGGGCTCTCGTCCACCCTGGATGTCTTCCAGATGCACCTCTATCTGGACGTTATTTGAATAGTCCAGAATGATGCTCTCTACCATGCTGTAATTCAATGACGGCGCGACCCACATCTCACCCCCCGGGTTATTGGGACCTGCTGCTACCACCTTCCAGCCAATGCACCGGACACCGGAAATCATCTTGCTGCCCAAGTCCAACTCCGGAGAAGCGGGCTTGTTCACTTCAGCAGTCGGGGGCCGCCGAGGAAGCAACTCGTCCGGGTCGGGTGTCCCTCGGACCCTCACTCGTTCGTGATCGTAGTCAATCCGGAAGGTCTTTCCGGTGACCGCGTCCTCTAGTATGCCAACGTGGTGCCCTCTCGAAGACGGATCGTAGTTGGCTGCGTCGTAGATAAACACTGAGCCGTCGTTGCCCCTAGCGGTAAACGCGCGGGTCTCGCTTTGGATTTCCCCCCGGCCAGAAGTGGACAGGCTGTACGTTCTGATGACCCTCTGCGCCACGAACGGGACCCATGCGCTGGTCTCCCCCTGACCACACCAGGAGATTCCGCAGGCGCAGACTCCAACCAACAAAGACGTCCATAGGACCGGTCGTTTCCTTCGATTCATTTGCGCACCTCCCGAGGAATTGCTACACATACTGGACGGCAATATTCCTGCGTGCAATACAAACCGTTCGTAGAGTTATACCAAACCACCCAACAACAATCTCTCGGCCGATTTATTACCGCCCTCGGTTTTTGCGTTCTTGAAGGAGCCGATTGGACACGTCGTCGCGAGTAGCCTCCGTATATGCCGGTTCGTCCTCGAATAGTTGGGGATCCGGCTCCTCCAACGTGAGACTGACGACCCTCTGCTCTGTCGTCCGCCACCACGTGCCATCGGATCTCTTATCGTCGACTGTATAGGTCAGGGCCACACACCCCAAATTGGGGGCACGCCACTCGGTCAGCTTTCGTCCCCCTAGAGCTGGAGGATTACCTGTAAGCAAGTCTTTTCTCACAATCACCACAGGTTGCCCGAAGACATTGTCAGAACCCGCCAAAAATTGATCGTTCGCTTGAATACAGTTTACTGGAGGGTGCAGGGACGCGGCGTTGTGTCTGGCCAACCTTTCCGCGGGGATGGCAGGCCAAGTGGTTTTCGTCTTAAAGTAGTCTACAAGCGTCATCGACCTGCCGTCCATCCACCGAACTTCTCGTCCCGTGATCCCCCACTCGGGAGGCCCCATACTCTCCACCCTAACAGTCGCACCATCTGATCGGCGCCCCCAGGTTTCCGTTATGCCCAGAATACCTCTGGGGTCCCGTGCGAAGCTATAAATCTCTACCTTCAGTACATATGGGGTCACACTGGCCTGCGCCAAGACGACGAGTGTCAGGTAGCGCCCTAGTGAGTAGCAGCAGAGAGAGGCCAAGACCCCAGTTAGCACCGTCGCTAAGATTTGCACGCGCCCTTTGCGTGCCATGTGCAATGTGTCGCCCTCCATACATTACCTCCCCGACAAATAGGATTCGCCGATGCGTTTACCATCGGTTTTATGGACACTTACCGCACGTAAGCAAGTTCTTGCTTAGATGCATGCTCCCCAATCCGAGGGCGTCCCCCTGTCGTTGAGATTTGTGGTTTTCGGCAAGAAGAGCCGCAGACCTCAAAAAACGGAGGTCTGCGCTACGCCCGCTGCTCCTACCTGAACAACGCGGTCATTCAAAGCGGGCCGATGTACACCTTTTGAAACCCCTCAGGGATGCGGAAAAACTCAGGATCGGGGCTCGTACCAGCCTGGATGTCTTCAAGGACTATCTCCACCCGAATCTTCTTCGGGTCCAGAACGGTGGTCTCGACGACCTCGTAGTTCAAAGACGGCGCCACCCAAGTCTCCGTAGTCTGTGTATCGCCACGGCTGGTTCGCTCTTTAATCCCAATGCACAGAACCCCGCTAATCATTCTGCTTCCCAAGGAGCGGTCGAGCGGGACATGTTTGTATTTGTCCCCCGTCGGCGGCTCCAAGGGGGCGGGCGAGAGGCTTCGGTGCAAGGTCACAGATTTGTGTTCATAATCAATCTCATAGATATCGCGTGCGCGTGGATCCAGCAGAGTTCCCCGAAGCCACTTGATGGAAGGAGTGCCGGGAATGTCACCGGTGTAAAGCCAGCCATTCCGGTTCCTGGCCACCAATTCGGTACTCTCTAGAATGAGCTTCTCCCCAGGCGAGGAAAGTATGTAGACCCTCTTCACTTTCTTCGCGGTGAACGGAACCCAGACGGTTGTACTCAGTCCCGAAGGCCCCACAGTGATGAAATAAAACAGGGGCCGCACATTTTCAGTTTGGGCTTTTTCGGGCTCTGGATTCTGCCCGGCCACCTGAAGAGGAGCGATGAAGAGAATTAGCGCGCCGCAAAACATCGCTCGGGCGTAAGGGGTGAGGACGCAAGCTTTCGAAGGCCTTGCCATGTCCACCTCCCGCTAGTTCACTGGACGTATTATAACTCTGGGTGTATGAGGTTCATCGGGCAGCTAAGGTTGCCCGTCCTCTGATGGACCCCGGGCCTTCCCCCATGACCCAAAACCGACGATCCGAAAAACGCTGACCGTGTGGTTTTCTCATGCCTGACAACCAAGGGGTAACCGCACGTCGTCAATCCGAACGGGGCACGCCGCTGAAAATAAGTCCTCAGCTAGCAGTTTTCTCTTGACAAGCGGAGAAACATAGGCTAGCATGGTGAGCGTCCGCTTCCCGGTCGCCCTCGGGCATCGGCGGACGCCCTTTTCTATGGGAAGACGCAAATCAGCCCTCAACCGTTATCCAGGAGCTATGAAGGCAGCAGAAGACTCCTCATTTTCAGCTCGACAGGAAGTCCGCTTCGTTGACGAAGAATTCTTTTTTTTGACCGTTCAATGCGCGGATGTCATTGAAAACAAAGGACGGCAGTGGAATACTCCGAGCCTAAGCGGGAATGTATATGAAAACAAAGGAGATATTCTACTGAGGCGGGAATATTATTGAAAATACAGGCTTTAATCGCCCATTGACGATTGGTGATTGACCGCTGAAAAAGTCGCGCCGCAACTCCTTCCAGTGTCTATCAGTCCGGCATGGCGCGACAATCGGCAATCGACGATTGTCAATCGAAAATCGGCAATTACTTCAGGGCCATTTCTTGAACTGCTTGCTAAGCGCCAGCCCTTGCATTTGGTATGAGGAGCCTATTTGGACACCGTATATTTTATCGGGCCGCGCAACCATGGGACTATAGACGAGCCTCCCCACTATTTGCCCATGCTCGATCAGAATGGGCACCTCATGCGCCCTTACTTCCAGTACGGCCAATGTTCCGAGCACGTCGCTCAATCCGTATCCGAAACCCGGGTCGAAGAAGCCTGCGTAGTGGACACGGAACTCTCCAATAGACGGATCGTAGGGGACCATTTCGGCTGCGTAGTCAGGCGGCACACGAATCTTTTCTTTGGACGCCAACAAATAGAAGTCACCCGGGTCCAGGATTATGCCTCGTCGTGGCACGGAGTAAACGGTGTCCCAGTACTCTCTCGGGTCGTAGAAGTCCTTTTCGCCAAGGTCGATCACGGGTGCATGCTTCTTGGCTCGGTAAGCGACAAGGTCAGTTTCCGCCTCGGCGTTAAGTCTCACGGAAATGCGAAGCCCCTTGTCAATCTTGGCCCGTATGGGGCCTTCCGCGTCCTCGTACACGAGGTTTTCCCTTTCGTCCAACGCCGCCAAGGGGCCGTCGTGGGACGGCGGGTTACCTCGGATGAAACGCAGTTGATTCAGTTTCATTCCTTTACGCACCTTGATGGTAAATGTGCGTGACACGATTTCAGCAAAAAGCCTTCCACGATAACCGGGGCGAACACGTTCGAACTCAGTTCCGCAGTCGGTTATCAGCCTGGTGAAAATGTCGAGCCTCCCCGTCGTACTTTTGGGATTAGCCCTTGCCTCAACGTTTTGGGTAGGCTCAACTCCTCCCGCAGCGGCGCTATATAAACACAGCCTGGCTCGAACACGGCGCCGCCAGTCAAATCAACCTTGGCGATAAGCAGCTCAGAGACCTTATCTTGGACAGTGCAGTCTTGGCCAGGCAGGAAGCTCGCGCGGACGCGATAGGCAACATCGCCCAGCCGCAGGTCAATGCTGGCGGGTTGAATCTGCTCTTCCGTGATCTTTTCGATGGCCTCAACCCGCCCGCAGGCGATCAACTCCCGAATTGTCTGAGCGGGCAGGATTCCAGTCGTCCGTGGCGAGACTTGCTCCGTGGTCAAGTGTGGAAAGAGGCTGTTTCCTGTCGCGGCCATTGGCTGACTCCCCCGAGGCTTACTGCGGCTGTTTGCCAGCCATCTGATTTGAACTCTCACCCTATCACATAAAGGGCTTGGTGTGGCCTACCGTTACCGAAGCAGAATATCCGGACCAACTTACACGCAATGTCTGTCATTCTGAGCGAAGCGAAGAATCCCGGCATTTTTTCGCACTGTTTGAGCTTACAAATGCGGGGATTCTTCGCGGAGTTTACCCTGAGCGGAGCGAATGGGCTCAGAATGACAGGCGGTGGCGTTTTGCTCTACGAATGATGAACAACTGGTATTATTCCTCCCCCACGATTCGATTCGACATATGAATGTAAGGGAAGCACCCAGGGATGTGGGTGTCGTAGACGGCGTGGCGGCTCCAGACCCAGGCGGGATGAGGGTTGAGTTCAACGCCGCCTGGTTTTAGCAGCTCGAAACGTCCAAAGAAGATCCTCCATACGTCTCCGTCCTTGGGGGGCAGAGAATGCCCTGCGGCCAGCCACTTCATTCCTTTCCAGGGGAAAGCCAGTTCAACGGTCCAACCTTTATCGGCCACGGAGTTGTCGTTGATTTTGCCCTCCACGTGGACGGCTTTGAGGAGGCCCGGAAACTCCCAGTTCAGGAATGCCCAGCGGGTTCCGCGGGGATGAGTTCCCACCCAGAAAGACCGGTCCTGGCGATCGTAGTCACCCCCGAAGGTAAGGGCCTTATTCCTGAAGATGTCAAATTCGGGGACGTCGAACACGCCGCCCTTCTTGTAAGCATCTTGCCAGATGAAGAAGACCTGGTAAGTCGTGCCCAGTGCGTTGATCTCGAACTCAGAATAGGCATCACCGCCGTCGATGAACACCTCGGCATCATTTTCCTGGAAAATCAGCGAACCTCTCTTGGTCAGGTGGGCTTCGACGTACGGCTCTTCAAGCCACAAGCCAACGTAAAGATATTCGTCATCCCACAAGGCGGCGGCTCGCGTGTCGTAGAAGCCGGGCTCTCCCGTAACCATGTCGACAAAACGCGGGGACTTTTCGGCCTTCTGCCAGGAGGGCTCGTCCAGCCGGCCGTCAATTGTTATCCGCCCTGCCGCTCTGCGGCAGACATAGTGCGCAATGTCTTTCTCGGAACAACCGTATCTTCCTGTGCCGGCCCTCATCTGGGCTTGCCCGCCGCCATTAGCGCAGGTCCCGCTCTCCGGACCCTTCGCTCCGCTCAGGGCAGGCTCTGCGGTGTTCAGCGACGCGAGAAGGATGAGTGCGCTAACCAGTTTCCATGCGTTTTTCATTGTGGGGTTCCTCCAGACGGCAATTGTGAGTCTTCCGCAGACTCGAAAGTAGCTCGACGTACGTTGCAAGACGTGCCTGTTGCGCTCCACGATGGATCGGGATTGTATCTGAATCCGATGCCTGAGGGCAACGGGCACGGCTCATAGCAGCTTCAACAGAATCCCCGCGCCGGGCGCCAGAAAATCCATTTCGCTGCCAAAGTCTTCCTCCTGGCTGGTGTAAGGGGAAATCCGCTTTATATGCAGGTGCGGCTGTTTCAGCTTGATCGAGAAACGTATCGAGTGAGCGAGATCGCGGTTGACGAGCATCAGGTAAGGCCTGCCATCCTCGCCCTTGAATTCGCCCAGCAGAAAACTCGCCGCAACCGACTTATCCGCAGTTGAGGCGCTCACCTGTTCTACCCAGTGGCTTCCGCTCATCGGCCGCGACCCTTCAGGCACTGGGTCAGAGTGATAGACGCCGATGCTCGTGAGCCGGTTCAGCCACGGGGCCAGCGCCTGAATCTCCAGGTTTACGCGGCGCAACATGTCCCAGGTTGGCGTGCGGTGGCCAAAGGGATCGAGGGCCCCGAGCCGGTAGTTTCCGACTTCGGGCGTCACGTAGGTGAAGTACTGGATGCCCCGGCCACCATAGGCCAGCGTGCTGTACACCTGCAGGTGGAGCGTCGCATCCGACGGTTCCATATAAAAAAAGTGGGAGTTGCCGAGGATGCAATTCCAGAAGGGAACCCCAGCCTCGAGCGCCAGGCGCCGGATGATCTCGAGGTTGGTGTAGAAACGATCGAGCATCTGGCCATTGATGAGCGAGTAGTTGTCCCAACTCAGGAAGGGCGGGTGGAAGTCGCGGAGAAACCTCCGCACGTGCGTCTCATAATCGGCCGTTCCAAGTTGTTGCGCGCTGGCGTGTATCGGATAGAGGTTCACGTATGACCAGCGGCTCGGCAGCGCCTCCTTTACCATAGCCGCCACCCGGCCGAGTCCCGGCATCATGGCCGCGTTGGGCTCGTCGCGCAGGAAGAACCCGAGTGCGGCCGGATGGTCTTTGATTCCGAGCGTCGCGGCGGCGATGCGCTGCCTAAGCTCGGCGTCCGCCGGGAGCTTTTCCCAGTCGAATTCATTCACACGCGGATCGGCCACAAAGCAGGCCAGCCCCGCTGCTTTTACCCGCTCGAGGTCTTCCGGACGGCAAAAGCCGGAGACGTTCAGTCCTGCCTCTTTCATACCTGCAAGTTGCTCCGGGTCCGACGGCGAGCTCCCCCACGCCATGATCACAAAATCGCGCGGCGAGACCGGCTTCACCTGAGTCGCAGTCTGACCGCGCGCTGCCGGAACCAGAGCAAACACCACGAGAAGCAGTGTAGAAATCCGTTGAGTACAGTTCATGTTTCCCCCGCCATGTCATACGGACTGTTCGTCATTCGTAGAGGATAACCCCATTGTCTGTCATTCTGAGCGAAGCGAAGAATCCCGGCATTTTTTCGCACTGATTGAGCTTTCAAATGCGGGGATTCTTCGCTTCGCTCACAATGACAGGTGGTGACCTTATCCTCTACGAATGACGGACATTGCGTATCAGTGGTGTTAGTGTCATCCCAGTTCAGCTCATGACAGCAAAAGGGAAAGTTTACACGCTGCGTTCAACTTTAGAAAGCACTGGGGCCCTCTCTGCCGTGTGTGTATGGAAAGGTGTAGAATCCCCAGTCGGCATGATGGTAAGGTCATTCTTGCTTGGATGACCTTCATTACTTTCTTCGGAGCCTTTTAGAGGTTCAGGGTTATTTAAGGAACGCGTTTTTGAGAAGGGGGATAACGTGAAGAGACGCACACATCAACAATTTCTACGGATGCCTCTAGTGCTGGTCATCATGATTTGCTTTTGCCGGTGCGCCGGGGCCGTCTCGAAGGCAGTGTGGCAGATTGGCAAATTTGATCAGTCATCTGGCGAGTTCAATCAAGGCGAGGTGCGGCCGCCTGTCTTTGCTGCCCCTCACCCGAAGAGCGATGTGCTTTACATAGTCGGAAAGAGCAAGCCGGCAACCGACTGGCCCGCTTTTCAGCCAGGTTCGGCAAATGGAAGGGCTGAGTTTCGGCTGCATCCCTATACGATCCAGTTTGATTTGGCCGAAGCTCCACGGGGCCTCTATACGCTGAAGGTAGCGTTGCTCGTTGAAACCCCGCGCGTCCCGCGCCTTCAAGTGGATATCAATGGTCACCGCGCGCTGCTTTATCAGCACCCAACGCTGAACTATGCGGGGGGCGATGGGAGCAGCGTATTCTTGCCTGCGTACTCTGCCGCCACAATTGCGCTCGATCTTCCCACAAGTTTCCTGAAGAAGGGAACGAACGAGCTTGTCTTGACCGCGATGGATGAGCCGGCCGAGCGCGATAACGTTACAAACTCCGGGCTCCGCTATGACGCCCTGGAACTTGATCAGGACTCTGACCGGAACTTTTCATCCGCAGAGGTCACCGTTCACGCCCTGCCGACCATTTATTATCAGCGCAAAGAAGACAAGCTATCCGAGCTAGTGGACGTCTATATCCGTCACAACTCCCCCTCTAAGGGCGGGCAAGTGGTGTTGAGCGTGGGCAAGGAGAAATTCACTGAGAAGCTATCCCCCGGCTGGGATTTCGGCGAGCAATTGGTGGAGCTGGCGGTTCCCGAATTTGCCCCCGGAACCAAGGGCGAAGTTGCCGTCAGCCTGGGCGGGCACTCGCGACGCTTCCCGGTGGTTCTGGATCCGGCAAAGAAGTGGAACATCTTCTTGGTGCCTCACACTCACCTGGATGTGGGTTACACCGATTACCAAGCCAAGGTGGCGGAAACTCAAAGTCGAACCCTCGACGAAGCCATTCAGATGATTCACGACCATCCGGACTTTCGCTTCAGCTCGGACGGTTATTGGTGTGTGCGACAGTTCCTGGCCGGGCGCAGCGAAGAACAGAAAAAGCAGCTTTTCCAGATGGTAAGGGATAAGAAGATCTTTGTGCCCACGGTGGAGGCGAGTGTTCTCACCGGTTTTCCGAGCCTGGAAACCCTCCTTCGCTCGCTTTATCCTGCTTTTCAATTCAATCAGAAGCACGGAGGAGACCCCGATTATGCCGACATCACGGATGTACCCTCTTATTCCTGGTCCTACGCATCGGTAATGGCGGCAGCAGGGTTAAAGTACTTCGCCGCTGGAAGCGACAATTACCGCGCTCCCGTTCTCCTGCTTGGCCGTCTGCATGAGAAATCGCCGTTCTGGTGGGAAGGCCCCGACGGCGGAAGAGTCCTGATGTGGTACTCCCGGCACTACCACCAAATGACGAGCTTATTCGGGATGCCACCTCAAATTGCGGGCGGGCACGATTCCTTGCCGCTTTTTCTCCAGATTTACTCGCGCCCGGAATACAAATCGGACGCGACTCTGGTTTACGGCACGCAGGTCGAAAACACCGATTTGTTCCCGCAGCAGGCAAGCCTGGCTGAGGAGTGGAACAAGATTTACGCTTATCCCCGGCTGGCTTACTCGGGTTTTTCTGAGGCGATAGGCTACATTGCCAGGCAGTTCGGAGATTCCATTCCGGTGGTGCGGGGTGATGGAGGGCCGTACTGGGAGGACGGCATTGTTTCAACTGCCCGCTCGGCTGCCATCGAACGGGAGACGGAACAGCGAGCGCTGGCAGCGGAGAAGTTCTCCACCCTCAGCAGCCTGGTCAATCCCCGCCTTCAACCTGCGGACGAGGCGCTGAAACGGCTCTGGAATAACATGGTGCTTTATGACGAGCATACCTGGGGAGCTGATCGCAGTGTATCTAATCCGAAAAGCCAGGAAACGGTGGAGCAGTGGGCCATTAAAGAAGGGTTTGCCGCCCAGGCCAAGAAGGATGTTGACTACGTGCTGCGGCGAGGCTTGGCCGCTTTGGCGGACTATATCTACGATCCGAAGGGGACGCTGTTGGTCTTCAATCCCCTGAGCTGGCAGCGTTCCGGCATGGTCGAGATCGACTTGGACAAAGGGCTGGAACTCGTAGACGTCGTAACGAACCGGACAGTCCCTTACGAAATCCTCTCCACGGGGCCGGATTACCGGGGCGTCCGTTTCCTTGCGCAGGACGTGCCTTCGGTAGGGTACAAGGCGTTCGCGCTTAAGGAAACCAAAGCAGAGTCGGCGACTCCGCAGGCCACCGCGGAAGGGACGATAGAGAATCAGTACTATCGGGTGGTGCTGGATCCCGCCAGCGGCGCGGTGAAAAGCATCTTCGATAAGGGGCTGGACAAAGAACTGGTCAATGCCTCGAGCCCCTATCGGTTCGGTCAGTACCTCTACGTCACGGGAGCAGATCAAACTCCGAACCGGCTTTTGCAGTATAGTCCTGTCTCGCCGGTTCCAGAGCTCTCCATCCACAACGCCAGTGGAGGACGGCTGCTGTCAGTGACGAATCAGCCCTTCGGGGTCGTGGCGCATCTGGAAAGCTCAGGACTGAACACACCGCGTATCGAAACAGAAGTGATTTTGTTTAATGGACAGAAGAAGATCGAGTTCATCGATCATGTGCACAAGACGGAAGTGTACACGAAGGAAGGTGTTTACTTTGCATTTCCCTTCGCCATGGAACATCCGCAATTCCGGTACGAGATTCAGAACGGATTCGTGGACCCCAGCCGCGACCAACTGCCCGGGGCCGGCAAGGAATGGTTTTCGGCGCAGCACTGGGTGGCAGCGGAGCAAGGCGGTGTGACGGCGGCCCTCGTTCCAGTGGATGCCTCGCTGGTCGCTTTTGGGGATATTGTCCGGGGGACATGGCCGGAGGAGTTCGGCCAGCGCCCCGGCACGATTTTCTCTTATGTGATGAACAATTACTGGGACACGAACTACGCGGCAGGCCAGGGAGGAGACTTTACATTCCGCTACGTGCTGACCAGCGGCAACAACCTGCCCCCTGCCTATCTGAGCCGGCTGGGCCGGGAGGAGATGTCGCCTCTGGAAGTGGACCAAATCACCTCACAGGATAAAGCGATCAATTCTCCACGGGCCTTGGATTCGGCCCAGGGTAGCTTCTTGCATGTGGATCAACCCAATGTTGTATTGGAGACCTGGAAGACGGCCGAAGACGGAGACGGCACGATTTTGCGTTTTGTGGAAGTGGCCGGAAAGGAAAGCACCGTGGACGTACAAACTCCACTCCTAAACGTGGAATCCGCATGGATGAGCGATGCTCTGGAGGGGAAGCAGGGGCCTCTTTCGGTTTCTTCCCATGGCTTCAGGTTCTCCGTCAAGCCGTTTCAGATCGTCACGGTGCGTTTGGAGGGGGCAGCGGGTCTGAAGTGATAATGACTGTCGCCTGGTGCCGCTTTTGGCCGGCGGGGATTATTTCACATCCGGGGCAGGTTGCGCGCTACCCGCGTTCAGAAGTCGGAGGCAACGGGCATGGGCCTTTTTCCGACTTCGACAACCTCGCCCTTCACTTGCCCCAGTCCCTCATTGTTGATTTCGGCAATATCCCCTTCCACCCGCTCCACCACCTCCTTGGCATAGGGAATAAAGTGGTGCCCGGCGATCAGGATGGTAAAGCCGATCCAGATCTTCACGAGGTTTGTCGAGCACCGGGTAACGAGTCGAAGCAAGTATTTCCAATATGCCCGGCGGTAGGAAGACCTCAGGCCTTGATGCCAGATCGAACGGAGCATTATTTTGGCTATGTTGACCAAACCCGGCTGCTGGGCAGGCCGCTGGCATTTCCTGGTCTGCCAGGCCTGGAGAGAACGCCACGCGCGTTCGTAGTATTTTGTCGGATCATAAATTGAGGTAAGTGTTTTTTGAAAACCCCTCAGCAAAACGTGAGGCGGAAGAACGGGACGGAAGTTTGGCGCCGTCCCATCTCTGCTGTTGGGGCTGTCTTCGATCATGCGCCCTTCTCGCAGCATTCGGGCGTGGAGCGCTGTTTGCGGCAAGGCGTGCAGGAAATTCACCAACGCCCAGGGGATAGCTGCGCGCTCAACAAAGTCAATCTGCTGCTCGAAAATGTCCGGGGTGTCGGAATCAAACCCCAGGATGAATCCACCCGTAACCCAAAGTCCGCCCTGTTGCACGATCTTGATGGAATCAATGGGATCTAGTGACAGGTTCTGGAGCTTTTTCGCCTCCACCAGGGATTCTCTCGAAGCACTTTCAATCCCCACAAAGACATGCAAGAAGTTCGCCTTGACCATGGCCTCGATCAGCGCGGGATGCCGCGCGAGGTCCATAGACGCTTCGGTATAGAAAGCCAGCGGATAACCCTGAGCTTGCTGCCACTTTTCCAACTCTCGAGCCAGCTCGAGAGCAAGCCGGTGATTGCCTATGAAATTGTCATCGACAATAAACACCTGCTTTTTCCATCCCAGTTTCAGGAGCGTGTCCAGTTCCGCGATGATTTGCTGAGGAAGCTTGGTTCGAGGCTTTCGTCCGTAAAGCTGGATGATGTCACAGAACTCACATTGAAAGGGACAGCCGCGGGAAAACTGAATGGCCATAGTGGCGTAGAAGTCGGTTTTCAGAAGGTCAAAGCGCGCCACCGGAGTCTTGGTAAGGTCGGGCTTGTTTTCGATCCTATAAAGCCTTCTGGCCGACCCTTCTTCAAGGTCTTTAGCGATCGAGTCAAACACCTCATCCGGCTCGCCCACCACCACATGGTCCGCCAACTTCAGCAGGGCTTCCGGATCGCCGCTGGCGTACGGTCCGCCCACCATCGTACGTCGCCCGAGGCTGCGGGCGCGGGTGAGGACCTCCTCGAGCCCTTTTCTCTGGACTCGCATGCCGCTCACCATGACGAGGTTCGCCCAGAGGATGTCGGCATCACTTAAGTCTTCCACACCCTGGTCAATCAGGCGAATGTCCCATCCCTGAGGACATAACGCGGCCACCGTGATCAGCCCCAAGGGTGTCATGACGACCTTTTCACGGAGGAGCCGCATCATGCCCGTGAATGTCCAAAAGGAGTCCGGGATTTTGGGCCAGACCATCAGGGTCTTGATTCGCTTGCCGAGAGCAGCAAAAGCGGGAACAGCCTCGGGCTGTGATGAACATTCTTGGTTCATGGATCACCTATCCAATGCATCGCTATTCCCAGGATGAGTTAATAATGCCGGTACGCTACCCGCTGGCGATCATACCACATCCCGATCTTTTGACGGGTGAGGTTTCGATCTCAGCGGCTGGTGTGCAGACCTTCTGAAGTCTGCGCGCCGAGGGGCGCATCACAGAACCCATGGATGTGGGCGGTAAGAGTAGCTCGAAGGGCGAATCACTGGCGCCTCCGGAATCATATATCGATCCGTTTCACATTTCTCCGACTGAGGTACCAGCATGGACTGTAGCCGAAGTGGGGAAACAGGGAGTGAACGCATACCTGGTTTTCCGGCTCGAGGAACATAAACTCGGTTTTCCGGTCCTTCAGGCCGACCGCATAATAGCGCCGGATTTTCACCACCCCGAATGGATCACGACTCTTCGGGATCCTGTACCGAACTGAGAGATAGTCACCGAGGTACAGAATGAACAACGTCAGAAGTGCGATGAAGAGTAGGCGTTTCATGCGTTCACACCCCTATACTTTCGGATGCTGGCCGGAGCCGGGAAAACCGCGACCCTTTCCCAGTTCAGAGTGAACACGACACTGATTTATGGGGGTCCGATGGCTGACTCATGGGGAGCGCGTTCGATAGATACTCCGCCGCCGCCCGGAGGAAGCGTCGACCAGCCCCCTCGGCGAAAACGCCGCCGAGCTTTTAACATGGGGCTACACTACCCCTTTCGCTCCTCTTGGTGAAGCCCAGTCGCCACGGCTACGGGTCGACCCGGCGCAAGTTGATTCACGGAGTGCGGAGTTCAACTTTACGAACGCCTGTGCGAGGAGCCGCGAGCCAGAACGGCGACTCGCGGCTGAATCGCTATTTCTTCTTGGGAGGCACCACGGCATCCTTAAATGCCTTGGCCAAGCGAAACTTGACAACCGTCTTTGCCGGAATGTTGATCGGCTGACCGGTCTGAGGATTACGGCCCACGCGAGCCTTTCGGTGTGCCTTAACAGCCTTGCCGAGTCCAGGAACCACGAATTGTCCGCCGCCCTTGACTTCTTTCGTCGCCAGAGCAGCGAGGTGCTCCAGGA
>Ga0208821_1000840_pt1 | contig 20992 bp, 16 predicted proteins | sample June2015DPH_20_5_FD_184720 | JGI IMG/M metagenome (GOLD analysis project Ga0208821, IMG submission 184720) | Peatland microbial communities from SPRUCE experiment site at the Marcell Experimental Forest, Minnesota, USA - June2015DPH_20_40... | ecosystem: Environmental > Terrestrial > Soil >... | reverse complement strand
CTTCAGGTCGCGTTCCATCGATCAGCCGATTGAGTTCTTCTATCTTCCCGCGTTTGCGTTCCCAACCGATGAATTTCTGCTCGGATTCACTCCACGTGCGGTCCCGATGGAAAAGGAAGAAACGCTCGCCACCATACCGGTGGTTGAGAGCTTCGAGGGTCTCGGTCACAGTCTGGAGCAGTCTTTCGTCGTCCTCACGATGCGCCTGAGCCGAATCGGTGTAGTCCGTGAAGAGGCTGAAGAACAGATTGCCTTCTTTGTTGGCCAGGTACCGGATTTCTAACTTCTCCACCTCTCCTCGGATCGTCTCCGCATCCCTCAGCAGCACGGGCACAACGACCAACGTTCGAAATGCGTCAGGAATGCCCGAAACCTCGAAATCCATCTTGGGAAGGGCTCGGGGTGGAAGTAGCCGCATGACGAGGTAATTCAAAACCTCCTGCGCGAGTTGGCTGACGGGGATCAGCAAAAGGAGGGCGATCACAAGCCGGATCCCGGGCGTCTGTCCGCGCAGACCAAGCAGGACGATCGGGGAGATGAATACAGCGAAGAAGAAGCTGAGCCCAAGAAAGTACACTCCAGAATGATGGCGGTATACCCACTGTAGGGCGCGGAAACGTGGACCCTCAGGGCAGCGTATGAGCCGCGCAAGCTCGCGCCTTCCTTCACCAATCAGATAGGTCCCGACGTGGATCTTCCGGTCATCTTCCGTCGCTTCACGGGAGGCTTGCGCGGCTAGCTCGATGGCGTGTTGGGCGACTTGGTCTTCCGCCTGACCGGACCGACGCGCGAGCTCTTCAATCGCACGGCGATACCGATCGCGCGTGTCGAAATCCATCTTGGGATAGACACCGGATGGATCCAACCGAAGCCACCACTCCACGCGGCTGAGCTGCTCGAAGAGCCGTCTCCAATCCAACAGGGCGAGCTGTCGCAAGCTGGTAAACGCATTCCCAATCGACAGCAGATCCTTCGTCTGGCGGTTTTGCTCACGCAGGCTGAGCTCGCTCAGGGGCTTGTGGTAGGTGCGCTCCAGCCAGCTCAGGACCGGGGCTAACGCGGCTTCTTCGTCGTAGAGATGATCGACCAGTTGAGAAGCGAAATAGGGGCTTGGGCTGGGTTGGTTCTTAGCAAGTTCTGCCAGGATAGAGAAGAGCTGGTTGGGATCTCGCCGGTTGGCCGTGATAAGCCTGTTCGCCCAGAAGTCGGCGATCTCACGTTCCCGCAACTCGGTCAGAGCGCTGGCGGCGAGGTCCTGGATGCTCTCAATCAACGCGATGCGCAGCATCTGGGGGACAGCCCAGAGTTCGCCGATCGTCAGCGTGCGCACAGATTGATAGGCCTTAATAAACGCCAGGATGTTCTCCCGGTCTAGACGCAAGTCCGTATGATAGACGAGTTCCCTCGCTAAGCCGTAGATGCGCGGCAGGCCCCGGTACGGCTCGTTGGCGAGCGCCGGCAACTGCTGGTAGTAACGCCGAGGAAGGTTCAACTGAACGTCGCGGGCGGTGCTCTCGATGACGTACTCATTATCGAGGAGCCACTCGGCGGTCGGAAGCGCACCCTGTTCCAGTCGACTTGCTTCGATGAGATCCGAGCAAACCTGATGGGCCCATTGACGGGCCAGTTCGAGCCGCTCCAGCAGTGCGGTGTTCCGCCGCGGCTTTGGGTCCATTTCGTGGTCCAGGGCCAGGCGCTGGGCACGCTCCTGGATCTGCGCCGGAGTGAGCGCCGTCCCAGGGCTTCGCACATCTCCAATCGGATTCTCGCGCTTCGGATGCAGGACGAAGACCGCGGGCGGGATGTCGCCGCTTTCTCGAAGCACCGCCACTGGGAACCGCAGTGTTTCAATCGGCACCTGAAGGATTAGGACGGCCTCCTCGGACACCAACCAACGTGTGTGATCCTCAAGCAGCCTTCGTTCCACGCCGTACTTCGATCGTCGTATCCACACCCCGGCAAAGAGGCTTCCGATGATTCCACCCACAAGGGTCGAAATCAGGGCAGGAAGGGCTTCGCTCAGAATCGGCTCCGGCCAATGAAGGCCTATGAATGCAACTCCGGCGAGGACCCCGAACAGGATGAAAGCCAGGGTCACACCGAAAGCCCGGCGCCAAAGGAAGGGGTCCCATGTACGTACATCTCCATCCGCGGTCTTGCTCACCAATGCGGCGCGGCGGAAACCTTTCCTCTGCAACTTCCTGAGGGCTCGGCGAGCTTCATCTCGTTTTGCGAAGTAGCCTATGAGGATGCCTGCTTCCATTCTCCGTCCTCGCATCACCACTGGGTCTAAGCTTCCAGGCATTGCGACGGATTTCATTAGATGGAAATCTACGACGCAACGCTACCAGTATATCGTCTTGTGGTGTCGCCGGGCTAAGCCGGAATTTTCGATTTGAATTTCCCCTTTGCGCAAATCATACGCCCTCCGCCTTGATTGGTTCATGCTCAGATCATCATGGCGTCTTTTGAGTGGCATCACGGCTCGCTTTGGCCGTTGCATTGACCGTGGCCGGTCTGTTTGCCTCGACCAACCCAGCCTCAGGGCTAACACCTGTCCCCGCTGAAAGACTTCTAAGCAGGTAGAAGAAATCCGTGCTCCTCTCGCCGCGCCTGCATGACCCGCGCCGGGAATTCGAAATCATCCCCGTTCAACACGGCCCGCGTCCGCAGAAGATTGCAGGTCACAAAGAAGTACCGCTCCGAAAGTACCCGGCGCCGCAGACGCGACATGGGGGAAGAGTACTCGCTGTTTCAATAATCGGCAACACCCAAGAGCCGCCGAGTTACAAAACCCGCCGCCGCGGGCGCTACCTGCTCTGGTCGAACGTGGATTAGGGGACCCGGAGCTGGGGCCCGGCCATCAGATCCTGATAAATTCCTTCTTGCGATACATCCAATAAAGTATTGACCAGACGACGGCAAATGCCGCGCTGGCCTCGACTAATGCCGCCCAACGGCCGATAAGCGGCAGCAGGTGACCCACGAAGATGTTGCCCACGTGCCGGAAATCAAAGATTTCGGTGGCAACGTAAACCGCAATGGAATTCATGCCGATAACGATAAATCCGAAGGCCCACTTCTTATAGCCGAGCACGTCGATGACCCAGTAGAAGAGCGCCAAGGCCATAAAGCTCAGGCCGCCGGAGATCAGCACGTAAGAACTTGTCCACATCAGCTTGATCACGGGAAACGACAGACTCCAGAGGAGTCCTCCCACCAGGCTCACCAAGCCCGCGGTCAGCAGGCGATAGATCTTGCTCATCGGCGTACGGTCGGAGATCAGCATCTGCCCGGCCAGCACGCCCAGCAACACTGAGGCGCCGAAGCCCAGATAGCTCAGGAACCAGGTATTCTCACCATAATGCAAGTGGCCGAGAACAAGCTGGTCCACGTAAGTCGGCAGGTTGCCTTGCGGAGTCAGGACTCCTGCGCCGACCCCTGGCACGGGGATCAGCATCACCATGGCCCAATAGACAAGAAGCAGAGCGGCGATGATGGCCGCATGCCATTTCGGCTTCACCTTCAACGCCACGATGGTAGCCACCAAATAGCCCGCGGCGAGTCCATGCAGCACGCTGTAACAGGGACGGAATCTCGACCAATCAAACAAGAGGAGATTTCCCTGCGTGATTGTTCCCAGGCAGAACATGACGATGGCCCGCCAGACGGCGTGGAGCAGCAGGGTGCGGTCACTCTCGCCCCTGGCCCGTCGTTTCGCCACCCCCAGCGGGATGGCCGTCCCCATGATGAACATAAAGAGTGGCCAGATGAGGTCATAGAAATGCAGGCCCTGCCAGGGCACATGGTCGAACTGTTCCAGGAACTTGTCGAAGAAGGGGCGCTGGATGACCTTACCCAGGCCGAGCAGCATCGCGCTGCCGCCGGTAATCCAGAACATATCGAAGCCGCGCAGCGCATCGAGCGAGACCAATCTTTCCGTGCGTGGCGGCGAGGTGGGGACCGCGTCGCTTGCAGGCTCCCGGCCTTCTGTTTCAACTTCCGTGGCTTTCATGAATTCCATGTGCCAATCGCGGTGAATTCACTCCGGAAGCTTCCGCCTCATGCGGTCCCTGATCAAATGAACTCATCCAAGACGAGATGATGGTCACTTTGCGAAACGAGTGTCTTCGACCTACGGGCGCTTTCTCATTTCCTTACTGTGTGGCAAGGGAATAGACGTGCATCGGCCCGAGGAGCCCCGAAGGCAGCAACGGCGAGTTCGCCTTGTACGGCTTCACATCCGCGAACGTATATTTCGTCGTCGCGTCTGGTTGTTCATCGCCGATCAGCCGGTTGACCCACGCGTTGATCACCTTGATGGTCACTTCGTTCGCACCCGGCTTCAGTGCGCTCGTCGCGTCCACCCTGTACGGCGCATGCCACACTATGCCCAGCGACTTGCCGTTCACCGTCACCTCGGCGAGGTTCTTCACGTCGCCCAGGTCGAGCCAAAGTTGCGCACCCTTCTTGAACCAATCCGCCGCAGCCTGGATGGTCTTCGTATAGGCGCCGGTTCCGGAGAAATACTTCACGCCCGCGTCCTGGTTATCGCTCCATGACGACAGCTTGTCCAAAGTGATCGAGGGCGGTGCTCCGCGTCCCGGTTGGAAGTTCACATTCCACGAGCCCTCCACCGTCGCCAGTTGCGTCTCCACCACCTTGGGCAAAGTGCGCGACGTCGCTTTCGTCGCCTTGCGGAAAACCACGAACACCGTGCCCCACGGCTCCAGGTGCAACGGCACCGTGGTGCAGCCGTCCGCCATCTTGTAAGACACTGGCTCCGAATTGCCCGTCTCGGCGTGCCAGAGTTCTGGCGCCTTACCGGTCACGCGGAAGCTCGCATCCACCGTCTCGTCGCGGTCGTTGCGGTTATCCACGAAGTACAGTTCGCCCTCCGCAAGCTTGCGATGCACGAAGAGAAGGCGCGTATCGCTCTCCGGCTTGGTGTAGTCGAAGTCCGGCGCCAGCTTCAATGTGTTGAAGACATCCGCCAGACTCTGGCCTGCGTACACCGTGCCTTTGCCAACCTTGTGCACGCCCGTGCCGTCGCCAAACAGCTCGTCGTTCAGTTTTTGAAACTCCGCCTTGTCGTCGGCGAGGCTGGGATCGTCGGTGGGTTTCGGACCGGCAACGACGGCGCCATCCTCCACCAGTTTGTGAATGGCACGCAGCACGGGCAACGACATGTGTTGGCTGTAGGGATCAAGCCCCAGCACACGGTAGCTCATGCCGCTCTTGGTGGTGATGCGGTCGCCGGCGACGTTCAGCTCGTGGATCAGGGCGTCGGCGTTGATGTAGTCGAAGCCATAGCCCGCCGGCACATCCGGTGACTTATGCGCAAAGATCGCGGTCAGGTTCGAATCTTCGCCGTAGAAGTAAACCAGGTCCGCGCCGAAGCGCCCCTGCTGCAGCAGGTAGCTGCTGCGCGCAATGTATTTCACCCATGGACCAGCCTCTTCCGCCCAGGTTTCGTTGCGGTTGAACCACTGCCCGAAGGGCCCCAGCGTCAATCCCGGCGCCTTGCCCACCAGCGGCTGGTGTGCCGACTCGTGAATTACAAAGCGGTTGATGCCGTTCAGGAGTTCCATGTCCGCCGTCGGCTTCAGCGTCACCGGCGACCATGCCCAGGCCGCGGCACCCGCCGTCATCGACTCGGCCGCGGCCAGGTTCTGACCGTAGATATGCGCCACCGAGGCCGATTCCCGATCATCCGCGTTGTAGCCGTATTGCTCTTTGTTCACCCCCGGGACCTGGGTCCACATGGCGCTCATGGGCACTTCGTTGAACTTCTTGACTTCCATGCCATCCGCCACAAAGGCGCGTCCGTCCTCGTGAGATTCCCCGTAATGACCCATGCCCCGCTCGTGCAACGACGCCTCCAACTGGCCGTAATGCTCGTCCGCGATTAAATCGCCAATGGTCTTGCGAAAGTCCCACAGGAACTTGTCGCTGGCTTCGGCGCTTTCGACCACCTGCCCGGTGAGAACCGGCATCCAAGGCAGCGGGTCATAGCCACGCCGTTTCTTGAACTTAGCGATCATGTCGTCGGTCCAGTTCTGCGACCCCGCCTCCCAGCTATCATTAACCACGTACCGGATGCCACGCTTGCCCATGTAGTCCGCGCCTACCGTTTCCTTGTAGCTGTCCAGGTAGGCCTTCATGTAGTTCTTCACAAAGCGGCGGTTCAGCTTGTCGACTTCAAGGCCCGTAGCCTCTGCGGTTGCCGGATGGTTGGTGATTCCTAAGAGTGAATAGCCGAAGCGGAGTATGACCCAATGGCCGGCTGGGGGTGTCCATTCCAGCGTACCGTCCGCGCCCAGCTTCGATGTCAGGTCGACCACATCGGACTTTGAAACGACTTCGGTTGGAGCGACTGGGGGAGTCGCGAACTGATAGAGGTCGGGCACGGGAGTGAAGGCGGCTTTCTCTTCGAACCTGTTGACCCGCGCTCCCGGATGCAGCACCAACTCGGCAATTTCATAGTCAGTCGGAGGTGCGCCAATCTTGATCCCCAGTGAAGTGGGGTCCAAGCCGATCGCCCACGAAGGCAAAGGCGGAGGGGGTGTCCGCTTGAAAACGACGCGGAAAAACTTCGCCGTCACCGGTGGGAAAGAAACGGTATGCTCGGGAGCGCCACCCTCAGGAAGCTTCGCTACGGCCCGGAAGTTTTGCCCGTCGTCACTCGCCTCGAGGGATTTCTCCGGGTTGGCGATCCCGGTCAGCATCGCGGCAATCATATCCACATTCTTCATCACCATGGTGACGGAGCGCATCGTCTGGGGCTCAGCGAATTCGTATTGGATCCAGGCACTTTCGCCGGCGGCTGGGATTGGAAGCTTGGTTGTTTTTTGCAAGTCCCCGTCGCTGAGCATCGCCGCGTCAGGTGTGCCTGCGCTCGCCGTCACCTTCGGGTGCAGTGATTCGACCGGCACATCACTTGTTGCCGCGCGGTAGGCGATGACCGCGGCATCGGCGTAGAACTGCGGAATCGCCCGAGCGCCCTCTGGCGCTTCGAGAACGTCCTGAATGGCCAGGTTCTGAAAGGCCCCAGTGTTCGACGGCGGTTTGGCTAACGCTCCCTTGAATGGCTTCCCGCCCTCGACTAGTGTCTCACTCCACACATACTTCTTCATTCCCTGCGACGCCGGGACCCATGGACCACCGCTCTCGCTCCACCCCGGCGAACCTGCAATCGCCTCTTCCAGTCCCAGTTGATCGGCGAGGATCGTCGCGTACTTGAAGGCATCCTTCCACTCAGGGGTCATGTAAGCCAGGCGCTTTTTCACCACTTGTGGCGTCGACAAGGCCGCGTCAAAATTCTGGAAGCCGCCCAGGCCCACCCGGTGCATCCACTCCAGGTCCAGCTTGATGCCTTCCTTGGTGATGTTGCCGTTCATCCAGTGCCACCACACCCGCGGACGCGCACTTTCGGGCGGATTCTCAAATCCGCTCTTGAGCGGATCAGGTTTGTTCTGAGCTATGGCTGTGCTGACGCCGAGTAAAAGCACCATGATTGCGTAGATCAGCTTCTTCGATGGACGATTCGTCGCGTCTCTTCTTTTCTCAGTCATTTGTTCCTCCCTCTCCAAGTTCAGGAATTCGTTGGTCAACACGAGTGAAATGCACGCTGACGGGCCTTCTCCGCAGCGCCCAGGATCGTACCACAAGGTCGGGACGCTTCGATATTGAAATTACTCTCGACGCGTTCTTCGCTAATCTCTTGCCGCATTGATCTGCCGCGTGGAGCTGGCCTTCACCGATTCCATGACGAGGGAGAGGCCCTTGAGATATCGATGCGATCAACCATGTAAGCAACGCTAAGGTGTTTTCTCGGGGAACAGGCCTGGCATCCATCGTGAAGCCAGAGTCACCGGAAGCGCAAGACGCAACGATGCGCGGGTGCTTTCGGAGACCAGCGCCCCCTTATCCAGCAGGGCTGAGACAATGCGGCGAGCTTGCCGCTCACCTGTGCCGACAACGGCATCGGCGGCCCCGCGCTGAAGCTCACCCCGGTAGAGGACCGCTTCGAGAATGTTGCCGGATTTTGGGGGTAACTCACCGAGCCTGATTTCTTCTTCGGCCCACAGCAGAATACGGGTGCGAAGGCGGTCCGGTTGAACAAGGCCCTCCATGAAGGTCACTTGGTCAATGCAGACGGTCAGAAAGAATCGGGTGAATTCGGCAAGCGCTTCCTCACTCAGGTTCCCGAGCCCGTCGAGATCGCTGCGACGTTCCAGATCGCAATTGGCAAGATGAGTTTTGTACTGCTCGACGTTGCGAGCAAGGCCGCGCGCGACCGACCAGACCGCACCGGTATCAAGAGTGTCCAGTAGCATCGCATGCGACATCAACCTTGCCACGCGGCCATTGCCATCCAGGAACGGGTGCATCCAGAGCAGGCGATGGTGGGCGGCCGCAGTGCAGATAATCGACTCGGCCTTGCCGATATTCCCGTAAACCTGCGCAAAGCGTTCCAGGAAGCGCGGTATAGCGGCGGGGCTGATGGCAACGTGGCGTCCCACAGCGACGCCGCGTTTTCGCAACTCGCCCGGCACAAAACAGACACGCTCATGTGTGGCAGGATCTTCAAGCCAGAGAAGAGCCTCCGGGAGCAACTCGCCAAAGCGGCGGTGAATCTCGCAAATGCCTTCGGCTTTGAGCGCGCGCCCGCCTTTGAGACCGCCGCCATCGATCCACTCCTGGACGCAGATATGCGCTTTGGCTTCAACCTGCAGGTCCCGCTTGCGGGCATCCTGACTGTAATCGTTCTTGAGTGCCCGCTCGATGTCGACCGGATGCGTTTCATGTCCCTCGATCAGGTTGGAATAGTAACAGTTCATAGCCCGAACCAGAACAGCAAGCGACGCCAATAGTCTGGGAGGCAGGCTCCGACGAAACCCGGCGGTTTTCTGGGCAAGATCGAACGCCAGATCGGTGAGCGGTCCCCGGTGTCGGGAGCCGTCGCCGATGAGGAGCGGCTCCATAAGGGAGACCGTTTCACCTCCGTCTTCCGGTTCTATGTCCGCTTCCATGGCCGCCTCACGTCCTGTAGAAACTATATGTATACCACAGAGATAAGTTGTATGAAAGACATACAAATGACCGGCCATATGTCCGATCTTCATTATTCACCGACATCAGGCATCCCTCCCGCCATCCTTCGTCGGCTCCGTGAGGGCGACCGGCACCGCCGCGGATCCGAGGTTCGCGCCCTCTATCGGGCAGCCGGCATTGGCACCTGCCGGAGCTCGGCGTTCCACGCGCCTGCTGTCACGAGTGCGCCGGCGTGCGCGGCGGGGTCCCTCCAGAGGACGGTGAAGTCCATCGTGCGCTCTTCCCCCGGCATCAGCCACAGGTCGTTGTCCGTGCCGTAGAAGGCTCGCTTGGTTCCCGCGATGTCCACATGCGCATCGAACGCCGGACTTGCCCCCGTGTTGCGGACCCGCACGCGAACTGCGCTTTCGCTATCGCTGATATCCTTACGAGAAATCACCATGAGGTCCAGGCTGGTGCGCACTGCCGCCACCTGAGGCCGTAGCCAGGGCCCGTGTTCGAAGTTCAGTGAGGGTTGGGGTGAACCGCGATACTTGGCCCGGAAATCCGGGTCGCTCATCAGCTTCAGACACCGTGGCCAGTAGACTGATCGCGATACCAGGCTGCCGTCCGCCTGCTTGACCTCCGCGACCACGAAGAAGAACTTGTCTTCAAGGCTGTCGGGAATCGTAAACTCGCCCATCTCCAGGCCTTTTGCGGACGGTCCCGGTTGAACATCCATCTGCCGTTTCTCGTTCCACACGGGATGGAACTGCGGGTCGAGAATGTCGACCGACACGGTTAGGGCGGCGAGACCGGTTGGCGGGGCGTGTACCACACTGATCGAGATCGGGATCTTCTCCCCTTTGGCCCAAACCAGTGCCGGGAGCCTCACGACAATGTGGGTGGGCTCGTAGGTGCGCTTGAGCGTGTAGTAGGAAGACGTGGGTTGGTCGAGCCCGTCGATGAACATGAAGAACTCGATGGGCCAGGGCACGGTAAGCGACCACGGCATCAGTCCCGTGGTGACAGGATAGTTCGCCTGAGTGAGGTCCGAGAGGATCTGGGTGAATTCCGCCGCGGCCATTTGGGTGGCGCTGGAAAACCCGCTCAAGTCGACCTTCGACAGGTCATCCATCTGAGAGGCACGACTGAGCAGAGTTCGAGGCTCCTGACCCTGATACTCGAGCATGTGGTGGATGAACTCGGGATGGCGATCAGGGTAGCCCTTGCTGAAGATGTCCTGAAAGGAACCCTTTAATTCCTGCGGATCGACGACTTCCAGAAGTGACTCCGGTTCCGGCATATTGTAGATACCGGTCTCGCTGATAAAGGGCACCCAACGGTAGAGATGGCCGTACCATGTGGGATCCATGTCGATGTAGATATGGGCGTCGCCCGGGTCGGGAGTGGTGCGGAGAAACATCCGGGTTCCATCAAAATCGCGCACCGAGCGCTCGATGATTCCGATGGTCGCGGTATTGCCCGTGTCGTAAGGATTGAACTCATTCCCGCCACACCAGACTGCGAGGGAAGAGTGGTTCCGCAGCCGGAAGATGGTCTGAAGCACCTGCGATTCCCAGACGTCCTGGGGCCAGCCCGGAGTGTCTTCGTTTCCGACCGGGAAATCCTCCCATACCATGATCCCGAGCCGGTCGCACAGTTGATAGAACTCGTCAGTCTCCGGATTGCCTCCTCCCCACACCCGGATCAGTTGGACGTTCCCGCCATGAGCCGCTTCGAGGAGCCAGCGGTATTTCTCCGCCGGAAGGTGGAGCAAGACATCCAACGGCCAAGCCCAGTTGATACCTTTCACAAAGAGTGGACGGCCGTTGACGACGAACTGCCAGTCGGTCCAGCGATCCTGAGTTTGCGGTCCGGGCGTGGGAACCCTCTCGATGGTCCGAATGCCATAGTCGAACTCGATCCGGTCGATGGCCTTATCCCGTTGCAGCAGAGTCAGACGGGCCCGGTACAGGCTGGGGTTGCCCATACCGTTTGGCCACCAGAGCCGCGGGGAAAAAACCGCGAGTTGTCGTGATACCCAATTCCGCCCTTCGTACACTTTCAGCGGCCACCTTCGCTTCAGTACTGTTAGGGACGTACTTTTGTCGGTCAATTCGATCTGCAAGGATAGTTCCGGTTCCACAGCTTTGGCCTTCGATGAGTCGGGGATCGTCGTTAACTGTGCGCCTTTCCAAGGATGGAGTTCGGTGCCCACGGCTGTGGTATCAGCCAGGACCTCAACCTTCAGCCAGAGCCACGCTTCCGCCTTGGTGGCCTTCTTCGTGACCAGAAAAGGCCTGGCAAGATGTACCTTCGGGGTCATTTCCAGCCTGACACCTTGCCAGATCCCGAGAGGTTCGATCTCCCTGGGGTCGATGCCACTAGAACTCGTGACGTACTTGGTGCCACCCGCACTCCCCCAAGGCAGGATGACCTTTCCGGTTTCATCAGGGTTCCAGTCTTGTACCCCGTAGCTGCCACCTTTGACTTCGACGATGATCTGATTGGACTGGCCGAAATGCAGCCAACGGCTTACCTCGACGTGGGGACCACCGAACATGCCTTCGTGACGGCCAATCAGCGTGCCGTTCAGCCAGATCTTCGAGTAGTATCCGACCCCGTCAAAGCACAGAAAGATGTAATCATCTTTTGCTCCGGCCGGAAGCTCGAACTGCCGCCGGTAGTACCAAACTTTGTCGGGAACCCAGGCATACTTGCGGGTGTTCAGGTGGGCATAGGGGTATGGCAAGACGCCCGCCTGGTAAAGTGCCCATTGGGCTGACGTGGGTACTTCCGCCCGGATCCATTTCTGCTGGTCCAGATCTCCGGCCGTGGCAATGGCCGTGTCGCGATAGCCCAATCCCCAGTCACCGTTCAGAGAAAGGTGCTGCTCACCCGCTCTCGGATCCACGTAGTAGGGTTGCCACAGCGCATTGCTGTTCGGCTGTTGGGCCTTTAGGACTTGACGGCCAATACTGAATAGCAGAATTGCCAGAGACGCTACTCGACAGGCTCGGGTTCTCATATGCGCCCTCCGCGATGCCAACAGACCACCACGATCTGTTGTCCTATGTAAGAAGACTTGAACTCCTGCGGGCGTTCGCCCCGGATCTTCAACCTCCGCGGCGATACGGGTCCCCGACCTCCAACGCCAGTTCCCGGATTCCTCGTGCCCGCTGGTAAACCGCCGCCCGGAACTTCCTGGGATCCTCGAGCCGCCAAGCTTCCGGCGTGCTGAACCGGTAGGCGTTCCGCTCATTCGCCCGGGTTTCGCAGTATACACCCCAGCTCGCCAGCAAGGCGTCGGCTTGTAAGGAACCGTCACCGATGCGCTTGCCTCAGTGGTAGAGGTTGGCGGCGGCGCAATAGCTGACCCCCGTCCAGACCTCGAACTGATGCGTGTACTCGCTGTCGCCAACTCCCAGAGCAGCTAGCGCCCGCCGCGGCGGGCGTTACCCGCTCCGGTAAGGTGCGCGAGCTACTTGTCAGGGACATCCTGAGTGGCGGAGTCGTACTGATCCTTGAGCTGTAGAGCTAGCGGTTCCGGCATCTTCAAGTCTCGGATCAGCCATTTCGTCATACGCGTGTAACCGCTCACTGAAAGAACTTCCGGGTACCCAGTCACTTCCTTCGGCCTGGAGGAGAAGTAATATTCTCCAGGAAGATCGTTGAGGAAGGCAGGATTCGTTACGTAGGGAGACCCCACCTTCCTCTTCAACTGCTCCAGCTTAGCCGGAATATCTTTTTCCGAGATCTTGCCGCTCTTCGCCATATCCTCAAGGTCGGACTCTACTCTTCCCCATTCGTTCTTCGAAAAGAGGAAGACTAGCTTTTTGTTGGCCCAATAAGTTCGCGTACGGGGGTCGTTAAGTATATCCTTGAGTGCCTTTGAATGTGGGCACCAGGTTGCCATAAAGATGAGGTCAGTTCCGTTATCTGGTGCGAGTTGGACGCTCCCCCCGTTACTCGTTTCGGCCGTGATCGTGGGCACGGACGGCTGGAGCCTCGCGCCGGAAACAGCGGGGTGGGCGGGTTGCGTCGTCTCCGCCGGTTCCGCGTTACCGGCTGGGAAATCGTCGTTGGTGAAAACCTTAGCGGTTTTCTTCGCACCCTGGTTTTGCTTATCTTTTTGGGCGCGGGCTACATCGCCGAGAGACTGGGCAGCACCAAAGGGCGCAGTGAACAGCAGAATCAGTCCGAGACTCAACCATGGAATTCCCCTAGCCTTCATCGGACTCTCCTAATAAACTTGCCTAGCAAGAGTTGTATTGTTTTGAGCAAATCGCAAAACAAATGTGAATGAACCCACTTCGGTGGGAGGATGGAGCTCGGCACGAAGCGGTCGCCTCACGATTCATGCGCCGAGGTTAACTTGAGAGACATGGGGAGTCAATGGCGCGATAGTACTAGCTGCTTTCCGGTGCAAAAATGCTCTCTCGCAAGAGCTTCAGGCTTAAGCCCAGAAAAAGCCGACCCGCCCCGCTTGCGGGCGGTGCGGTTGGCGCGCGATTAGGCGCTGGCTTTGGGTTACCCAAGCGGGATACGGGCCTTATATTGGGCGAGCCACGCGTCGAAGGTTTGCAGCGCGGGGTTGAGGGCTCGGGCGACCTCGAGTTTGCGCGCAGCGCAGAAGTATTCGTTGAAGTCATGCTTGAACTGGAACATGTTGCCGAGATCCTCGGCGCCCGGGAACCCCAAACTGCGGTATACCTCGGGTGGCACGTCGTTGTAGCGCACCTCTTGACCCAGCGCCTTGGTGAGCGCGGCGGCCATCTGGGCGCCGGTCAAATGCTCGCCGGCAATGCCGACCGTCTTGCCGATGAACTCGCGACCCCTCTCGAAGATGCCGTAGGCGCAGCGGCCAATGTCCTCGGCGGCGATGCCCGGAAGCTTCTTGTCGCCCATGGGCATTGTGAGAGCCAGCTTGCCGTCCGGGCTCTTCTTGGGGCCCATGCCGAAGTAGATGAAGTTATCCCAGTAGAACGATGTCTGAAGGAACGTCACCGGCAGGCCGAGGTCGGTGAACACCTGGTTGGCCGCGCCCTTGGCGGCGAAGTGCGGCACTTTGTATTTGCCCATAAGGGTGGGCAGGCGGTTGTCGCTGAGGGGTCCCCACTGGCGCGTGTCCTCGAGGGTCGACCAGATCGCGTGTTCGATCCCGGCCTGCATCGCCGCCTGGGCCATGTTGGTGGCCTCGGCTAACTCCTTCTCAGGCGAGAAGTGCGCCCAGAAAAACGTGACGCAGTACGCTCCGTAGGCGCCTTCAAACGCCCTCTTCAGGCTCTCCACGTCGTCGATGTCGGCGGCGACCACCTCGGCGCCCAGCTTTGCCAATGCTTTTGCCTTGTCAGAGTTGACGTCTCGCGTGAGCGCGCGCGCGCTGAAGCCACCCCTCGCGTCGCTCAAGATGGCGCGGACCAAGCCGCCACCCTGCGCACCGGTTGCACCTACTACTGCAATGATCCTCTTTTCAGCCATACGTCCCTCCCTGCTAAATTGGAAAGGCCTTGATATGTGCTGACCCGCACAAAACCCCGTCCCGGTGGGCAAAAGACCAAACCGCCCTGGGCGCACAAGCTCGCGCGCGCTTCGAATTCAGCGACTTGTGTGCTCTTCGACGATTTGCTTCCGAAATGTTACGCGGACCGCCCCGCAACCCCGAGGTGATTATTAAGCCACTGCCTAGCCTGAAAGTCAAGCAGTCTGAGGCGATTGAAGGAAGGGAGAAATGTCATTTGCGACTGCGTTTCGGGTGTTGAGCCTGCGGCGACTTTACCAGCGCGGGAGGCATTGTGCCCCGCTGCAACCATGATAAGAGACGGGGAACTGGAGAAGTGAAGGGCAGGTTCGCATGGCTATCGACAAGACGTTGCAGGAAAGACGAGAGGAGATCCTTCAGATCGCCGCTCGCTACGGAGCGCGAGACGTCCGCGTCTTTGGCTCTCGTGCCCGCGGCGAGGCTCGCCCCGGCAGCGACCTGGACCTTCTGATAAAACTCGAACCGGGTCGGACCCTGCTTGATATGGTGGCCATTAAGCAGGACATCGAAGACATACTGGGTTGTAAGGTGGACGTTGTTAGGGAAAACTCGATCAGCCACTATATCCGCGAGCAAGTGCTGAGTGAAGCGGTCGCCCTATGAAAAGCGACGCCGTTTATCTTCAGCACATCCTGGACGCCGTCCATAAGATCGAGTCGTACGTCACGGTGGGCCGGGATGTTTTCATGTCAACGTCGCACTGGCAGGATGCGGTGATTCGCCCGTTGGAGATCATAGGAGAAGCTACAAAGGCTCTTTCAGGGAACCTCCGTTCTAAGCACCCTGAGGTCCCTTGGCAGCGAACCGCTGGACTTCGTGGCTTTCTCATTCACGAGTACTTTGACGTTGACCTCGTGGCGTTCTGGGATCTCACCCAAACCGGCCTGCCTGGATTCAAGAAACAGGTCGCTTCAATCCTGAAGGAACTCGCCTGAAGTGGACGAGAGATTCTCCCCGCGTGGGAAGGCAGAAAGCACAAAGCGCGGCAAAAAAGGCCCACAGACGGAGAAGCTTCATGCAGCGGGCAAGATGCCGTGCCCCAGTTTCGGTTGTTGCGGAGGGGATTTCGCCTTTTATTTTGGGGCAACACGCGCTAGGCTGGATGCTTCCAAAAGCATGTAATGACATCCCACGAACCGGAAGGTGACTTATGCTGAAGCAACGCACGCCGCGCCAGCTCGTCTGCGCCGTAGCAATCACGCTCCTGATGGGCGCGCGATCTTTCCCCCAAACCACCGTGACTTCCACGCAACAGGATCAGAAAGACCTGGCGGTGACCGTTTACAACTCCAATGTCGCGCTGGTGCGGGACGTGCGCAGGCTGCGGCTTCCCGCGGGCACACTGGACTTACGTTATACGGATATTGCGGCTCAGGTGAATCCGACCACGGTCCATATCGTCTCGCTCACTACCCCCAAGGACCTGACCGTCCTTGAGCAGAACTACGAGTACGACCTGCTGAGCCCCCAGAAGCTTCTCCAAAAATACGTGGGCAAAGAATTGACCCTGGTGCGGTTGGTGACCGAGAACAATTCCACCAAGGAAGTTCCCGTTAAAGCTACCCTGCTTGCCCTTAACGAAGCGCCGGTGTGGAAAGTCGGAAACGAAATCATCACCGGGATGGGGGCTGACCGTTATGTATTCCCGGACCTGCCGGAGAACCTTTATAGCAAGCCGACCCTGGTGTGGCTGCTGGACAACTCGAGGGCTGGCGAGCAGACGGTGGAAGCATCCTACCTGACCAATCAGGTCAATTGGAACGCCGACTACGTTCTCACGATTCGGTCGGATCAGAAGGCGGCGGATTTGAACGGTTGGGTGACGGTCATCAACAATAGCGGAACGGCATTTCGGAATGCGCTGCTCCAGCTTGTAGCGGGCGAGGTACATAGGGTTTTCGAAGCGGAGGCTAAGGCAGCCCACCCCATGGCGATGAGGGCCACTGGAGCTGCGGCGGCCCAATTTGTTCAGGAACCGATCTCCGAGTACCACCTCTATACCCTCGAGCGCCGCACCAACATCCAGGACAATGAAACCAAGCAGATCAGCCTGCTCGATGCCACGGGGGTCGGCTTCGACAGGATTTTCGAGGTGGACGGACAGCAATACTACTACCACAACGCCCAGCGCCCCGGGGAGCCCATTAAGGAACCGGTCCAAGTCCATATTAAGTTCAAAAACTCACAGGAAAACTCTCTCGGCATCCCCCTGCCGGCGGGAACGGTGCGCGTATATCAAGGCGACTCGAAGGGGCGGGTGCAGTTCATCGGCGAAGACCGCATCGGCCATACTCCCAAGGATGAAACACTCGATCTACACATCGGCAACGCTTTCGATGTGGTTGCGGAAAGAAAGCAGACGGATTTTAAAGCTTATGGCCGAGCTTTCGAGTTCGCCTTTGAGATTTCACTTCGCAATCACAAGCCGGAGCCCATTACGGTGGTTGTGAATGAGCCCATTGGCGGCGATTGGACGATGCTGGACTCAAACTACAAGTATGAAAAAACCGCTGCTTTCGCGGCGCAATTCACGGTGCCGGTGGCGGCCAACGCGGAATCGGTGTTGAAATACCGAGTGCGGGTGCAGTGGTAACCTACAAAGTACCACGGGAAGACTTGCACAGGCTCGTTGAGGGGCGGGAGGACTTGTTCAAGGCGCACAACTGGAGCGGGTGGGCAGCCACTCCATGAGTTGGCGCCTTGATGGGCTCGGCAGGTCGCGCGGATTCACCATTGTCCTCTGCGTGAGCGGCAGGATGAGTTATCACTCGTGAGAGCCAGGACATGACCCGGACATAGACGATGGCGGCTTGTTGCTGCTCCACTGTGTCGCTCGGATGCGTGCGCGAGGCGGATGCGGGACTGCCAATCCACTCCCCTAAAGTGCTGGCGAGCGCGAAGAAGATGGCCAAAATCAGGATCAACAGCGGCAATGGCAGCTTGGCTTTCTTCATAAAGCGATACCTCCCTCCAAAGGCAACTTTTCCCTTCTGGATAGGCCACTTCCAAATCCAGTGGTTAAGGGTTTAGACGCTTCACGCAAGTTTTAGTCACCAATACCGGAAAGCCCCAAGTGCCTTAAATTAATTGGACGTTCGGCTTATTGCGCGGGTTACCCGGAAGACATGAGTGAATCCCCTTTATGAGCATCAAGGACTACGTCGATGCCGTCGCGCCTCCCCCGCGGTGGTTGAAAGATATCCAAACCGCCTCGAAGCGCCGGGGCACTCACAAGTTGACCATGCGGCAAATTAACGCCGAGATTGCTGCGGCCAGGCGCGAACGGCAAAAGAAGCAGAAAGTCAAGCAACCCATCCGATGAGCGTTGCAGTCGTCTTCTGACTTCGCCGATAAAATGACGGGCCTGATCGGTGGTTAATCTCGTCGAGGTTGTTGGCTTTCTGCAGCACCGCGAGGGTGTGCGCTTCCAGCTCAAAGCCGCGCCCAGGTAAAGTAGAAGGGCCACTGCACTTCGCTTCGTGACAGAAGGCCCCCATATCCGGTACTATTGAGCAAGGAGGAGCCGCAGCCATGAACGTGACCTTAAACCTAAATCCTGAAGTAGAAAAAGGCCTGATGGCGCGAGCGCATGCGCGGGGCGTTTCGCTGGACGACTACCTCCAGGAACTTGTCGCCAAGGAAGCGGGCTTGCCCGTCGCTGCAGAGCCGCGCCCAATTCATAAGCGGTTCGATAATCTCTCCGACTTACTCCTAAATTCTCCCTTTGCCGGAGCCAATCTCGATCTGGAGCGATCCAAAGACTATCCGCGCCCGGTTGATCTTGTATGAGCGGTTTCCTGATCGATACGAATGTTCTGTCTGAGTACAATCGGCCGGGAGGCCCCGATGTCGGCGTCAAGCGCTGGCTTGAGACCACGGATCGCCAATCCCAGCATGTGAGCGTCATCACTCTGGGCGAAATTCAAAAGGGAATCGAGCTGCTTGCCGAGGGCAAGCGCCGCGTCCAACTTGAACAATGGCTCAAGCAAGACCTGGAAGCATGGTTTTCTGGTCGCATACTTCCAGTGGATCGCCAGGTGGCCGGTCGCTGGGCATCGCTTGTGGCGCAGGGAGCACGGGCAGGGAGGCGCCTGCCCACGGTCGATTCATTGATCGCGGCGACCGCGCTTGCCTACGACCTAACCATAGTTACCCGGAATACGCGGGATTTCGAGGGCATCGGTGCGACCATCATCAATCCGTGGGAAGCGGCATAACTAGCGCGGCCTGCTTGGCATGACCAGCAATCAGGTACTGAACCACCATGAACTCCCAAAAGTTACGATGCGAGGCGAATTATGGCTGTCGAACGCATGCGTGGTGAATCCTGTCATCGGAACTGGACCGTGCAAGTCCTGTTCATTTTCAGCGTCCTTGTTGCCCTCGCTGTCATAGAGTCTTGCTCCGAAAGCACTACACCGGCGTCCTGGCCGAATACGCCCTGGTGCTGCCACGGCCTGGGCTCAAACTCCAGCCGCAGGAGGTCGCCAGTGCTCTGGACAAACTGCACCAAGCCAGCACTGTCGTCCACCCCGCATTCGCCCTCAAGCTTTGTCGCCACGAACCGGACAACCGGTTCTTAGAATGCGCCCAAGCAGCGGCGTCCGACTACCTTGTCACCGGCAACACCCGACACTTTCCCAAAGAGAATAGGAACACCAAGGTCGTTACCGCCCGCCAGTTCCTGGAACTGCTGGCCGCCAAGCGACCGGTAGAGTAATCCATGGGCCCAAGCAAGCGTAGCGCAGGGCTCGGCGTTCAAGCCCTGCCGTTCTTCCATCCTGGTCGCATTGTTTGCAGGAAATGATTGGCGCCTTCGTTTGCCCCAAAACAAGCGACCTCGAAAAGCCGCAGGGCCAGAAAGCGGGCCCTGCGCTACACTTGCTTCGGTCCATGGCTTTTGTAGCGGCGGCTTTACGCCGCCAAGCTGCAGCTTCGCGGGAGACGCGCGGCTGGGACGCTGCTTCGGCAGGTTGCTAAAACAGTTTGAAGGATACTTCCACCACGACCCTCACGGGCACGGTTTTTCCCTTTTTCATGGCGGGCTTGAATTTCCAGGTGCGCAGGGTCTGCATGGCGCTCTCATCCAATCCCTTGTCCACACCTCTCACCAGCTTGACGTCGGTGACATTCCCGCTGGCATCCACCACGATCCAGAGGATGACAGTGTCCTGCAGCTTGGCGGCCCTCGCTTCTTTCGTATAAGCCGGCTCAGGCTTGTAGATGGGGACCGGCGCCGTAACGTCGCCGCCCACCGTATAAACCTGTGCGGTGTCGTTTCTCGTGGTGGGATGTGGCGTAACCGCCGGCTCCGCGGGACCTGGGGCTGCGGAGTTCAGGGCGGGTGGAGCCCCCGCCTGAGCCGTGAGTCGGAAAGCCCGGACCACCAGTCCCCCCGCCACCAGGAGGATGGCCAGCGCGGTCAGCAACGAGGCAATGAGTCTCAGCTTCGACATACGAACCTCCTTCACCAGCAGCGCGACGCGCTGCACCAACTGGTTCTCCCCCAGAAAGAGCGGAGCCGGCAGGGGCCGCGCGCGGGCCGCGCCCGCGATTTCAAGCAGGGCGAGCAGGTAGGGCCTGCGCGCCCCGGTCAGTTCCACGACGTCACGGTCCACCACCTGCTCGCGGACGAGCCGGATGTTTCGAATCACCCACCAGACGGCGGGATGAAACCAGAACAGCGTCAGGACGAGTTCCTCCAGAAGATTCAGCAGCCAGTCGCGTCGCGCCACGTGCAGCAGCTCGTGGCAGGCAATGGCGCGCTGGTAACTTTCGTCCATCCGCTCGAACGGCGCCGGAAGGACAACCGCAGGATCGAGCCACCCGAAAGTCACCGGCACATTCACGCGCTGGGAGAAATAGAACGTCGGCTCGACGCCCACCAGCGCTTGCGCCTCGCGGAGCGCGCCTGGCAAGGGAGCGATGCGGAGCGCCGTGCGCCGATAGTGGCTGAGCCGGAAAAGCCCGCGCTCCAGGCGCAGCAGCCCCAGAACCCCGCCTGCCACCAGCACCAGCAGGATCCAGGTTTGAAGCGGAAATAGGAACGCCGGCAATCCCACAACTACGGCGTCGGTGCGCACGGTGGCCGTCGCGGCGCCGCCCGCGGGGGCGAAGGCCATCCGATGCCAGGGTTGAATGAAGGGCAGCAGCAGGCAGGCTGCGAGCAGCGCCTGCCAGTAAACGAGCATCACGCGCGGCTGCCGGAGGCGCAGCAGAGCGGCCGCGAGGCCTCCGGCCGCCACCAGGGCCGCCACCTGGACGCAATACGAGGCGAAATTTGACAGCCAGAGCGGGTGCATCATTCGCCCTCCCGAATCGCCCGCGCGATCTTCTCGAGGTCCTTTTGAGACAATCGTCGATCCTTGAGGAGGTGGACCAGCAGCGGCTCGGCGGAGCCGTTGAACACCC
>Ga0208821_1000837_pt1 | contig 21030 bp, 13 predicted proteins | sample June2015DPH_20_5_FD_184720 | JGI IMG/M metagenome (GOLD analysis project Ga0208821, IMG submission 184720) | Peatland microbial communities from SPRUCE experiment site at the Marcell Experimental Forest, Minnesota, USA - June2015DPH_20_40... | ecosystem: Environmental > Terrestrial > Soil >... | reverse complement strand
AAACACCACCAGGCCATTGGCCGTGGCCACGTCGGTGGTGTCGTGCTGCGAGTCATGAACGATGCGGTTGACGCAGAAGACGTGCTCGTCTTCGATGTGCGTGGCCCGGTCGCCGGTGGGCGAAAGTACATCGAGGCCGCGATCGAAGTAACCGACCCAGAGGCGGCCGGACGAGTCAAAAGCGAGCGCGGAGACGTTACGGTCCGCCAGCAACGCATCTTCGCGTTCGATGACGGGCCGGAACGTGCCACCGCGCGGATTGAAGCTATAGAAGCCGCTATCCGTGAGGGCGAAGAGGTTGGTTTCGGCCGATAGCAGCCGCATGATGCGGCCTGAGATTTCCTGGCCGCGCGGGCGTGGGCTGGCCTTTGAACTTGGGGCGAGTGGGATCTCCAAGATGCCCTCGTCGAGCGTGCCCACGACGAGCGTCTGGCCATCCAGCAGCAGGGCGCCGGCAAAGAAGCCGGAGGCCAGCACGCGCGTGAACTTGCCGTCCCGGAATTCCGCCACGCCCATGGGGGTGCCCACAAAGGTGCGGTCGCCGTCAACGGCCAGCGAGAGAACGCGCGGGTCGGGCAGCCCTTCGGCCTCCGCGAAACGGTCGGCTTGGCCGGCGTGCCAATGGATGACACCGTCGTCGAGCGTGCCAGCCCAGATGCTCGAGTCGTCCCCCTCGAGCGCCGTGATGTGCAATTTCGCAAGCTGCGGATGGAAGGGCGTGAGGTGTGTGCCGTCGTAAACCAAGACGCCGCTCTTCTCTGTGCCCAGCAAAATTCGGCCAGTGGGCAGGGGGAGCACAGCAGTGAGTTGGCGAAGCGGGTTGGCCTCCGGAAGGATCTGCCGGGAACTCTTCTCGCTGAACGCTAGAACGCCTCCGCCTCGAGTGGCCAGGTAAAGCTCCGGTTCCGCGGCGTCGGCGGCGCGACCGATGGACATGCCCACGAGCGGCGCAGCGGGAAGCTCCAGGCCGACTCGGTAGCGGGCAACCAGCTTCCCATCCGGGGAATACTCCATCAGGCCCGAGGGGCCACAGAGGTACAGGCGACCCTCAAAAAAGGCCGCGTCACTCAAAACCGCAGGGGAACTGATCCACTCGACGCCGGAAGGCATGGCACTGTTTAGGCGCGACACCGTGAATTTTAGGTTTTCCGCTGCGGCCACTTCCTCTGAGGCGCGGTGGAGCGCCCGCGACGCCTTCCAGATGACCAATCCGGCGAACCCCAGAAGGATGCAGAGGGTAAGACCTATAAAGAGGGGCCACTTCAGTTTGGGGAGTCGCATGGCGATTTCACAGATTATAAACCACAATATTTACTCGAACGCAAGCAGGAAGGCGGCGGCGTATTCGTGTCATTTGGGATGGGACGGCTTTCGAAACGCCGGTCATTCCCGCGAAAGCGGGAATCCACTCGGCAAACCTTCGGAAGTGCGCTGTCGTCGGACTGGATTCCCGCTTTCGCGGGAATGACCCGGCCTTTCGCGGGAATGACCGGCGGCTCGAGTGGATCCCCATTCCAAATGACACCAGCACCGGCGGCGGCTTACTCGGTTGGGAGACTCGAAGCCAGCAGGCGGGCGGCAGACACATGGCGTGCGGCGGGGAGTGAGGACATGAAGTCCGAGATGAGAGGGCGATGGCTCTGGTCCGAGGTTGGACTTTATGTCGTAGGTGGACCGCTGATTGGTCGCTGCCAGAAATACTAAACCTCCTGTTTTCATATACATCACCGCTTTCAACGCATAACTACCTTTATTTTCATATACATTCCCGCGTCGTCCCCACTTTTCCACGGCAGTCCTTTGTTTTCATAGACATTCCCGCGTCGTTCCCTCGCTTTTTAAAGTTACTGTTTTTCTCCTTCCCTAAAAACATTGGCAGTCGGCGGAAGGCAGAAGGCAGTCGGCAGTAAGCAGATGCTCTTCATCCCGACTCCCGACTCCTGACTCCTGAATCCTGCATCCTGGAACCTGCTCTTCCCCACCTACCACCTACCACCTACCGCACTCACAATTCAGACTTTTTCCACAGCGGTCCTTTGTTTTCATAGACATTCCCGCGTCGTTCCCGCAGAAAAAAGAATTCTTTCTTCGCGGTGCATTCGCCGGGGGACAGCCGACCCGCCGCGGCGGGGCAGTCCACAGTTGACAGTAAAAGCCTGCATAAAGACTCTTTCCCGGCTCGCGCGGACCCTCGGATCGACGCGCCTGCGGGCAAGAGTCCTTTCCCCACCTGCCGCCTCTCCAGCCATACGCTACCACTGTAGCCGATTGATTGGAGTTTGTCAAGCTGTTATTCGCCGCCTGCCTTTAGCCGTCCTCTCCATGTTGTAGGCTCACGATGAAGGTGCATCAATGCAACGACGAGCAAAACGTCCCCTCTGATCTGATAGATGATTCCGTAGGGGAACCTATTCGTTCTGCAGCGGCGGGGTTCTCTTGGAGAGGGGCGTCCAGGCTCCGGGGTATTGAAGGATTCTTTGGAGAGTTCGTTTTACTTCCTCGGCGAATTGCGAACCGAGACCGGGTTCTCGCGAATCGTAATAGTCGATGGCCTCAGCTAGTTCGGACCGGGCAGGCGGCAGAAACTTGACGGTCACGGCTTCGCGCCTTTGTTCGTTTCAAAAGCCTCTTTGGCCGAGACGGCTCTTATCTCGCCTCGCTCAAATGCGTCAATCCGGTCTTCCGCTTCCTCAGCCCACAATTCGTCGATTTTGCGTTGGCGCTCCGTGTCAAGGCTTGAAAGGAGCCGGTCTGCCAGCTCTGCTCGCTCGTCGGGCGGCAATGCCAACGCTTTTCCAAGAACTTGTGCTTCATTCTCCGACATGACCGTCGCCCCCTTCGCTGTCAAGTATTGTAACATGTCGCGCGTCAGCATGCCGAAGGCTGGGAATCGAATCGCATACATCCCAAGGAAGCGATGTGTGGCCACCCGCGAGCGCCGTGTTGCGTTTCCGCCCTACCTGCGACGGGGCATTCAGCGTCAGCCATCCCTGGCACCTGCCGTGGCGCGATATATTCGCGACCAGGAAAAGCACCATCGTCGAATGACTTTCCAGGAGGAATTGATCGCCTTTCTTAAGAAGAATGGCATTGCCTACGATGAGCGTTACCTTTGGTCGTGATTTCTTTCGCCCCTTGCGGGGCTCGGGAGGCGTGGGGATCCTCTGTCCCACAGCTTGCGAAGGTGTGAAAAAATCGCGCTGTGGCGGCGCGTCGTAGGGGCAACCCTTGTGGTTGCCCCAGGGCGGCCACAAGGGCCGCCCCTACAACGCGATTTTTTCACACCTTCTCGCGCTGTGGGCTACGACCTTTCGGCCGCTACGCGGGCTAGCGCGACACCGGAAGATTGGAAAGGATCCGGCGTGGGGGATAATTGAGGACTGCACGGCCGAAGCCAGCAGCGCCGTTGCGGGCTAGCCATTGACCGCATACGCGTGCCCGCCGGTGGCGCGTAGATTGGTTTGGATGTAAGCACAGATTGATCCCGCGTGCGCAGGACTGCGCCCTGGACACCGGCGAGGCTTTTGGCCGGGCCAGGGGCCGCCGACATGAAGGGCAAATAGCGCAAAGACCTTGACAAGATTATTCCACCGGGGTTATATTCCTTCTGTGGAATGGGGGATCGAGTATACGGAGGAGTTTGAGGGGTGGTGGAACACTCTCAGCGAAGCGGAGCAGGAAGACGTGAACGCCAAGGTGATCCTATGACCGCTGGTGGTACGAGAAGTTTGTTCCGATAGCCGACCGGCTTTACGACGAGCATTTGGCCGCGATCGAGAAGGAGGCTTAAAGGCATGGCGAAGAATTTCAAAGAGCTCCAGGCGAAGATGTCGCCCGAGGCCCGCGCTCGTTCTGAAGCCAAGGCCGAGCGAATCATTCAAGAGATGGCCTTGGACGAGTTGCGCGCCGCCCTGGACTTGACTCAGGAGCAGTTGGCTGACGTTCTGCATATCAAACAGGCCGCCATTTCCAAAGTCGAGCGGCGTTCGGACATGTTCATCAGCACGCTTCGAAAAATCATTGAGGCCATGGGCGGCGAACTCGAAATCCGTGCCATCCTGCCAGGCGGCACCGTGCGCATCCGCCAGTTCGGAGAACTTCGCAAGCCAGGCGCTAGCGTCGCCGAAGGCCGCTGAAAACAAGCCCAAAGTCTGGGTTTGCATCTGGGGCCTGCCCTGCACCAAACCGCTCAGCGCTTGTGTCTCGTTTCTCTGCAGGGCGGTCGGCTGTCTCGGCTGCGGCGGCCGTTCCTCTTCCGTTCTTCTTTTCACTTGCATGGCCGGGGCTTGACCCCAGAAGCGCTAACCTAAGGCAGAATACGCGTGCGGGGGGGCAGTTACCCCTCATCCGGGCGAAAATCGGCAAGTCTGACCTTAACTTCCAACTTCCCAGAAGCGGACTTCCGGGGAGTGAGGGGTTACGCTTCTACGGGGAGGCCGTCAAAGTGCCCGGCGTGGCGGGACCCGCGACGATTACTAAACCCTTGGCGACTACTCGTTACTTATGGCCTGGAAATCCAGCTCAGGGTGTGTTCGTCCTTATTGCGGGAAGGCTTCTTTCACGCAGAATGCGCGCCGCTGGTTTGCCCGTAGCGCTGCATTCGCCGTCCAGTTGCTCTCTGAAACCCTGCGCATGAAGCAGCGCTAACCTTCGCAACATCGAGCCGGGTGCCTGACGGTCGCCCCAATCGCTTCCTCTTGCGCAGGGTGGATGGCCACGGCCGCAACTGGCTCCCTCTGGTGCCTCAAGGGCAAACTTGGGCGCAAGCCGAAGAAACGCCTTCAAGATTCAACTCTAGCGGGTATGTTACCGGTACAGGGCACCTGCGGCGAGGGCGCTTGGATCGAGCTGGCGGTATTTGGGAAGACCGGTGCACTTGAGAAACAGGGGAGACTATGAGAGTCGCGCTCTATCTCAGAGTGAGCCGGGAAGGGGCGCTGGCCCTGTAGTAGCCTCGCCCAGGTGGTTGGGCTCGCGCTCATGGGCGGACTCGTGGATGAGCAGGTCGCTCCACCTCTCGATGCGCTAATGCACGGTCCCCTAGAAGAACTCCTTCCCCACCCTTGCCGTCGCGGTGGCTACCGTGATCGATGCTTGAGCTCCTTGAGCGCAGCGGCATATTGCTCCGGCGTCACCGTCTCACCTCCGGGTGGATAGCGTAAGGTCTTGTCGTAGCTAACGCCCGTATTCTCTTCCAAGAACTCCAGCAGTTTCGGGCTTACCTTCTTTGCTTTCCACCAGGCAACCTGATGGAAGCTGGCTCCTTCAAATTGACTGATATTTGCGAGGTTTGCTCCTTCCAGGTTCATGGTGTCCAACGCCATGGACTCTATGTTGGCACCGCTCAGATCTACATTGCTCCAGTCGCAGGACCAGAAATGTGTCCCGGAGAAATCTAGGCTCGCGCCTCTTGGGCGCGAAGACTTCAGAACATCAGCGACTTGTGAACAGATTTTTAGCATGGCTCGGTTGACGTATTCGTAGGATTTCTTCTCATCTGCACTTAGTAGCTTCTCAGCGTCCTCCTTGCCGGTCGTCGCGTCATACGCCTTGCTCCATAGAGGGGAACCTCTTGCCCTGAGCTCCCGATTGAGCTCCAGTACTTGGCCGAGGCTATCCCAACTCACCCGCTTGAATACATCCCTGAACATTTTGTCAAAATCTTCGGTACCGTTTGCTAGCTGACGGATTACCCATTCGGGCACTGGTGGTGGCGGCGGATTAATCCACGCCTGCAAGTCGACCGGTTTCTTGAAGAACACAGAAGTGAACAACAGGCACGCAGTTCCGATGGTCAGCAACAGGAAGGTCCACAAGAGCACCAGAGCCGGGGCCGTAAAGTACCTCGGCGCTGCTTGGGTTAGTTTGGCGAAAACCACCATCAGGACCATGAGGATGAACATTACAACGGCCCCGAAAAACGCAACGCCGTAGCCGATCTGAAAGGATCTCACGATGGCGACCGCCGCCACGACCCCGACTACGCCCAACGCATATTTCAGCGCCGGCACCGCCTTAACTGCATCTTTGAGAATCCGATATGGAGGGAAATCCGGCAGACCTTGCCAACCCGAGGCCGTTGGATCGGCGTTTGTCTGCCTCGAACTGCTTCTTGCTGTTGGAGGAGTTCGCGATGCGGGCATGACCACCCCCTGCTAATCTTGGCCCCCGTAGGGAGCTTTTTCGTTGCGAGAAGCTTACATCTGGTCAGTTACTAAGTCAAGATGACGACATGAAAGCATGAAAAGCGGCAAAGACATCCTGACCTGCCTTTGCCGCTAGATGATCACATGAGCCACGGCAGGTGGCGGACTCGAAAAGGCCTATCACTGTCGATCTTGGCAGCTTGCAATCTTTCTAGAGATAATCGGTCCCTGATAACGGCGTAGTGTTTACCGATTCCCCGTCATTTGGACGTATAGTTAAAACCGTAGAAATGCCACACGCATTCAAACTCCCAAGATACGGGGTTCTGGGAAGTTGCTAGGGCACTTCAAGCCCAACCAGCTTAAGTTAGCGCTTATGGGGCTTGACCCGGCCTTGGCCGCCCCAAGGGGCGGCCCTACGTCTCGGGCTGTTATCCCCGCGCTGCCGCGCGACCGGCAATTCCCCACAATCCAGCCTGAGTCAGATCGCTCTGAGGCGAAGCCTCGCTGGAATCTCCTGCCACATGGCGTTATCATTCAAACCAATGTTATCGAGCCTTGCCGTAAAAGAGCGCGCCATCGAGCTCGGCTTTGACCTGGCCGGGATCGCACCCATCGGGGTCTGGAAAGACCTTGAGTTTTGCCGACGGTGGGTGGAGAAGGGCTTCAACGGGGAGATGCGATACCTCGAGAACCCTAAGCGTTTCGATCCGCACTTGGTCCTCCCTTCTGCCAAATCAATTATCTGCGTCGGACTGGTCTATAACGCACTACTGAGGAGTCAGGAGTCAGGAGTCAGGAGTCAGAATAAAGGCCAGACTCAAAGTTCCATGAGGGGCTCTCGGCCTCCGGTGGCTGGCAAAAACGGACAACGGACCACGGACAACGGACAGATGCCGAGTTCTAGCGACAGGTTTCGAATTTCGAGTTTCGAATTTCGAGTTTCGGCCGCCACGCCTCGCGCCTGGGTTTCGCGCTACGCTTGCGGGCAGGATTACCATGCGATAATGCGGGCAAAGCTCGAACAGCTTCGCGCGGCTTTGGAAGAGCTGGCGCCAGGCGTCGAGACCCGCGGGTTTGTTGACACCGGCCCCGTTGTCGAACGAGCCTTCGCCCGCTTTTCGGGAATCGGCTGGATGGGAAAGAACACCTGCATCATCAATCAGGAGAAGGGCTCTTGGTTTTTCCTCGGGGTCATCCTGGCCAGCCTTGAGCTTGCGCCGGACTTGCCCGCTCCCGACCGCTGCGGGTCATGCACGGCGTGCCTCGAGGCGTGCCCCACGGAGGCGTTGCTTGAACCCTACGTGATGGATGCGTCGCGGTGTATTTCTTACTTCACTATCGAACTCAAGGGAGCAATCCCGGAGCGGTTCCGGCCAAAGATCGGCGCCAATATCTTCGGGTGCGACATTTGTCAGGATGTGTGTCCCTGGAACGGAGGGGCAAGTCGTCAGTTGTCAGTTGTCAGTTGTCAGTCGCAAAACTCAAGCCATCGGCCGTCAGTTGTCAGCCGTCAGCCGTCAGCTTTCAGCTATCAGCAACCCTCTTCCCAGCAACGGCTGTCATTAGACAGGCGTCATGCCACGCATCCTGCGACTACGAAAGTCCCGCAATTTCACCCGATGACTTTTGCGCCGATCCGCCCCACGCCGGAGGAGGGAAGTACTCGTAACCAACTGACCACGGACAAGGGACCACTGACGACGGACAACGGACCACTGACGACGGACAACGGACCACTGACCACGGACACTCCCAGCTTTTCTCTGTTCAACCCGCCGCTGGATGTCTTGGCCTTCATCAGTGAAGATGACTTCCGCCGAATCTTCGCCCATTCGCCCCTCAAGCGTGTGAAGTACCGCGGCTGGCTGCGCAATCTCTGCGTGGCCATGGGCAATTCCGGCGATGAGAGGTTTGTACCCTGGCTCGAGCAGGCTGCCCGGCATTCTGACCCCATCGTCCATGGACACGCCGCCTGGGCGCTCGACCGCCTGCGGAACAAGTAACACAGCAGCATCATTCATATCGCAGTGCCACGATGGGGTCGAGACGGGAGGCTTTGACGGCGGGCCACAGGCCGAAGAAGAGGCCAATACTGACCGAGACAACCAAACCCGTGATCACCGACCAGGGGGGGACGGTGGAGGGCAGGGACGGAACGAAGTATCGCACAAGGAAACTCACGGTGTAGCCGGCCAGGATTCCCAGCACCCCACCCAGCAGGGTAAGGGTCATAGCCTCCAGCAAGAATTGCCACGTGATATCGCTGCGCCGGGCCCCGATGGCCTTGCGTACCCCGATTTCGCGCGTCCGTTCCGTTACGGAAACCAGCATGATGTTCATCACCCCGATGCCGCCCACCATCAAGCCGATGGAGGAAACGACGATGGTGACCAGGACGACGGTGCCCATCATGTCCCGAAATTGCTTGATGAAGGTATCAGCGGTGGCGATGCCGAAGCTGTCAGGGGCGGAGGGCTTGTCGTTCCTCAACCGCCTCAGCAAGCCGGTGATTTCGTCAATAGCCTGATTCACCTTCCCCTGATAGGCCAAGGCGGTGATGACGTTCTCCTTGGCGTTTGGATAAGACTTCTTGTAGGTGAAATAAGGGATGCAGATGACTTTGTCGTCTCCGTTGTCGCCCAAAAATGCCTTGCGCTTTTCGAGCGTGCCGATCACGTAGTAGGTATTACCGTCAACATTAATCTCTTTCCCGATGGGATCTTCGTTGAGGAAGAGCCTCTCGACGACATCGGACCCGATCACGGCCACGTCCCGGCGGTGTATATCGTCAATATCGGTGAACAAGCGGCCATCCTTCAGAACCGAGTTGGTAATGCGGAAGTCTTCAGTCGTATTACCCTGTAGCTGGGCGTCCACCATTTCCAGGCCCTTGTACTTTGCCGTGACGGGGGGCCCCCACTGAATGATCTCGACCGCTACGGATTCTACCTCAGGGCAATGTTCCTTGAGGGCCATGCCCAGTTCGTAGGTGAGCGGCTTGCGCATCCGTTCCTCGCGTGTAAGGTTGAAATGGATCCCGAACTGAAACTTGTAAATATACAAGGTGCGCGTGCCGTAGCCCTGTGCCATTTCCACGAGTTGCTGGTCGAGTCCCTTGAAGATAGAAGCCACGCCGATCACCGTGGCCGTTCCGATCAGCACGCCCAGGATGGTGAGGAAAGCGCGGAACTTGTGGGTGCGGAGCGTGTCCAGCGCCAGAAGCAGGTTTTCGCGAACGAATTGGCCGCGCTGAGTCATTCTCACGCCTCCGTCCGCAGGGCTTCAATGGGTTCGAGGTTGGCGGCCTTCTTGGCAGGATAGATTCCAAAAAACAAGCCCACCGCCGTGGAGAGGAACAGTCCAACCAAAACCGCGTTCAAGGGCACAGAAGAGGTGAAATACACATCAACAATCTTGCTGACAATGAGGGCCAGCAGGATTCCGATGGCTCCGCCTGCACCCGCCATCATGGCCGATTCGATCACGAACTGCATCAGAATATCGCGGCGCCGCGCTCCCAGGGATTTGCGGATGCCGATCTCGTGCGTGCGCTCCGTCACGCTGGCCAGCATGATGTTCATAATCACGATGCCGCCCACCACCATAAACACTGCCACGATTCCAATGGTCACCGCGAAGACTGACGCGGTCAACTGGTGCCACGACTCCATTATTGTTTCTGAGGCATTAATGCCAAAGGTGTCGTCCTCCTTGTAGGGGGTGTGCCGCCGGGCGCGCATCAGTGCCCTGACCTCATCCTCGAGCACGGCCATCTGGAGCGAATTCGAGGCCTGGATGCTCACCGCCAGCGACGGTCGATTTCGGAATACCTTTTGGTAAGCGGTAAGCGGCACCTGAACGAAGTTATCCTGGCTCTCGCCAAACATCGAGCCGAGTTTCGCGGCGGTTCCGATGATGCGGAAAGGAATGCCGTTAATCTGAATCTCTTTGTCAATGGGATCGACATTGGGGAAGAACCCACTGACCAAATCCTGGCCCACGAAACATACCATCGACTCGTGATCGTAGTCGGTATCGTTGATGTATCGCCCTGAATCAACCTTGGTCTGTCCAATATCGATCATGTTGGGCGTCTCGCCGGAGATCTGGACCTCGTAAACAGTTTTTCCTTTGTACCGGGCATTATTATCGGAGCTGTTCCACCAGGCTTCGGCGCCGATGTTCTTATAACCCTTCAGGTTGTCGCGCAGGAATTCGAAATCTTCGATGCGAATGGGCTGATTACGGCGCCGCGCCTTCAGCCAGGCCTCGTATCCCTGGGCCCACTTATACTGGTGAACGATGAAAACGTTGGCCCCCAGATTGGCGATGTGATCGGCGATGTAAAGGTTCATGCCATTAATGACGGACATCACAACGATCAGGGTGGTGGTGGCAATCACCACGCCCAGGAGGGTGAGGAAGGAACGAAGCTTGTGCGTGCGCAACGCCTCCAGCGCAATCCAAAAAGCCTCGCGGGATGTGACCCAAAGCCCCGTCCTCCGCTTCGCGCGCGGTCTCAGCTTGTGAAGAAGCGCATGCGTCTGGCTGAGTTCAGCCACGAAACCTCCTCCTCCCACTTCCTAGCAGCTCACGAGAGCGGCTCCGCCGCCGCGCCTTGCGGAAAGCCTCCGAAGGTGTGAAAAAATTCGAAACCTGTCATAGGGCGAGGCACTGGCGCTTGTCATTGCGAGCGAAGCGAGGATTCTCGCTCTGCTTGTCGCCTCCTATGCGCCCGAACCAGAGCGAGATTCCTCGCTTCGCTCGGAATGACACTGCCCGTTGATTTTTTCACACCCTCTCCGGCTTTCCGGCCAATGCCACACCCATTGACCTCCGCCGCGGAGGTCGTTCGGGACGCACGTGCTTCGGAAAGGCGAGGCCTTTCCGCAAACCTTGCGGCAGCGCCGCAGCTCATTGTTCATCGCCTTCACTACTCAACTACGCAATTCAGTAAGCCCTGGTTCAGACGAAAACTAGTTCATTCGTACCGCAATGCCACGATGGGGTCGAGGCGGGAGGCTTTAATGGCGGGCCATAGGCCGAAGAAGAGGCCGATACTGACCGAGACAATAAAGCCCATGATCGCCGACCAGAGGGGAACGGTGGAAGGCAGGGCCGGAACCAGGGTTCGGATAAGGAAACTCAGGGTATAGCCAGCCAGGATTCCCATCACCCCACCTGCTCCTGTAAGGCTCATGGCCTCCAGCAGGAATTGCCAGGTGATATCGCTGCGGCGAGCGCCCACGGCTTTACGCACCCCGATCTCCCGCGTGCGTTCCGTTACGGAAACCAGCATGATATTCATCACGCCAATGCCGCCCACCATCAAGCCGATGGAGGAGATCACGATGGTCACAAGAACTACGGTTCCCATAATGTCGCGGAACTGCTGGATGATGGAGTCTGCGCTGGAAATGCCGAAGTTATTAGGTTCGGACCATTTCACGTTTCGCCGGCGGCGCAGCAAGCCCGTCACTTCATCCTTGGCCTGTTCGAGCTTGCCGGGATAAGCCATCGCCGTGATGAGGTTTTCCTTGGCGTCTGGATGGTATTTCCTGAATGTGAAATAGGGAATGTACACGATACGATCGTTGCCATTGTCACCCAGGAATTGCTTGCGTTTGTCGAGCGCGCCGATAACCTCAAAACTGTGGCCATCGACGTTGATGGACTTGCCGATGGGGTCTTCATTTTGGAACAAACGCTTGACGACGTCGGCGCCCAAGACGGCCACATCCCGTCGGTGGAGATTGTCCACATCGGTGTAAAAGCGGCCGTCCTTCAGGTCGGCGTTGATAGTTTGGAATTCTTCGGGCGTAGGGCCGGCGAAATGAGTGTCGACCATCTCCACGCCCTTATACTTGGCAGTGACTGCGGGACCAAAGTCGAAAACCTCGACCGCAACGGTTTCCACCGAGGGGCACAGTTCGCGGATGGCCATGGCGTCTTCGTAAGTCAGGGGCTTGCGCACGGCTTCTTCGTGAGTCAGGCCGGTGGTATGGATCCCGGGATCGAACTTGAAGATGAAGAGGGTGCGGGTGCCGAACCCTTCCATCATCTGGACGACCTGTTGGTCGAGGCCCTTAAAAATAGAAGCGACTCCTATGACCGTCGTGGTTCCGATCAGCACGCCCAGGATGGTCAGGAAAGCGCGGAATTTGTGGCTGCGCAGCGTGTCCAGCGCCAGCAGAAGATTTTCGCGAACAGGTTGGCGTCGCTGCGTCATACCTAGGCCTCCGTCCGCAGGGCTTCAATGGGTTCGAGGTTGGCGGCCTTGCTGGCAGGATAGATGCCGAAGAAAAGCCCCACCGCCGTGGAGAGGAACAGTCCGACCAGCACCGCACTCAAGGGGACGCTGGAGGTGAAAAAGATATCCACGATCTTGCTGAGCATGAGGGAGAGCAAGACGCCGGTGGCGCCCCCGGTCAGCGCCATGAGGCTGGCCTCAATAATGAATTGCATCAGGATATCGCGCCGGCGCGCGCCCAGGGATTTCCGGATGCCGATCTCGTGCGTGCGCTCCGTCACACTGGCTAACATGATGTTCATGATGACGATCCCGCCGACCACCATAAAAACGGCCACGATCCCCACCGTGACCGCGAAAATGGTCCCCGTCAATTGATGCCACATGGCCATGATGGTGTCCGAGGCGTTAATCCCGAAATTGTCGTCCTCTTTGTACGGAATGTGGCGCCGGGCCCGCATCAACGCCCGGACCTGGTCCTCGAGGACCATCATCTGCTGAGCATCCCAGGCCTGCACATACACGTCCAGCTCCGGGCGCGCCATGAAGACCTTCTGGAAGGTGGTGAGCGGAATTTGGACGAACTTGTCCTGGCTCTCGCCAAACGTCGTCCCGATGCGAGCCGCCACGCCGATCACCCGGAAAGGGATGCCACTTACGTTCATCTCCTTGTCGATCGGGTCGAGGCTGGGGAAAAACTCGTCCGCCAGATCGCGGCCGATGAAACACACCATGGACTCATGCGCGTAATCTGTGTCATTGATATAGCGCCCGGATTCCACCTTCGCCTGGCCGATATCAATCATGTTGGGGGTTTCAGCGGCGAGGTTCACCTCGTGCATGAGGTGGCCTTTGTACTTTACTTCGGCGCCCCCCCCAAGGCCAGCCGCCGCGCCGACATTCTTATAGCCTTTAACATTGTCGCGAAGGAATTCGAAGTCTTCGATGCGGATGGCCTTGTTGCGATGCTGCGCTTTCAGCCAAGCCTCGCTGCTCATTGTCCAATCCCACTGGTCGAGGATGAAGACATTGGTGCCCAGGTTGGCAAAGTGGTCCGCGATGTAGAGGTTCATGCCATTGATGATGGACATCACAACGATCAGCGTGGTGGTGGCAATCACCACGCCCAGCAGGGTGAGGAAGGAACGAAGCTTGTGCGTGCGCAGCGCCTCCAGCGCAATCCAAAAGGCCTCGCGGGATGTGACCCAAACGCCGGTGCTGCGACCCACTGGGGGGCTCAGCTTGTGGAGAAGCGCTTGCGGTTGGCTGAGTACAGCCACGAGACCTCCTCCTGCCTGCTACCTTCGAGGTGCAATTTACTTGACGGTTTCGTCGCGTTCGATCTTTCCGTCGCGGACATGGATGATGCGATGAGCGTGCGCGGCGATGTCGTGTTCGTGGGTCACCAGGACGATCGTATTTCCGCTCTCGTAGAGTCGCTCGAACACGCCCATGATTTCCTCGCCGGTGGCCGAGTCCAGATTCCCGGTGGGTTCGTCGGCCAGGATGATGGAAGGGTCGTTGACCAAGGCGCGGGCAATCGCCACGCGCTGGCGCTGTCCGCCAGAAAGTTCGTTGGGCTTGTGGTGCATGCGTTCAATCAAGTCAACCTTACGCAGCGCCTCCTGGGCTTTTTCCAGACGCTCCTTGGCGGGGACTCCGCTGTAAACCAGGGGCAGTTCCACGTTGTGCAAGGCGCTGGCCCGGGAAAGAAGGTTGAAGGTCTGAAAGACGAACCCGATTTCCTTGTTGCGGATGTAAGCCAGCTCGTCGTCGGAGAGTTCGCTGACCAGCCGGCCGTTCAACCAATATTTCCCGCTGGTGGGGGTATCCAGGCAGCCGATCAAGTTCATCAGAGTGGATTTGCCGGAGCCCGAGGGGCCCATGATCGCGACATACTCGCCGCGTTCGAGTTCAAACGTCACTCCGCTGAGCGCATGCACGGCGATGGCTTCGCCCATGTCGTAAGTTTTCCAGAGATTTTCCGTCCGGATCATTACCCCCTTGGGTGGGGCCATGCTTTCCTGAGTTGAAGACGACGCCACTTGTGTTCCCATCGCTATGCGTGTTTCCTTTCCACTCGCCTCCGGCCCGTCCAGCATGTCATTCCGATCCCGCAGTCGCGGGAGAGGAATCTCTCAGTTCCTTTGTTCCAGAGCGGGATTCCGCTCCCGCGACTGCGGGATCGGAATGACAGCGGATCCTGCTAGGAAGTAGATCCAGCGGGCTTGAGGGCGCTATTGTCCACCTTTACCTTGGTGTGGTTCTTCAGCGTTCGGAGGACACTGAAGGGGCCCGAAACGATCTCGTCATTGGGTTGAACGCCTTTGAGGACTTCAACATCGGATTGGCCCATAATGCCGGACTCGACGGGGACAAAGACCGACCGACCGTCCTTAAGCTGGAAGACTCCCTGCACTTCTTCCTTTCCTATGTCTTTGGCCGAAGTGGTGGGCTGCGATGTGGCGGCCTTCACCTTGCCTTTGCCGCCCTTGCTGCTCTGCTCTTCTTCTTCCAATTGACGCCGCGTGCGGACAGTGAGTGCCTGGATGGGGATAGTCACAGCGTTCGGGCGCGTTGCGGTGGTGATCTTGGCGGTCGTAGAAAGCCCCGGGCGCATACCCGGCGGGGGGTCATCCAACGTCACCACAACCTTGAAGTCCTTGGCTTCTTCTGTCGTCGTTGTGCTCGTTCCGGAGGTGGTCCCGGAGGTGCGGCCAACGGCGCTCTGGCCGATTTCAGTGACCTTGCCCTTGAAGGTCTTGTTCGGGATGGCGTCAATCGTAACCTCCGCCGGTTGCCCGAGTTTCACGTTGACGATGTCCGTCTCATCCACCTTCACCTCGGCGGTAATCACCGCCAGATCGGAAACCTGATAGAGCAAGCTTCCCACCGTGTTTTGAACTCCCGGTACCACGTTCTCGCCCACGTGCACTGGTAAGGAGGTCATGATGCCGTCGAGGGGGGAGGTGTAAATGGTCTTGTCGCGGACGTCCTCGGCGCTAACCAGTTGGGCCTGCTGCATCGCCACCTTGGCGCGGGCGCTGTCAAGATTGAACTTGGCCTGCTGAAGTAAGGCTCTTTGCTGGACCACCGCCGCTTGGTCTCCCTCCAAAGTGGCCTGATCCACCTTGACGGTGTTCAGGCGCGTGTCGAATTCATTTTGGGCAATCAGCCTATCACGGAGCAGATCCTCCCCCCGCTTGAACTCCTGTTGGGCGCGGACAAGGTTCGCCTGGGCCGTTTGCACATTGGCCAGCGCGGTGTTCAAAGCTGCTTGCTGCGCCTGCACTGTCGCCGCAAACTGCTCCACGTCTGCCTTGGCGCTGGCGACGGTTGCCTTTTGTGCATCAACGCTGGCATTCGCCTGGATCGACTCGGTCTTCAGGAGGAGTTGGCCTTTCTTGACCGTGTCGCCTTCCTTTACGTAAATCTCGGTGATCTTGCCCATGGAGCTCGCATTCACGTTGGCGAGGTCTGCCGTGGGCGGTTTAATCTCCCCCGAGGCCGTCACGATGGCCGACAAATTCTCCCGCGCGACCTTGGTGGTCTGAACAGTGACGACACCGCCCTTGCTCCAGATAATCCCGCCTGCCACAAGCCCCACCAGGGCTACCGCTCCCACAATCACCAGGATCATCTTCTTTCTTGACTTCATGCCCTTCCCATTGCGAGGCCGGGAAGGAGTCCCGCTGGTTTCGTTTGCACCTTCAGGAGAAGTGGTTCGTCCGAGTTCCAGTTCAGTTACTTGGGCCACGGCTGTTTCATCCTTTTCTTCGATTGTACGTGCAGACATCAAACTCCCCCTCGTCATGCTGGGCTACCAGACGCCTACGAAGCCCCTGTCGCTTCGGATCGACACCCCCACGCCTGGCGGCTTCCAACCACACTACGCTTTTCCGACCCAAAAAGTTTCCCCAAAAGATTGCTCGCTCCTACCAGTCGAACTCGAGGTTTAGCCGCAAGGCTGGCGGGCCGCGCTCTCGTGTGTCCTACCAAGCGATGACAAGGAAGATTGAGTGACATCAACTTTCATGCTCATTGCCTTGGGAGATTCTCCAGGGCGTCCCTATCTATTCTAACTCCGCCCAGCGGCATAGAAAAGCCAAATTTGGCAGTCACAGTCCGAGGCGTTACTGGTTCACCTTGGAGCGCGATGGCGTAGCCGGCAGGCGGAGCGAGTGTGGATTGGCGGTTTGATCAATCGGAGGGCAGGGTTCTGTCCGGGTTCTTTTTCCAGGGTACTGGAAAGGACCTCGGTTTTATCCCTCCTTGCGCGGTCGAGGGGGAGTCCAGCCGAGTCCCCCTCTCCTGTAAGACGTACCTGCGGCGGAGATGTCAGCTCGTTTTCGATTGGCTGACCTTTCTTCCTGGTCAAGCCACCCTTCATGCTTGAGCGGCATCAATAATCATGTCAGTCAACGAGGGGTGCGCGACTATTTCGTCAAGGGAGTATGTCCTTGACTTTTCAAACCTTAAAAAATACAATCGGCACTGACCGAGGTTGGGAGAGGAGGGCCATTGGTGTCTAATCGGGTTGAATTTATCAGCCGGCGCGGGTGGCGTGTTTGTCTTTGGGTGCTGTTTTTGGGATTCACGGCATGGGGGTTGGTTTTTCCCGTCTTAAATGCGGCGCCTCAAAAAGACACCGAGAAGCTAAGCAAGGCGGAAAAACGCCGCCAGAAGGCAATCCAGAAAGAATTGGAGAGCCCTTATAAGAAATGGCTCAATGAAGAAGTTCCTTACATTATTACCAATGAGGAAAGAGCGTCTTTCAAGAAGTTCACAACAGACGATGAAAGGGAACAATTCATCGAGAATTTCTGGGAGCGGCGCAATCCGAATCCTGGAAGTCCTGAGAACGAGTTCAAAGAGGAATACTACCGGCGCATTGCCTACGCAAACGAGCACTATGCCTCGGGTATCCAGGGTTGGAGAACCGACCGCGGGCGAATCTACATCATGTACGGCCCACCGGACGAGAATGATTCTCACCCCAGCGGCGGCAGCTACCTTCGACCGCAGGAAGAGGGTGGCGGCGAGACCTCCACTTACCCCTTCGAGCAATGGCGGTATCGTTATATTGACGGCATCGGGACCAACATAATTTTGGAATTCGTCGATCCGACGATGACCGGAGAATATCATCTCACCATGGATCCGGGCGAAAAGGATGCTCTGCTCCACGTCCCGAACGCCGGATTAACTGACATGGAATCCATGGGCATGGCCAGCAAGGCCGACCGCTTTACCCGTACCGACGGCATGACGATTGGCCAGTCCATGGGTGGAACACCCGAGAGCATGAATGAATTCACCCGCCTTGATCTGTACTCGAAAATCTGGCAACCGCCGCAGGTCAAGTTTAATGATCTGAAAGCTGTCGTTACGTCTAAGATTTCCGCGCAGCTTTTGCCCTTCGACGTTCGTACAGACTTTATCCGCGTGACAGATGAGACCGTGCTCACTCCCATTACTCTTCAAGTAGCTTACCGTGACCTGGAATTTCAGAACAAGAACGGGGTGATGCATGGCGTCATGGATATCTATGGTCAGGTGACCAGCCTGGGTGGCAGGAATGTCAATACATTTGAAAAGAGCCTGGTGTTGGACGTTCCAGAGCATGAATTTCAGCATTTTTTGGAACGCAAGGCGGTATATCAAGAAGCCATCCCATTGCGCCCGGGTCGCTACAAGCTGAGCCTGGTGATGAAAGACGACCTCAACAGCCACATGGGATCGATGGAAATCGGCCTGGTGGTCCCGCGGTTTGACGAAAATAAACTATCGAACAGTTCATTGATTCTCGCGGACCTCATTCAGCCTCTGCCTACCAATCAAGTGGGCACGGGCCCGTTCGTAATCGGGGGGACAAAGGTTCGCCCCAGCGTCAACCAAACCTTTACGCGCGACCAGAAGCTTGGCATCTATATGCAGGTTTATAACCTGGGTTTGGACGCGAAGACGCACAAGCCATCGTTGGATGTAGAGTACGAACTGCTGAAGGATGGAAAATCCCTTCTGGCGCAAGCAGAGGACGCAGCCAAACTGAAGGACGCCTCGCAGCAGTTTACCTTGGAAAAGCAAATGCCATTGAGTGTGCTTCAACCTGGCAAATACACGATGCAGATAAAGGTCACGGACAACATAAATAAACAAACCCTTTTACCTTCGACCACTTTTGAGGTACAGTGAGCGTGGCTTGTTATTTTGCCGGTCAGGTGTTGGGCGGTTTCGGGAGACCTGGACGATTCACATGAAAGTTCCAAATTCTGGAATCAGTCTTTCAGCCATTCTTCTGGCGGGGAGCCTTGTTTCCCCTTTGCTTTGTCCGGTCCGGGCCCTCGCATCGGAATACGGGCGTCTTTCGGGCATCGTCTCGGACAATCATGGCAATCCTTTGATGGGTGCCACGGTTCTGATCATTGGGCCGTTGTTGATTCCCACCGCCAGCGCCGGGGAACAGGCGGAGCGCGTCATCACCGACGCCAAAGGCATGTTCGCAGTTGGGCACCTCATTCCGGGCTGGTACTCCCTTCAGATTATTTCCCCAACGCGGCTACCCGCTCATCGGAACGGGATTAAGGTGGAAGCCGGGCAGACGTCCACCTTGAAATTTGTTTTAGGTGACGTCTTTGCCCCTTTGCGTTTTCAGATTCCCGATACTGGCGCAACCTCTTTGGGTGACGATTGGAAGTGGGTGCTGAGGACTTCCACAGCCACCCGGCCTATCCTCAGATACCGGCAGGAAGTTGCAGAGACCACCCCGAACGCTGTAGAGCCTCCTCTGCCTGCCAGCCAGCGTCTTGTTGGCATGGTGCCGGGTTCTTCTTGCCGGGATCCACTGGCCGGGGACCCAGGCATGGGAAGTGTTTTGGCTTACCTTCGCTCGCTGTCCCGGGACTCCGATCTTCTGGCGGTGGGTTCAGTCGCGGCCAACGGAACCCTGACATCGTCAGTGGGGACGGAGTATCGAAAGGGCTTGATCAAGGGTGATTCTGAGGAAATCTCTCTGGTCGTGCACCGATTGGGTTACGCAGGGGGCGTGACCGCTCCGGGTGGCGGCGGACAGCTTTCCGATTCCTATGCGCGGGGATTAGTGGCAAGCTACACCCAAACCCGGTACATTTATCCTCATCTGACATTGACGGCGGGCGTGGATATTGATTACCTAAATGCGCTTCGGGATGTGATGACCACCCGACCGCGAATGAAGCTGGCTTACCACCTCTCCCGTTCCACCGACCTTGCCCTGCAGGTTGGGAGGGGACCATCCGACGGTTCCGGGACTTTGCTGGAACGTGTCAGTAGGCTCGATTCTTTCCCGCTGCTGACGCTGCGAGGCTATCGGCCTGAGCTTGAGCAAGGCGACCATTCCGAGATCTCCTTGAACCGCCGTCTGAGTGGTTCCGCGCGGATCGAACTCGCCGCTTACCACGATGGGGTCAAGAACGCAACTGTCTGGGGATCGGCTCATCCAGCCGCAGTAAGCTGGCTTGCCGGTAATTACATGCTGAACCCTGCCGGGGATGGGATTTTTGTGAACATGGGTGACTACCACTCTTCCGGATATCGGGCGGCCTATACGCAACGCCTGGGAAATCGCGTCGAAGCTCTTGTCACATACGTGGTGGGCGATTCCCTTTATGCGCGCGGCGTTGTCAACCATGCCCCGGAGGGGGATCTACAAGGTGTGCTCAAGCCCGTTCGCAGTGCTTCCTTGGCCGGACGAGTTTCGGCTCGAATTCCCGTCACTCGGACTCAACTGACGAGTTCCTACGAATGGGTTGAGCGTGGACGTGTAACCATGCTGGATCCTTACGGCCAAGCCGATTTGCAACTGCAACCATTCTTGGATGTCCAGATCCGCCAACCCCTTCCTAACCTTGCTTTCCTTCCCGCCCACATCGAAGCTGTCGCGGATTTCCGGAATTTATTAGCCCAAGGCTACTCACCCTTGACCCAATCCGGCGAAATGACTCTGCTGCTGAGTTCAGCTTATAAGTCTGTCCGCGGGGGCTTTTCCGTAGAATTCTAACTTCTGGCGAATAGTTAGCGGGCTAAGAGTCTCTGCCTTGAAACCGATTCGTCATGGCGGTCTTCAGAGATCCCTGTGTTTCCGTACCTGTAGGTTTCCATGGGATGGGAGCGGAGTTACGGAAAAGCGTAGGCCATATCCCGAATTCTGTAGCAGGCGTTGCTTCTATTCTGCCGATGTTATATCTGCTTGAAAATAGGCACTTTATTTGTTTTGTGGAAGTCCGACTACTGGAACCTAACTTGCTGAGGGTTTGAAGTGGTAGTCTAAACGGCAGCGGACAGGTGTTTGCGTTCAGATGACAAAAGCTCCACCTTACCGGTTTACGTCCGTTTCGCTGGCTATCCTTAGCCTGACGCTTATCGTGTTCGCCGTTGTCAATCTCCAGCAGCGGGTCCGCTATCGGCTGCCGGACGATGGGGTATCCTGGGTTGACTCCAAGAGGGGAGTGGAGGCATGGATTGTCACCCCCGATGGTCCAGGAGACCGGGCGGGGATCCGGGAGGGCGATCTCTTAGAGTCAATCGACAGAAAACCGATTCACGCGGCGGCTGACGCCGGTCGCGAGATCTTCCGCGACGACATATGGTCTC
>Ga0208821_1000833_pt1 | contig 21131 bp, 34 predicted proteins | sample June2015DPH_20_5_FD_184720 | JGI IMG/M metagenome (GOLD analysis project Ga0208821, IMG submission 184720) | Peatland microbial communities from SPRUCE experiment site at the Marcell Experimental Forest, Minnesota, USA - June2015DPH_20_40... | ecosystem: Environmental > Terrestrial > Soil >... | reverse complement strand
AACCCGCCGTGTCGGCATGAAGGTGGAAAGTCTCGCCCGGCATCGCGGAGCCAAGCGGCAGCGGGGGAAAGCCGGATTGCCACTTGCTCCAGTTGTCGTTGTCCATGACAAGCATTTTAACTCCAGGATCGGAACTGGCAAACGAGCCTTCAAGCCACAGGCGAAGTCCGTTGGGATCGCCATCCACGCCCGGCACGCCCCACACAGAAGGCGTTTGCATTTCCCAGGATTGATCCACCAGGACCTTGTGCCCCACCGTCTGCCACTGCTTAGACGCGGGCAGCAAGTCTCCCGTGAGGCTCGACAGTTGCGCCCGCTGAGTCACCCTGGATATTACTAAGCTCGCTATGCCAAGAATGAAAAAGCCTAGAACGATGTAACGGACGAGTTTCATGGGAAAGTCCTTTCAATCGTAAGTTTTCAGCAGATTGGGTCATCGGGTGATCGGGTCATCGAGTCATTGAAAAATCCCCGGCATCGTCGCTTGCTTTTGAATGGCCATATGACTCGATGGCCCGATGGCTCAATGGACCGATCGCCCCAACGACTTATCAACGATCCGCCCGAAAAGATAGCCAAGCGAGATTCCGCAGAAGTACCCGACCGCGCCTGACATTTTCAAGTATACTACTAAGACTAAACATAGGATATTCAGCATTACGAAAGAACAAACGTCAATGAGAGCTTTCCGCATAGGATTCACCACCAAGGCACAAAGACACAAAGAAAAGTCCTAACGATAAGTACTTGGTGTCTTGGTGTCTTGGTGGTGAACCGGATCCGCCGTCACATGCTTCCCCATCAAGCGCAACTGGCAGCAAGTGTTACAGAGGCCGTGGCTCACGACGCCAAGTCCTTCGGGGAAGTAAGTGACAGGGCAAGCGCCATTGGCGCAAATCCACAAAGGCTTGTCGAGCGCTCGCGAGCCGTATTTGACCTGGACGATGCGGCGCTCGCTATCCAGGGGGTCTCCAAGCTCAATCGCCACCGCGCCGCATTTCGAACACTTCTCGCCGAGCGTTTTCTTACAATCCATGCAAACGACTGTCATTATATTTCTCCTGAGCGGTGCGAAAAACCCACGCCCTCACCGCCGCATCCACTTCTTCGAGCGTGTCGGCGGCTTCAATTTCCGCCTGGAAAAAGCGCTCAGCTTCGGCGATGGACAACGACTTTACCCACAAGGCCATCCTCATCCCGACCCCCGCCCACCATTGTCTCTTGGGCCGGATGCCGCGCTTTCACTTCTGCGACAAGCGCCTCCGCCACTTTCACGGCCTCCGGTATGGTCAGTCCGTATTCTCGCGCACCCCAAATAATCGCCGCCAACAAAGCCAAGTGCTGCTCAGCCGTCATTGCCATTCTCTCCAGTTCGGTAGGGGTACGGTGCGCGGCACGCCTTCCTTATATTCCGACCTCGAAAACCGCCAGAGCAGAGTACAGTAAACCATTTCGAGTTGTCAGTCACGGCCGAGCCTCGCTGTGCTATTTTTGGAATATGATGTTTGCTTCTCGTTCTGCGCTTTCACGGGTCGGGTAGAGATTCGGATACTCAGAGAGTACCCCCTGAATCCAAGCTTCGCGTCGATTACTGGACTCTCGACGGTCCCGATCACGTCGAATCCTACGCAGACGGCGAACTGCGGTCCAAGAAGTCTCCCGCAATGCAATCAATTGATTTTTCGCGCCGGAAAGCGAACCCTCCACATCATCACAGGTGTAATCCGCCCGTCCGTAAGCATCCGCGTGGTCGGAGATGCGGATTACCATCGACTCCCCTTGGGGATTATGGACGGTCAGGTAGATTGTTCCTGTCTGGGCATACCGCTCGAATGTATTACAGCCGATCTCTTCAGAGAGTTTTTTAAGTGCCTTTTGCGCTTGATGGACGTTCATTGGTCTAATCCTCTATGCTGCCCTCCAGTAGGGAGGGCAGGAACAGGACTAGGCAGCGGTCTGTTCAATCCAATTCTCAATGTTGGGAGTGTGGACACGCACGAAATTGTTACCGTTCCACACGGCACGGCGAGCACGGCGAGCACGGAATTTGAATGCCCGCATCCGGCTACCAGTCGGGATTTCTCCCAGGACCTCGATTGCCTCTGCCGGGGATTTAACCTCCATCTCCTCGCCCTCGTCGTTAACGATCACGACGCGAGCACCAGCGCCACTTCCCGAGTATCCTCGCCGTTCAACTCCCTCAGCCTCGACAATATCAAATACCTCATGCACCAATTCGCTGTCGATTGGCCGTTGGACTCCGCTCCATGTTCCGGTGACGATGTGCTGCTCCGTGACCAATGTGTAGTTGTTCCTGGCAACGATTTGAATTTTCATCGAGTTTCCAATCCGTCCCAGTTCGCTCGCCCGTCCAGATTCCGTGCATCCGGCTCGGTGGGTCTCTCGTGGGTCGTTCTGTATTGCCTCAATGCTGACATCAAGCTGCATCTGACTCCCCCTTCACTCAACTGCATACTCATGCATACATACGCATACTAGGCCCCAGGAGTTACCGTGTCAACAATTATTTTTGCCTTTTCGGTGGTAATAATTCCCCTTGGCGGCGGGCACTTTTTACCCCTGACGGCGGTCGTTTTTTTGCTTGACATACACAGTATGCAAACGTATGATGCCGCCATGAATGTGAGAAGGAAAGTTCGGACCACGGTGACTTTGACTGCGAATCAGGCTGATAGGCTCAAGCGCCAGATGAAGCTCAACGGCTGGCCTTTGTCTTGGCAAGTGCGCGAGGCGGTGGGGTTTTGGCTTGCGAATTGCCCGCCGGAACTTCCCGGACAGAGTGCGGTAGGGGCTGCAACTCTACGAATAAGCGCTACCGCGCCGCTGCCGGCAAAAGAGTAGCCTCAGCTTCCGGCCTTGGTCTTTTTGATCTGCGGAAATCGGCGTAATCTGCGGCTTCTTTCATGGCTGATGAAAGGCCCATCGCGTGCATTGACGATTTGATAGGGGAGCAACTTCGCGCTCAGGGCATTCGATGTCCATGCCCAATCCACACGCCTCCTGGGACGGTAGACCCGGAGCCGCCGCCCAAAACGCAGGAACGCAAAGCGCCCGTGCGTGATCGGCAGTCAGAAGCGGCCGGCGACGACACGCCGTTGGAACTCAGTCACGAGGAAGCCGAAAAGATTTACCTGGAACGACTGCGCAGAAAGTAGCCGCAGATCACGCCGATGAACGCAGATTCTAAGAACCAGGAGAGGTTGAGATGAGAAACCCAAGACGCTCCATTTTCCCCGAGCAAATCTATTCCGTGACAGCGCCACGATTGAACGGACCGCATCGGGGCGCCCCGGCCTACTCAGTCGCCTTTCCGAGCCTTTCAAGTCTGGCGCTGGGATTCAACGGCAGGCGGATTGGGATATACCGGCTGATGAGCGTCGCCAAAGTGACGCGCCTCGCACAGATCCGGGTGGGCGACAAGGTCGCCAAGGTTAGAGACCATTTGCAAGGGACTTATATCGTTAACTCCCTGACGGGAGAAAAGGAGACAATGACAAATGGAAATCAGTGAAATCACGGTGTCTGCGGGACGCACTTTCAATCACCCATACGAAACGTACTCGAATCTGAGACCAAGCGTCACGGTTAAAGCATATCTAGCTCCTGGGGAAAACGCACAGAAGGCCATCAACGATCTTCAGGCACTTGCGGAAAAAACCGTGGAAGATCACAAACAGGCTCTTCTTCACAGCCTCGAGGAGCTTCACTATCTTACTCAGGCGCAACGAGACATGACAACGCTTGCCGAACAAATCACCAGAAGTCAGCAGCGCCTTGAGGAAATTAGAAAGCGGCATCCGCAGCTCAGCCTTCCAGAGATGGAAGACTCGGGCAGGACCTACAAGTGCTGCGGAAGAACCCCAGAGGAAGGCCATTTGATCGGGTGTCCTGAGTACGACGATCCATCGCCGGAGGAAAGGGAGTCAAGGATATAATCCCCATTTGCAAGGCTGAAAGGTTTTATATCTGCGTTCATCTGCGGCCTGCTCTTCCGCCCCGCGTCCGTAGCTCGATCCAAACTGGCGCGGTAGTGCTAGAAGAAGTTGTTTCGAACTGGTTCCCATAGAGGCGCTCCGCTCCCACTTCACCGGGGGCGGGGCGGAGGGGCAGCCGCAGATCGCGCAGATGAACGCAGATACGGGGCAAAGGCAAAAATCAAATGCATAAAGAACCGAAGTACATCATTACGGTGGAAGTTCACAGCCGACGAATTGCGGGCGATCCGCTCAACACGTCGCTCGACAGGCTGCTTTTGGTCTGCGGCGCCACCCTTGCGCATGTTGCTTTCCGAGCAGCTTAGTTTCCAGTTTGAAGAAGCCGCAGATCAACGCAGATGGCGCAGATACCCAAAAACTTTTACCACCAAGGCACAAAGACACCAAGTTCTTATTGTGAAAGGCTTTTCTTTGTGTCTTGGTGCCTTGGTGGTCTCTCTTCATCTGCGTAATCTGCGGCTGAAGTTTTCGACACCTGCAGATGTTGGGGATTGCCGCCTAGCTTTGGGGAACTAGGCTGGCGCACTGCTGCATGTGTTCCTCCTCCTGGAAAGAAGAGTGTTCCCTGACCCAAGGCCCCACATCGAGCGACCGAGCAGTACCTCACAACCTGGAAGCTGAACGCGCCCTTCTCGGTTCTGTTCTACTGGACAATTCAGCGCTGAAGCTAGCGCTTGAAACAGTCGGCAGAGACGATTTCTTTTCTGAGGCTCACCGGATCACTTTTTCGAAAATGGTGGTCATTTCAGAGAACAACCGCACGATTGATCTTGTGACGCTCTCTGAAGAACTCTCCAAGGACGGACAGATCGACAAGGCGGGCGGGGCGGCTTACCTTGCCGCGCTGACCGATGGAGTCCCGATCGGGACCTCTGTGGCCGTCTCGGAGTATTGCCGGATCGTCAAAGAAAAGGCAGTGATCCGGCAGCTTATCAATGCGGCAAACAACGTGATCTCGCGTTGTATCGAGGGAACGGACGATCCCGCTACGCTACTCGAACTGGCCCACTCCCAAATTGAGGATTTGCGGCTACGCGATGTCAGGGTGAAAACCCAAAGCGGCGGCGTGGAAGTGATCGGCAAGGCTCAGCCGGAAAGCCCCAAGGAAGCGAAACCGAAAAAGCCCGAAAACACTTACCCCTTGATCCCGAAAGCTGCCTGGACACCACACGCCGAACTCTATCGCCGCGCTCACGAGAATTGCACCGAAGGCAGCGACAACTGGCACTACATAACCTTCTATACCGTCATGGGGGCGCTTTTCGGGAGAACGCTTGGAAACCGCATGGGTAGCATGATCTACGGCAATCTTTACAGCGTGCTGATCGGCCAGATCGGCGGCGACGGCAAGGACACGGTGGCCGACTTTGGTGTTGACTTCATCGAAATGGTAGACGAGAAGGTTTATATCCCCGAGGTTATAGATAGCAAGCCAGGCTTCATCAAAGAATGGGCAGAGTACAATCAGCGAGAGTCGGTAGTCAGCAATCACCGGGCGCTCTTGCGCCTTCCTGAAATCCGCACTTTTTTGGATACGGCAGAGCAGTCCGGGACGCGATCTGTAAGCCCCATGCTGCTGACTCACTACGGCCCGCGGCGTTCGCTCGACAACACCAGTATCGCTACTCCTGCGCACATCCCCAACCCCCACCTAGCTGTGCTTGCCTGCGGAGCCAAGCGCTTCATAGGCGAGATCCCGGAAGTTGACCTCATCAACGGCTTGGGGCGTCGGCTTTGTTGCGTGCCAGGCGACGCCAAAGGGCCGAGCGACGATCCTGCGGCGCCTGACTTGGAAATCCTGGTGCCTTTAGCGCAAGCCGTGAAAGACGCTCTGGAATTCTACCAAACCTTGAAAATTCCTTGCCAGTTGAAGCTCTCTAGATCAGCAGCGAAGCTCTGGAAAGAGTGGTACAAAACCTATTGGAAGCGCAAACGAGGCGATGATTTGTTCGCGGCTTTGAACAATGGCGACCGCGTGACGTGCCGAAAAATTGCCCTGATTAACGCCGGGCTAGACAAGCAGTTGGACTACATCGAGGACCGGCACCTAGAGCCGGCGATGGCCTGCGTAGAATTCCTCTACGAGTGCCGCTGGCCGATTTTCAGCGAGCACGGCGCCAACCCTTACGTCGAGATCGAAAAAAAGATTATGAGTTTGATCCCAGACCCACCCAACAGGATTTCTAAACGGTGGGTGCAACAGCACTTGCGGGCGATAGATACAAAGACGTTCAATGATCGGGTGAAATACATGACGATGGAGGATGGTCCTTTGCTGCGGCATGAGGAACGAAAAGGCCGATTAAGGATCTTCCTTTCGAGGGCAGAATAGATGCGTTTGGAGCGTAAATGGGAAAGGCTAGAAGTGTGGGGGATATCCCCCCCCCCCTGCTACACTTTCAAAAGTGGCACTTTGGCCTTTGTTTTCAATTGGATGGGTGTTGTGCTACAGGAGTGCTACACGTGCTACACTTACACCTTTTCTTCGCCTTTTTCGGTCCTAAGTGTTGCAACCGTAGTAGCCAGTTGCAATTTTTTATGCTACACATATCTTATTCATTCTTTTATATTTATATTAAGAAAAGTGAAGTGTAGCACGTGTAGCAGGGGGGACATCCCGTGGATGATTTATGTCAGTATGGGGAGAGGCGGTTTTGTGTTAAATCCGTGTTCGAAATTCACTGATCGCGGGCGTCGGGGCAAAACCGCTCTCCGTTGAAGCAAAAACGCCCGCCGTCGAAGGGAAATTCAATCGCGTAGGGGCGGTTCGCGAACCGCCCGTACAGGAGGCGTGCGATGGCTGATAAATCGAAGATCGAATGGACGGACGCGACGTGGAACCCGGTCACCGGCTGCACCAAGGTGAGCGCCGGCTGCAAGTTCTGTTACGCGGAGCGCGACTTCCCCCGACCGTATCCCAGCCGGGCCTTCAGCGATGTCCAAACCCATCCTGAGCGCCTTTTGCAGCCGCTTCGCTGGCGGCGACCGCGCCGCATCTTTGTGGATTCCATGAGCGACCTGTTTCACGAGGCGATCCCAACAGAGTTCATTCTGAAAGTCTTTGAGGTTATGGCCTTTTCTAAAAGGCATACCTTCCAGGTGCTCACAAAGCGCGCGGAGAGGATGAAGCACCTACTCGTTTACGGTGAAACGATGAAGTGCGATTCGGCAGAGCACCACAGGTTACTTTGCACCATGCCGCTTCCGAACGTCTGGCTGGGCGTGTCCGTCGAAAACCAGCAGGCCGCCGACGAGCGGATTCCCCTGCTACTCCAGACGCCCGCGGCGGTGCGGTTCGTGAGTTATGAGCCCGCGCTGGGGCCAGTCGATTTGCGTAACCTTCGTGGGAACACTCTGGATGCTCTGAGCGGCCGCGATTTTGAATGCCTCGTGACCGATGAAACTCCACCGTCGGATTGGGTAATTGCCGGCGGGGAGAGCGGCCCGAATGCGCGGCCATCGCATCCTGATTGGTTTCGCTCCGTCCGCGACCAGTGCCAGTCGGCGGGCGTCCCGTTCTTCTTCAAACAGTGGGGCGAGTGGGGACCCGACCCGAACAATCCAGACCTGTTAGAGCCTGCCACCGAAGAAGGAAGGACGATCAGGACTGTCTACTTTCAGCAGCCCCCCACTCCAGGGAATCTCGTTGGAGAAGTTATTGCATCCTTTCGTTTTGGTCGCAAGCGCGCCGGGCGGCTGCTCGATGGCCGCGAGTGGAACGAATTCCCGGGGCCAAAATGACCTTGGTGCCTTGGTGGTTAATCCGCGTGATCTGCGGAATCTGCGGCCAGTGAGAAAACAATGCCATTGATCCTAAAGATATGGGAATTATATACTTAACTACCTCGGAGGTCATGAATGAGAGTTTACGTAGCAAGCTCATGGCGAAACACGTTTCAGCCCTCAGTGATTAAGGCTCTGCGCGAAGACGGCCATCAGGTCTATGATTTCATGGACTCTGAGGGTTTCCATTGGAGTGAAGTCGATCCTCAGTGGCAGGAATGGCCAAAAGACGTGCCGAGGTATCTCGCCGGATTGAATCATCCGTGCGCCTTGCGGGGTTTTAATCGTGACATGACGGCTCTCCGCGAAGCCGAGGTATGTATTTATGTCATGCCGTGTGGTGTCTCAGCCAGCCTGGAAGCTGGGTGGGCAAAGGGCAGGGGAAAGCCACTTATTGTTTACGTTCCGGGGTTGCGCGAGCCTGATTTAATGGTCAAAATCGCTGACCTGATAACCGATGATCTTGAAGTGGTGCGTGAGTTTCTGAAATTTCGTCCTATCAGGGCAGCAAGGGAGTCAACTATATAATTCCCAAAGATATTGATAGCAGGTTTGCTTGTTGACGATTTCATCCACACTGTAAAGTTACGCTTGCTTAAGGCGAGGGTGGAACGAATTGAAGAAAAGCTGAAGGGGCGGTGAATCCCATGAACGTTGCCATTTATGCGCGAGTCTCGACTATGGACCAAAGCCCCCTCATGCAACTCGACGCGCTCCGGGCTTATTGCAAGGCCAAGGCCTGGGAAATCCACCGGGAGTATGTCGATCAAGGTGTGAGCGGCGCGACCTCCTCTCGCCCGTTCCTGGACGCCATGATGCGCGATGCGAACTGCGCAAAGTTCAATGCCGTCTTGGTTTGGAAGTTTGATCGGCTCTTTCGGTCAGTGGAGCACATGCTGAAGGCTCTGGAGATGTTTCGCACTTTGGAGATTGAATTTATCTCTCTGACTGAGGCGATCGACACGACGACTTCCCACGGGCGGTTTCTCTACACCATGCTGGCTGCCGTTGCGGAGTTTTCAAAGGATCTTCTGCGCGAGCGGACGAAAGCCGGCATGGACCGCGCCCGGCGCGCCGGCCACCGCATCGGCCGACCGCCCACTGAAGTAGACATAGACCAGCTCATGGCGCTTCGCTATCCGAAAGAGGGAGATCCCCTCTCCATAGCGGCGATTTCCAAGAAAACCGGCATTCCGCAGACTACCGTGTTCAAACGCCTAACCCAGGCCGTTTCTAAAGGCGCTCCCGAGTTTCGGAACGCAGATGAACCACCAAGACACCAAGACACCAAGCAAAGCTTTTAACAGTTAGAACTTGGTGTCTTTGTGTCTTGGTGGTGGAAAGGTCTTATGAGGATTGGAAAGTGGTTTGGCTGCTACAAAGGCACTCGAGGCGGCTTGTTTCTACAGGAGTCGAACGTCCACCCGGCAAAGATGGCCGTCGCGCTTTGCTTCAAGATCCTCACGCACGGGCTTGACCGGGGCTACTGGAAGCCCGGTGACTGGCTCCTGGACCCGATGGCTGGGATCGGCACCACGGCGACTGGAATGGAATCGTAAGCGCGGCGCCGGCACGCCGGCACATCCTCAAACTTTCGGGCCTGGGCATTGGCCGAGACTCGGTGAGCGCGGCATCCGACGTTGCGGTTACCACGATTTGCTTGATTAGGTCTGGAGCAAAACGGCGAATCCGCGCCCGGAGCTCGCGCCGGATCCTCGCGGTCGATCGGAACGCGGTCGCCGGCGCTGGCCTAGTGGATGCGCGGGGTACGTGGCAGAAGATCAAACAGCTCCTCGAGGAGGGATTCACCAAGGGGGGGATTGCCGTTCGGCTTGGTTGCAAAATGCGGGCGCTTCAGATACGCGACGATTTCATTTGGGCAAGGACCGCTATGCGGGTGGACCGGTTGTATAACTCCGTCATGCGCGAATAAAAGCGCGTTCCTAAAGGGGGTTCCCAGGGGCGGCGGTAAGCTGTTGAATTATTTGATGGGCGGAGGGCGAGTTTTGGGCGTTCCGAAATGGGACGTATGCAAAGCACTGGAAATGAGGTAAAATATCATTTCGGAATGGCACTGAAGGAGCGATAATGAAGAGCACCAAAAGAAAGAGGAACGCTATACTTCTCAAAGTTTGCCCGGCAAAAGGCGAGGCGGCTGGCCTCTGCGATAACAGCCCCAAAATTTCTTGAGTTGGAGCACTTTGGAGGCCGTGCGGGACCGGATGGCTTAAAAATTGGCAAGGTAACGAGTTGATCTCCTGGGCTAAAACCGATTTGGTCAGAGCGCGTAGGCAGGAAAGAATATAGCCCAACGGCTTTTGTACTGGCAAACGGATGCCCAAGGTTGCCTTTCGGTCCCGCGTATGCAAAGACTTTTTGGAGGGTTTATGCGAGTGGCCCTTTACGCCAGGGTGAGCACGAAAGATCAAAGCGCTGAGATGCAGGTCCAAGCGCTCCGCGCCTACTGTAAAGCTCGGGGTTGGGAGACCCACCACGAATATGTTGACGAGCATGTGGGGGGTGCCACTAGGAAACGCCCAGCCCTTCAGAGCATGATGCGCGACGCCGCAGCAAAAAAATTCGATGGAGTGCTTGTCTGGAAATTCGACCGGTTATTCCGGTCGGTTTCGGACATGCTGGACTATCTTGAGCGGTTCCGCTGCCTGGCGATCGAGTTCATCAGCCTCACGGAGGCGATTGATACCACAACTCCAGCCGGGAGGATGGTTTATACCTTGCTCGCGGCGATGGGCGAATTCGAGAGGGAACTTACGTTCGAGCGCACTATAGCTGGAGTGGCACGCGCCCGCGCCGCAGGGAAGCATCTGGGGCGTCCCGCCGCCGTCATGGATGACAAGTTCCTCTTGGAGCTTCGCTCCGGCGATCACCCGCTCTCTTTCGCCGCAATTGCCAAGAAAACAGGCATCCCTCAGACGATAGTGTTCAGGCGCCTCAAAAACCTAAAGGGGGACACAGCCTCTCACTGAAGATCGTTCCGAATGTTTTAATGGGACGGTTTGGGAACATCGGGCCATCGGGTGATCGGGCCATCTGGCCATTGAAGAACAATGACCCGATGACCCGATGATTCAATGACCCGATTAGAGAGGCTAGCGCCTCTTTGCGGACGATGGCGCGGGAGCCGATGCCGAGCCAACGCTGACTTGCACTGACAATTGCGCGGCAGCCGATCCTGTGACCGTCGCCGAAACCGAGGTGCTCATAATCGCGTCGGGCGCAACGGATGTGATGTTGATGGTCACGGAGCCGAGCTTGCCTGCCACTGTAGCTGGCGTAAAGGTGATCGTCTGACTTCCGTCAGGGTTGACGACGGTCGGGCTGAGCGTTCCGAACGTCGGGTCGGAGAGAGTCGCAGCGACAGGCGCTTGCAACGGAGTCGGATTTCCGTCCGCATCCACGGCCGTCAAAAGGATGGTCAGGAGTTGGATGTCTGTCATGGTTGCTGGATTCATAACTTCAATTCCTCCAATACTGAGTTTCACCACAAGTCTGTGAGGCCCGGTGAGGGCCTTCAGAATTGCTTGGTCAATGGCAATAAGTTTGTCTAGCTGATGGCTGATTCTTTCCAGCCACTTGTCGGAGCGGAACAGGTCCATCGCACACTGCCAATTCACATCTCGATCAATAAAAGCCTTTCTAATTCGGGACCCAGGGCTTGCCCAAGTGCTGCATCCATGCGGCGTCCACCATCTGCGCGTTCGCCGCGACTTCAAAAGGCATGAAGAAGGTCCCGGCGTCCCCCCAACCAGATCCCCAGGAATTTTGAGCCACCAATGCGCCTCTGCTTGTCGCCTTCGGGCACTGGATGGTGTCGTCGTAATCCAGGACGAAGACATCGTGAAGCCCCAGGAGTTGTTCGCTCGTGGGGTCTGGCACGGGCATCAGGCCAGTGTTGGCGACGTCGTCGCCCTCAAAACTCGAATAGACCAAGAACCCGAGACAGAATCCATACCCGGAGGCGAGACAGGTTTTCATGTCGGCAAACAAGCCGATCGAGTGGTAAGGGCCTTTGGCGTATTGCAGCGCTTGCTGGAGCTCGGCCGATGTGGGCGGCGTGTTGAAGTCTCCGGCGACATAGGGCATCTCCGGCAGCGTGCAACAGCCAAACTGATTCATCGCTTTCACGCCCGTGCGAACTTGCGCCCCACAGTCGCCTTGCCCAAGCGTGCCCTCGAGCTGACGTTCCAGGTAGTAAAGGAACGCCGGAGAGAGAACCACTCGATTATTTTTGAATTTCCGTTGCAGAAATTCCTCTTCCGAGGTTGTGGCGTGCGCGGTGCAAGATCCTTCGTTGCCTTGGTTTTTGATCGGGCCCATGAAAATGCGATTGTTCGTTTTGGGCGGGATCGGAAGGTTCACCGAGAGCATCGCGAAAAGCGAGAGATCCTGAAGGTCGGTGGTTTGCGGCAGCGCACCGTAGCGCCGGCCCCGAGGACTTAGAATTAGGTCACCCATCGCTTACTTCTCCACCGCGTTGACTTGCGCGAAGGCGGCATCTACGGCCGCATCCCCGGTGGGTTTGTGAATCGCCAGGTTAAACGACGCTGCCCAGGTCTCCGGCGCAAGTCTCGCCATTTGCTGTTTGCTCACTTTTTTGGCCACGAGTTTTCCCGAAATGACTGAGGGAAGAACGGAAAGAATTGTATCCGCCAAGCCCACGATGCTGTCCACCGCTGCGGTGATCTTAGCAACTAGCGCCGCGTTCGTGACCTGGACATCCGTGAGAACGCTGCCCAGGCTGGACTTGATTTGATTCAAAATATCTTCGATCTTGCCTATTAGCGTGGGATCGGCGTTTTTCTGGTAGAGATTGATGTCCGCTATGGCAGTGGTGAACAGATTTTCCGCGCCTTGGAAAACTTTTGTGAGCTTCGCCAACTGCGCGGCCGTAAGGACCGGAGTGGTGCCTCCCATGAGGGATTGAAGGGCGGTGATGATTCCCGGCAGCGCGGTTAGGACGGTGTTGGCAAGGCTGAGCGCAAGCTGTATCCAGGTCTCCGCGCTCACCCCGCAGCCGGGCGATACGAGGTTCATGCCCGCAACGGCAAGTGCAAAAATCAGCGATGTTAAAAAGTTTCGCCTCTTCATGGTTTCTTCTCCTTTGATCTTCGCTCGATAAGGACGGTGATCTGAAGGTGCTTGCCGATGTTCGGCGTTCGATCCAGATTGGCGAACACGCAACTTGTGACGCTCCATTCGCCTGGAAGCCCAAACAACCCCTTCAAGGCGCGGGCCAGTTGGTTTTCCTCTGGCGAATTTCTCATGTGACCCGACCTCCCGATCACTTCACCAGCAACGACAGCACCCAAAACATCAGGCCCGCCGAAACGATTTTGACGCGCCACGGCTCTACGATCGGTGGCCATGCAAATGCTCCAATGGCAAAGAGCACGAAGGAAAAAATCAAACAAATCAAAGACCAAGGTGCGTTCATAAGTGTTCCTTTCAATTTTCAGCGATCGTGGTCTTTCAGGAATTTCTCCAGGTATCGGCGGAAGCCCGGATTGATCTTCTTCGATTTGAGGGCTTTCTTCGCGCCTTTCACGCGATCCGCGATGGTCAGCTTGTGACGCATTGTAGTTCCTCTCTTTGTTCTTCAATGGCTCGATGTCCCGATCTCCCGATGGCCAGATCAATTGGCGGTTGGCACTTCCCTTCCCCACCAGCGGATTTTCTGGTCCACGTGCTCGAGGAAGCTATCGGCAAAGTAGCCAACCCCAAAAGCGACTGCTTTTGTTTCTGGAAACGCCGTGGGCACGGTCAATCCCAGAAAAGAAAGAATCCAAGGGCTATGCAGCCAGAGTGAGAACAGGACCAAGTTCAGCGCGCCCCGGACGAGAAACACCGGCCAGCTGAATTTGTAACTCAAGATCGTGTAATGGTTCGTGGTGGACCGCGCAGCTTGGCTGGCGCGTTTCAGCAGGTGGAGGATCTGGCCTCCCACGAAAGCCATGTACAAAAATAAGTTGGTCATGGGTCTGCCTCGATCGATCCGCGATGGTCAGCTTGTGACGCATTGTAGTTCCTCTCTTTGTTCTTCAATGGCTCGATGTCCCGATCTCCCGATGGCCAGATCAATTGGCGGTTGGCACTTCCCTTCCCCACCAGGGGATTTTCTGGCCCACGTAATCGAGGAAGCTATCGGCAAAGTAGCCAAACCCAAAAGCCACTGCTTTTGTTTCTGGAAACGCCGTGGGCACGGTCAATCCCAGAAAAGAAAGAATGGCAGGGCTATGCAGCCAGAGTGAGAACAGGACCAAGCCCAGCGCGCCCCGGACGAGAAACACCGGCCAGTTGAATTTGATGTAACTCCAGATCGTGTAATGGTTCGTGGTGGACTGCGCAGCTAGGCTGGCGCGTTTCAGCACGTGGAGGATCTCGCCTCCCACGAAAGCCAGGTACAAAAATAAGTTGGTCATGGGTCTGCCTCGATTCCAATTCTTTCACCGGGGCGCCTGAGTGGAGAGCCCGACGATCAAGCGCCCCGGTTTCCCATTGCGTCGGGTAGATTTATACTCCCGCGGCTGGAGGTTGTCAAGAGGGATTCTAAGAATCTGGCCATTGGGAGATCGGGACATCGAGCCATTGAAGAACAAACCAATGACCCAATGACCCGATGACCCGATGGCCAAATTATTGTTCGGGTCCTGCTCGAGGCTTTGCGGCGAAGCGCTGGATCTCCTCCATGCGGTCGAAGATCGTCTTGATGTTTCGTTCCACCCGCTCATGCGACCGCAAGTACTCTTCGTGCTGCGCATCCACCTTCGCGGTCAGCGCGATAATTTCCGCGCACGGGCAAGGACTAGCGTATCGTTTCCCCGGGTTGCCGTTCCCGTTCCGATTCCCATTGCGCCGCCGCACCAAGGGAATCACCACGTCCTTGACCAGCATGTAGACCACCAGGGCCATGACCGCCAATAACCCCATAGGTGACTCGACTTGTCCGATCGGCTGCATACACGTTTGTTCCCTCTGCCGGAAAGTAGGGGCGGTTCTCGAACCGCCCCTAGCTACGCCGAAACGTAATCTCCCAGCGTGGAATTCGGATCGACGCCCAGCGCGGCGGCCACATTCGCGGCCCAAGGCGTCCCTGACCCTGCGTAAATCGCGCCGATCTGGCCCCAGGTCATGCTGGGGTTGTAATACTTGCTCGTGCCGTTGATCCATTTCTGGATTTGGCCGTACAATGCGTTCCATCCATCTTCCGCCGTCGCGTAGACGGTTATTTCCTGCGTTCCCATTGTGCCGTAGCCCATGTTTCCGAGCACCAGATCGCCTGGGTTGTTGGCTAGGGTTGGAATGGCTCCGGGCACTCCAAAGCCTTCCGCCGCCGCAATCGCTAACGCGATGGCCTGCACTGCGCCGCCTGGCGAACTGGTTGGCGTTAAACCGCTTGATGAACTGGGACTGCCTGTTGGTATCACTCCATTGCCTCCAATCGAGTTGCTGCCCAAGAAAACAGCCGCCGCCACTCCGATCCCGATAAGAACCCAAAGATCCATAAAATCGCCTTGTAGGGCCGAACGGCGTTCGGCCTAATCATGCAGGGCGAGCGCCGCTCGCCCCTACGGCGTCACGCTCACCACATTCGATGGCTTGCTGACCACCTTGCCCACGGCGGCGACGACATAGTACCGGTAGAGCTGGCCCCGCTTCGCCGTGGTGTCCTTCAGCGTCAATGCTGTCGTCGGCTTGCTGGCGAGCGCCGCGAATGCCCCGCTTGCGCTCGTGGCGCGGTAAGCGACATATCCCGACCAGTTGGGCACGCGGCTGTCTGGACTCGCCTTCCAAGTGAGCGTGACCGTTCGGCCCAAGATGCCAAGCACGCGCGGATGTGCAGCGGCGGCCAACATCGTCGGCGGATCAACCGGGACCGTAACAACGAAGCGCGCCACAACCGTTTCCTGTAGGGGCGGTTCGCGAACCGCCCCTACGCCGCGAACCGCCCCTACCAAAAGCGATATGGCGAGAGCGATGTGCATGTCAGTTTCCCACCGCCGTCACCCCAGTCGGAGGCGCAACAGGGATTGTCCCGGTGGCTTCGTTGGACATGACGCTGCTCAACGTCCCGACTACAAAAGTTAGTTTGTAATAATAGGTTTGCCCCGCAGTGACCGCCGTATCGGTATAGGTGCAAGCTGTCGTGTTGGTGCATCCGGGAGCAACGGCAGTGGCAAGAGCAGGCGCACCCTCGCCGCCAGATGTCGTGGCTTTGAACACGGAATAGCCAGCCGTGGGATTGGCGGCGCCGTCTGTGCTCGGCGTCCAGGTTAGCACGGCATTGTGCGCGGCAAAAGCCGGCGCGGATGCAAAGAGCAGCGCCAGCAAGGCAAGCGCTGCCCTGAATCCTGAGTCCTGAATCCTGAATCCTTTTCTCATTTTTTCCTCGTCTCCAAGATAATGACTTTATCCGCTGGAGCAAGAATAGTGGCCGCAGAAAGCCCATTGGACCCTTTCGTGCTCGGTACGTGCTGCCACGGGCACGATTCGCTTATTCCATTGTTCGTATCCATTCCAGCCGGAGAAACGTAAAAGGTTCGCACTCCTCACTCCTTGACGCTTGACTTCTCGCTGCCCGCAACGATTTGGCCGAGCGCCGCTCGGCCATACTTCGGCTTGATCTGGCCGCTCGCCCAATCGACTTTATATTTTGTGCCATCGGCGCGGTGGGTTTTCAGGATTTTCGCTTCCCAGTCGGCGAGCTGAGCCTTGACCTGTGGCACGCGCTTTGTCGCCTGAGCCTGCCGTGTCTGCGCTTGCGTTGCCCTGTCTTCTGCTTGTTTCAGCCGGTTACGGGCATTTGAAAGATTCGAGATCAGCCCCGTCGAAACGGTGAGTTCCTTGCTCTTGTTATTGGTCAGTGCTGATCCCGCTGCGGTGACAGTAGCCTGCGCCTTAGTCACTGCCTCCTGAGCCCGCGCCGCTTCTTTCGTGGCCGATGGAAGCTCAGCCTGGGCGCGTGCCAGCTCCGCTTGGATGTCGCGGCCCTTCCGGGCTTCCAGGCCGTTCAGCTTGGGCCGGGCGACCTGGGAAAAGGCCAGACTGGCAAAAACCAAAATCGCCGAAAGCAGACCGACCATCGTAGGGGCACGGCGCGCCGTGCCCCTACGGAACGAATCCTGAATCCTGAATCCTGTTTTTCTCACATTGCCTCCAATTTGACGTGCAGAGTATACCGCATGGCGGTGGTCGTCTGGACGCTAGTGTAATCGAACCCATAATCTATATTGCTACTCGCTGCCGCGTTCACCGTACAAGTTCCGGAGATTTGAGCTTGAGTCGTGTTGAGCGCCGCATCCGTGGAATTGTACCCGGCATTGCAGTGCGTCGCGGTCACGGTTACCGCATCGTCGGCGTCGGTGTAAGTGATTTGGAGCCCGTCTGCGCCTCCGAGGATTGAGGACGTATCCGCCGGCGTCACCAGTTTGGCATTCCACGAAATTCGGTAGGTTCCCGCCCCCGTGGAAGGCGTGGTGTAGAGGAAGGTCCCTGTTGAGACCGCGGAATCGCGCGCGGTCACATCCACAGAAGAAACCTCGCCGTGCGTGTTGAGCGCGTAGCAGATAAGAGTGTCGTCCATGTAGAGGGCTCTTGCGCCAGGCCCTCCGTCTGTGGCCGTACATGCTGCTCCTGGAAACGGCGGCAGATCGCAATTTGCGCAGTTGAACTCGAAACCGTCCCCAAGCGCCGCTGTGGCGAGTGACGTCCAATGGTCATTTTCGGTGTATCCCGTGGCACTCGGGAAGGCCACGCTTACGCCGTCCTGAAGCAGTTGGGGAGTTCCGGTCATGGCGACACCAGTGGCAACAAATGTGCTGCAATTCGGATTTACACCCCATGAGAAAGTATCTCCCCCAACATCATCTGGCACTACGCAGAAAGTTTCGCTTGCCGACCCTGTGTAAGTGCCACTGAACGCCACATCATTGATCCCTGGAGCGCCGATGGGCGTGTACACCGCTAGCCCTATGAAAGTCTGAGTGATTTCCGCAAGGCCATCGGCAAGATTCAGGATGCCTGGCGAAACGATGTCGCCAAAGTCTACCGGGCCTGCTCCGGTTTTCACGGCGGAGACGTTTGCGTTACGAGTTTGGGAATCAATAAGGATTGCTGCATTGACCAAACTCGCTGCCAAACCGCCATGGTTTTGGTCGTAAATGTGCGTACCTGTTACAATTTGCGGAAGGAAAAGACTTACCACCGGGCCTTCTGCAAGAAAATCTGTTTGTTCATAGGGATTCCCGCCAGTTACCGCAGAAGAGTCAGTTTGCGCTTGAACTCCGATGGCGCCATCATAATCAACATTCGACCCAGCAAGGAAGGAATGCACGTCTATAGTATACGCGGCAGCATCATTACCCCCCGTGTCGTTTTCCCTTGCTACGGCGTAAATAGCATTACCTCCATAAAGGCCATTGGTATCAGTGTTTGAAACCCAAATTGTTGGCCCCCCAACGCCAGTCGGCGCAAGCCTCACCAGCCCGTTGACCCCATCCACCGTGCTGCCCGGCACTCCCCCGAAGCCCGTCCCTGTGTTGTATTGAAGCTGCGTGGCGCTGCCGCCAGGCGCTGGTTGGCCGTTGACGTAACCCGGCGCGTCGTGGCAAATGGCGTTCCAATTGGACGCTACGAGGGGGTCAACTTGGATGAAGCAAGACTGTTGTAGGAGAATAGCCAGCGTGTGGTTTCCATTGATCGTCCAGCCGCCAGCGGGCGTCACTGTCACCGCCGAGGCCGATATATTATTGAGTTGCGTGGCAAAGGCGACATTTTCAAGCGCTGTCGGTGTCGGTAATATGACAGCAGGACCCACATCATCCACTCCGGCGTAATTAACCCCACCACTGACATCACTCCATAGAATCGTGTCCGTGGGTCCAAAGCCTTGCCGGACCGTATATCCTATCTGCGTTTCCACGCCCGTCGTCGTGGCATCAGTTGGGTTAATCCGGCCTTCGAAGAATTTCCCTGTCGTCGGCGCGGGCGTCACTCCCGCGAATGTGCCCAGCGGGTTGTTTTGCTGGAAGCTGTAGAGCGGCGTTCCTGGAGCGCCGCCGCTGATCGTGTTGCAGATCGCCGCGTGAGTAGTGGTGTTCCATCCCCAGGCATTGGTGGCCCCTGAGCACGACCCGAAAAGCGTGTCCATCGAAATGTAACCGGGAGCGCCTGAGCCAGCCGCGTTGCGGCCAAACAAAGTAAACGCCGCGGTGTTGGTCAAGCTGAAGGTCAGGGCGGGCGTGGTGGTTGGCGTGGCTACGCTGGTGGTGAAGAGTGGCGAAAGATTACCGGCGCTGAAGCTGGTCACGGTTCCGCTGCCTCCGCCGCCGCAGCCGGAGCTAAACGCGGTCGAGCAGCTCGTGGTGCAATGGAGTTGTCCCGCGCAGTCGATGTAGCAGCGCGGCGTCTTGACGCGAAGCGGGTCAGACCAATAATCGCCGCTCGCGGGCTGCCACTCCACCATGTTTGTGCCCGCCGTGAATTGGTTGGGAGAGCAGTATTGTTGAAGCAGTGGCTTCGAGGGATCGAAAGGCTGGATGTACTGGAGTGGGACGCCACTCACCTGCTGTTGGGCAAGAGCTGGGCCGCAGATTGCGCAGATGGCGCAGATTGCCAGAAGGATTTTGAATTTCATCGGATCATCTCCCGCAGGGGCATGGCGCGCCTGCCTTCCGAAGCCTTCGCGCAGGCAGGCCGTGCCCCTACTATCACATTTGCTCGAGGCGAATATCGACATCGAATGTTGGGGTTCCCGTTATGGTCACCGTCCAGGTGACGGTTGTGCCGTTCAGGGCGCGCACATTCTGAGCCAGACTGGCCACACTCGCGCTGCCAAGGGTGCCATCATTGATGGTGACTGAAATGGATTGCGTGGTGCTCGATGTATCCGTCCAATTCAGCGTGAGCACGGCCGTGCTGCCACTGCCCGCCGCCGATGCATTGATCTCACCCGAAAAGCGATAAAGTTGGGGAGAAGCTCCAACCGTAACCATCGTAGTTGGCCCAATCGCCGCTGCATACCCACTCAGCGTTCCAGTATAAACAATACCAGGTACGCCCTGCCCCGCAAGTGTTGTGCCGGCCAGCTTGTCCACATTCCCGTAGGGATCGAAGGCAAGCTTTTGGGAATTCCCTACATAGACATACTGGGAGCCGCTTGCAGGTACTAGGTAGAGGTTCCCTGTGGTATCCGACTTGACCTTTACCCCGACGTTCCCCAACCATACTTCTCCAAACGACGGGACCGGGGCAGGAGGATAGGTATTGAGCCTGACCTGGACGTTATCAATTTCAATCTGTCCGGCATTCGGCACGGACAAGAAGGCATGGTCGATGCTGCCCTGGACAAGGTCTACCGCACCATCGGCTCCAGGTGTCCCGGTTCCGCTCGGAGCTCCGGTTGCACCAAGAGCGATTTCAAAAAGTCCTGCATTTCCGCCGTTGGCGTTTGTTCCCCCGGAGCCATCGCCGCCATTGCCAGTTTCAAAACTGAAACCCCCGCCGTTGCCCGCAGTGGTGGCGCTGCCCGTGGTCGCTCCGCCAGGCTTGGCAATCTCTGTGAAAAGCGTATCCGCATTGATTCCCGCGCCAGCGCTCGAGCCGGGTGCAGTTCCCTGGAAGGTGTAAGTATCTCCCAGCGGTGCAGTCTGCAAAACCGGCGCTACAGGACTGAGCACGGCATCCATTGTCGGAGTTCTTGGCTTGTTGCCTTTGAAGGCCGGATGGAAAAGGAAAATGCTCACCGGGTCGCCGTCGCCCGCAGCGGCTAGGGCTTGGCCGGCTAAGTAAGTTGTGTTGGGGATTTGACTTTCATAGGCGAATCCACTGTCGGCGCACAGGCCCGCAGTCGGAGTCGAAGTGTCTACCAAGAAATGCCCTTGGGTGATTGCTCCGCTGGCCGTGCAAGTCGAGATCCCCATTTCATCCACTACCACCGGGTTGCCCCCGCTGACCGTGGTCTCCGCGATTCCGTCAATAGCCTCAGTGTAGCCGGACACCGCGCAGATGCCGCCGTTGGTGCTCGAATAATGAACGAGTTGATTGGCGTTCACCGAGCAAGCTGCCGCCACGGTCAGAGTTTTCTTGACTGCGGCGCCCGGAGTGCCGCCGCTGATCGTGTTGCAGATCGCCGCGTGAGTAGTGGTGTTCCATCCCCAGGCATTGGTGGCCCCTGAGCACGACCCGAAAAGCGTGTCCATCGAAATGTAACCGGGAGCGCCTGAGCCAGCTGCGTTGCGGCCAAACAAAGTAAACGCCGCGGTGTTGGTCAAGCTGAAGGTCAGGGCGGGCGTGGTGGTTGGCGTGGCTACGCTG
>Ga0208821_1000829_pt1 | contig 21187 bp, 16 predicted proteins | sample June2015DPH_20_5_FD_184720 | JGI IMG/M metagenome (GOLD analysis project Ga0208821, IMG submission 184720) | Peatland microbial communities from SPRUCE experiment site at the Marcell Experimental Forest, Minnesota, USA - June2015DPH_20_40... | ecosystem: Environmental > Terrestrial > Soil >... | reverse complement strand
AAACAACACGGGGCAGGCCGCGTAAAAGACTTCGTCTCACCCGGCAGGAATCCGCCAGCAACTTCAGGTGTTACGCGACGCTGGTTTACTTCTTCACGTCGAGCGCGGTAGTTGGCGTCTGCCGTGAAGTTGCGCGGCACAATCACCGTCCCCATCTGGGTCATCCGTCTTTACTCCGTTTCGCCGGGACAAGTCGCGCTGAAATAACTTCGGTTCCTTGCCGCTGGAGTGGCTGGGATTGCCAGAAGCATAGCGAAATCCACGTTTTTCCACTTATCCCGTATCGTCTCAAATTCCGTTGGAGTTGCCGAAGAAAACACAAAAGGTGCTGGCCCAAATTGTGTTGATCCGCTTACAGACCGAACACGCACACAGGTCTGTCCTCCATGCAATGGTGTTTTTCTCTTGCGTTAAAATCAGAATTTGGCATGATTTGAATTATGCGAAATAATTTAAGAAGTGGTGTTTGGTTGGCTTGCGTCACCTTCATTTGCCTTTTGGGGCCGCCGGCAATGGGACAAAGTAATTTGCTGGTCAACGGCAACTTTTCATTGGGAAACACAGGTTTTACCTCCCAATACACTTATTTGCCCGGCACGAGCGCAGCCGGGGCGTTTGACGTTGGCTCGAATCCCCAAAGTGATAACGCCGGCTGGGTATCCATGGGAGACCATACTACGGGAACTGGACTAATGCTCATTGTCAATGGCGGTGCTAACCCAGCCCAAATCGTGTGGTCCGAAACGGTCAATGTCACCCCAAACACGTCATACGCGCTTTCCGGTTGGGCCGCCGATATATTTAGCGGAACAGATCCCGCTCCGCCAAACCTGGCTTTTACCATAAATGGGGTCCAGGTCGGAAATCCTGTTCAGATACAACCTTCGAACTTTGTCTGGCAGAGCTTTACAACCCTTTGGAATTCTCAATCCTCGACACAAGCAGTCATCGATGTTGTCGATCTCACCACTATAGCCTATGGAAATGATTTCGCCCTTGACGACTTGGTTTTTGCGCCCTTGAGCACAAATTCAACCACGCTGGCATCCATCTATCGTTCGGTGGAAATTAACTGGAGTTCCATCTCTAATGTAACGTATCAAGTTCAATGGACTCCTTCGCTGCCGGCAAGCAACTGGTTCAATCTTGGAAATCCTGTTACGGCCATCGGCACGAATACTTCAGTTTGGGACAGGGTGGGTTGGGGCCAAAGGTTTTATCAGGTCCTTAATTTCCAATAAGCCAGTGTGCCGCTAGCTGGCAAAGGTTTTCAGGTTCGAACAAAGTGTAGGGAGTTTGTCCGTTGTTGCACATGAGCCCGAAGCCGGCATTCTCGCCTTGCAAACTAAACGGAAACGGAAACGGGTCGGTTCTTGATATTGACACATAAGGTATCCCCGCCGAAGCCCGCATCGCCGTCGTCACCGAAAGCCAGATTTCCCCGGCACCCGAAGTCCGCGCGCAGTTCCGTCGCGTCAAACCGTTGAATGAAATTTCCGTCACCCAACGCGGCTGGACGCTGGACGTGCTCAACGCCATCCGCCGCTTCGGCAAAACGTCGTTCACGACCGCCGACACCTACGCCTTCACCCGCGAATTGGAGCGGCTTCATCCAGATAATCGAAATGTCCGGCCCAAAATCCGCCAACAACTCCAAATTCTCCGCGACACCGGGTTGTTGATTCATGTGGAAAGCGGCCGCTGGCGTTTGCCGTAATCTGACCTGGCTGGAGCCAGGGCATCCGGCCAGTGATTATTCCTGCCCCAAGCGCGAGCGGCGCATGAATCCCCTGGCTGCGTTACCCGTAAAAAAGCAGCAGATTTGTCGTCAGTTCTGTTTTAAAAGCCTCACTTCAAATGTGCCGGCGACGCAGCTTTTTGAATCGTCAGGGAAACACAGATAGATTTTCGCGGATACCGTCCGGTTTATGGCTTGATCGAATTGCAGCTTCATTCCATAGCGTTTGCTAAACGTCGAGGTCTGAATCACATCTCCTTCATTCCAAGTCATCCTGACGAGCGGCTTATTGGTGTTGCCGCCCTCATCGGACTGGATTTCATAACTGTGACCTTCAATGGACGCATCCAGATGAAAAATGTCCACGAACGTTCCGTTCCCGGCCCTGATTTTCAGGTCGCCATTTCTGAACGACGCCGTTTTGACGGCGAAATCAATTCCATGAAGTTTCCCGCTGGCCGGATGGTCGGGGAACGAAGCCTTGCTGATGTCGGCTGTCCATTCGGATTTGGCGGGTTCGATTTGCTGGTTGGTGGCGACAGTAGTTGCGGGCGTGACGGGTTCCGGCGGCTGGCTTTTGTTGGAAACGGTTATGGATTGAGTTTGCACGACAATGATTTTGTTTGTGGCCAGGTTTTGCCGGGCATTTTCGAATCCGTGTTTCACTGCGTTTGAAACACGCCAGACATAGACGGCGGTGGTTCCCACTTCGGACATCAGGAACAAATAGCCGATGACGAGGCCCGCCGTGGCAAGGCCGCTCCCTTTGAGCGATGGATTCCGGCGGAGGCGTGATTTGGCCAGATGCCCGCAAATGATTCCCGGCAACCATCCAACGCACGTGACGAATGATGACAGGGAGCAGACCAGCGAGGCGATGGCCAAACCAGAAGTCCGTTGAGCAGTTCCGGCGGTTTCTTTTGGCACGGTGATGGTGGCATTGCAGTTTGGACAGGCGATTTGCGTTCCCACACTGGCCGTATCACACGAAATGTTCTGGCTGCAAGCCGGGCATGAAAATTTGAATTCACTCATAAAGTTTCCCGTTCGTTGGATGTCAAAGCTTATCGCGTTAAAAATGTTGATTCAAGCCTTCATCCAGAAACAGAAACATGTCAGTACTCACTATTGACACAAATCAGTATTGAAGCGGGTTGCTCGTCCCCCAAACTGACGTGGCTGGAGCCGGGGCAACCGGCCAGTGATTATTCCTGCCCCAAGTGCGGGTGTAGCGGCTTTCGGCAGAAAGCCGCATTTCTATCGGCGGCGCTCTGCCGAGACGCCGCAACGCCAGAAATCGCGCATCGGGACTGACTCGCTCGCGCCCGCTCGCTCGGCCCTCGCGGGCCTTTGGCTTAGCCCAAATGGAGCTCCCGCTCTTGCCAATGGTTTTCCTTGCTTCACGATTCGTCGCTTTCGCGACAAGCAAACTTTTCGCCAGTGGGCTTCGTCGCTCCCGCTCAGTCGGCCTCACGGCCTTTGCCGTTGGCAAATCCTTTTCGCCATTTCCCAAATGGCTCAAATCCCGAATGGCTCAAATCCATCACGGACGGCGCCATTCTGAAGGCCGAAGGCTGAAGGCTAAAGGCTGAAGTAAAAACGAAAACCAAATCAACGCCATCCGGCAGGACAAAATGCCGAGTTTATATTTCATGCAGTATGACCTCGTGACCTGGAGCGTCAGAAATTTGTTGCTCGTGCCGCATTTTGCTTTTCCACCGTCCGCAATTATCAAACGAAAACCACTTTCACCAACTGCAAGACGCGCAGGCTGGATTGGCTGCAACTCCCCGTAAAAAACACGGGGCAGGTTGCCTTGAATCGCATTCCGGCAGAGGCGCGAATTGCCGTTATCACCGAAAAGTAAATCGTTCCCGAAACGGAAGTGCGAGAAAAATTCAAGCGCGTCAAACCCCCGAAAGCTTTCGGGGCAGGCTGTTGAAGGACATTTCCGTCACCCAGCGCGGTTGGACCCTGGACGTGCTGAACATCGTGCGCCGGCTCATGGAGGAAAAGCGCCAGAGGGCTGGCGCACTCCAGGACGCTTCGCGAGGTTCGGGGGTCACTGGCAAACGCGCCAGCGTCTTGGACTGTCCACCCTCCGCAGTACTGCTACGGAGGACGGGCGGCGGCCCCCCACCGCTTTCGGATGGCCCCGAATTCACCACAGCGGATGTTTATGCCTTTGAGCGCGAACTGGAAAAGCTCCATCCCGACATCTCGTAAACGGGTCCTGAGTATTGACACAAATGGGCAGCCGGTTCGTTGGCCGGACCAACGCCACCCCGAATTCTTAAACCGACTCTTCATTTTCACACTCGATTTTCGGTGGATTCCGCCCCACATTGGCGCGGAATCAATCCTTATGGGTTGGCAACGTAAAAAAAATATGAAAAAAAGATACGCACTTTTAATCATCTTGTCCCTCGCAACGACCATTTTTGGGTCTTCTGAGTCGCAAACCCGAATTGAGATCAAGGACAATTGGTATTATCTCAATGGCCAAAAGTTTTTTATCAAAGCCCTGGGGTACGAAATCGGTGCCCGCCCGGGACAGCATCCCTATCAGGGCGTCAGGCCTGACGATTTGGATTTGATGAAATTCGACCTGCGAGTAATCAAAGAAGCCGGTTACAACACCATCAGAACCTGGAGTCCATTTTCGGAACCCCAACTGAAACTGGTGCAAGATTCCGGTCTTAAACTGATAATGGGTGTTGATGTCAATCCGGACAAAGATTATGGCGACCCTCAATTCATCAAGGATTGCGAGGATAACCTCAAAAAGGTGCTGAGCTATGCGAAGAAATACGATTGTATCATCACCTACCTCGTCATCAACGAACCGCAAACGGAGCATGTGCACAAAGTATCAGGGAAGGCCTTTGTCAACCTCATGCAGGATTTGATGGCTATCATTCACAAGGAGCATCCGGGCATCCCGGTAACCATTTCAGCCAATGCGATGATCAGTGATTACCTCGACGAGAACATCTTTGATGTGTATGCGTACAATTGCTATGACCATTCCGAAGCCCAAACCGCGACCATGGGCTTCAAAGATTACATCCGGGGGTTGTATGAATTAAATGGCTTGAAGAAGCCATTGATAATCACTGAGTTTGGTTATTCGGTTTCCCATCGTGGCCATGGCCGATATGGCGGAAACACCCTGACGCAACAAAGCGATGGCTTGATTGCCAACTATCGCGATCTGATTGATGCCGGTGCGGTGGGGATGTGTCCCTTTTATTATGCTGATGGTTGGTGGAAAGGGGGCGATCCGTTGCATCATAACCCCGAACAACCTGAAGAATGGTTTGGCTTCTGGGGATATAGCGACGGTAATGACAAGCATGGTTCACCACGTCCGGTTTGGTTTGCCATGCGTGACTACATGAAAGCCCTGATTATCAGCCCGAAAAACAATACCATTTATACAACCAACAAAATTCCGCTGGAACTTTATACCGATCAAGAGGCTAAAAGAGTAGTGGTAAAAGTGAATGACCAAGCGGTCTATTCGCACGACCTAACCAAGGAAGGTTATTTTGCCGATCAATTATCTCTGGCTCCAAATGGAATTGAAGACATGGAACTGGCCTTTGAGTTTTACGATAAAGACAACAAAATTATCAAAACGGAATCCATTCTGATACTGGCTTCCAGCACAGCGTTTGAATTGCCTAAATTAACGATTGAAGCAACCCCGGAAGGCGATTTAAATGCCACAACCAATGCGAGTATCAAAACTAAAATTGAGGCCAGGAAGAATTTCAAAATCAAAGATGATTTAAAAGTCAGCTTTAATACGCATCTGGGTTGGGAAGTTGGCCCGCAGACGCCGGTTTCGCTTAAAGATCAATTGGACAAGCAAACCATTTATTCGGAATCTTTCTTCTCCATTCCTGATAATTGCTGGGTTGTAAATGCATCGGCAGGAGTCACGGTTCAATACGGGAAATTCACCTTCAAAATTCACGATCAAAAAATAATTTTCCGGGGCGATTGGGCCAAAGAGGTTGGCCGTAAATACTGAGAGCCCCCTAACCGGGTCATAAACGAAAACGGGTCAAAAACGGGTCAGTCCGGAGTATTGACACATCTGGTATCAGCTCAAAATGGGGAGCGCAGCCCCGAATGCTTTCGGGGCTGCGGTTCGACGCGCCCCCGCGGCGAACCTCTTTCCTTGAACATTCGCGACGGGGCGTCGCGAATCGCACGCGAGGTGCGTGCGCTCCCTGCAATCGCGCATCGGCAATCAAATCAGCGTATGTGGCTGAGGCGGCACGTAGGGCAAGTGCCATTGCTCCCTGAAACTGTGGTTGCTACACTGGGGCCATGATCGCTCTTGTCGCCGCCCTCGGCCTGATGCTACAGCCCAACTCCGACTTCCGCCTGAACCAGACGGTGGACGCCACCACGCTGCATAAAAAAGTTCTCGTCGGTTATCAAGGCTGGTTCCGCGCGGGCGGGGATGGCGGCACGGAATGGGACCATTGGAATCGCGATTGGAGCACGCCACCCAAGACGAACACGTTGGACAGGATCACGTTTGATATGTGGCCGGACGTGAGCGAGTACACCAACAAATATCCCGTGGCCGGTTTCAGCTATCCGGGCGGGGCGCAGGCGTATTTGTTCAGCGCGCAGGACCAGCAGACGGTGGACAAACAGTTCGACTGGATGCAGGAATACGGCATTGACGGCGTAGTGGTGCAGCGGTTCGTGACGCAGACGCCGCCGGACAACATCCAGAGTTGGAAGACAAACGTGCTGCTTCACGTGCGAGCTGCCGCCAACCGAACGGGCCGCGCGTTCATGATTCAATACGACATGAGCGGCGCCAACACAAACACGCTCTTCAGCCAGTTGACCAATGACTGGATTTATCTCGTGGACAATCTGCACATCACGCAAGACCCACGCTACCTGCATCACAATGGCAAACCGGTGTTGATGATTTTTGGATTTTATCCCGACCGCTTTTCCGGCACGGCGCTTCCCAAACAAATCATCGCGTGGTTCAAAACCAATGCGACGTACGGCGTGACGCTCATTGGCAGCGGGTGGTGGGATTGGCGCGCCGGCGCGACCGGCGACTGGACGAATGTGTATCGCAGCTTCCACGGCTATTGCCCATGGAACACGGGAAATTGTTATAACGCCGGCACAAACAAATTCGCCTATACCACTTATTGGGCGCAGGATCTGGCAGCGGCGACGAACGCGGGGATGTTTTATTTGCCGCAGGTTTATCCCGGATTCAGTTGGGATAATCTCAAACACCTGCCGCCGGGCACTTCCAAAATCCCGCGACTCGGTGGCGATTTTCTCTGGAAACAATTCAACGCCGTCGCGAATCTCGGCGTGGACATGTGTTATGTGGGCATGTTCGACGAAGTGGACGAAGGCACGGCCATTTTCAAGGTCAGCAACACGCCGCCGGGGCAGGGCTATTTTGTGACCTACGAAGGACTGCCGGCTGATTGGTATCTGCGCCTCACTGCCGAGGGCTCAAAAGTTATCAGCGGCGAACACCCGAACAGCCTGAACATTCCGATTTCACCATAGCGCGGCATGCTGAAATGTGGTCGAGCTTTGCAGCTTTCAGAAACGGAAACGGGAACGGGTCTTGATATTGGCACACATGGGCATCAGCTCAGAGCCGGCAATCGCGTATCGGCAATCAAATCAGCGACGGTGCGTTCGAGGCCATGATGGAGGCCATTCAGACCGACCGGACGCCAAATTTCTATTTCCTGCCCTACAGAAGGGAACCAAGGAAGCAAAGACTGGGAACAGGTGGCATGGATTCTTCAAAAACCAGGTCGGGTCGTCGTCGTTGGATGTCTGAACAGCGGCAACGGTCGTTGACTGACTTTAACCCAAGCGAAATGACTTAACGGGACTTTGCCACCGTCGCGGCAATCGCTTTATCACCCTCTCCCAAGCGGGGTGCGATTTTGTGTTGACGAGGAGTGGGGCGCGGTCGAGAATCAACAACTGTGAACGACCAATTACGAATTGCCGCAGCCGTTTTTCTTTCACTCCTTTGTCTTCATGCCAGTGCCCAAGAGAAAGTTATTCGACTTTATGACGGCCCGGCGCCCGGCTCAGAGGACTGGAAACAAACCGAGCAGGAAAACCGGACCAATCTCTGGCAGACCCGGGTGGTGTTTAATGTAGCCAATCCAACCCTGACTGTTTTCCAGCCGGAATCCGGCAAGGCCAATGGCACCGCCGTGGTTATCTGTCCCGGCGGGGCGTTTTTCGCCTTGTCGATCGACAGCGAAGGTTTCGATGTTGCGCGCTGGCTGAACACGAAGGGGGTTACTTGCTTCGTGCTGAAATACCGGCTGGTTGCATGCAAAACGGAGGATCCGACTCGCGAAGTCATGAGCCGGGGGCCGCTGGATAAGGTTGTGGCGCCCATCGTCAAACTGGCGTTGGCGGATGGCAATGCGGCCATTGGTTACGTGCGCAAGCACGCGGCGGAATTTGGAGTCAACCCGGAACGCATCGGCATTATCGGCTTTTCGGCGGGCGGGACCGTGGCGGTGTCGGTGGCCATGAATTACACGGCTGAAACGCGGCCGGATTTCGCGGCGCCGATTTATCCGGCATACAATTGGGCAATCAAGGGGAGCGGGGTTCCCGCGGATGCACCCCCCGCATTTATTCTGGCGGCTTCGGATGACCCGCTGGGACTGGCGCCGCAGAGCGTCGCGATTTACCAGGATTGGATCGCGGCCGGCAAGCCGGCGGAATTGCACCTCTATTCCAAGGGCGGACACGGCTTCGGCATGCGCCAGCAGCACCAGCCGTCCGACCATTGGATCGAACGCTTTGCCGACTGGCTGGACGTGCAGGGTTTGTTGAAGAAGTAAGGGCCTGCGTCCAAAATGAACGTCCCCAAAACGGGTCCTCACCATTGAGACAAACGGGTATCAGCTCAAAATGGGGAGCGCAGCCGCTCCCGGGCTGCGGTTAGACGCGCCCCGCGTCGAGCATCTTTTCCCGGGCATTCGCGACGACGCGCCGCGAACAACACGCGAGGCGCGCGTGCTCCCCCGGCAATCACGCTTCGACGAGTCCACCACCGATGGTACGCATGCGGAGAAAGGTGTGCTCTAGTTCTGGTTGAGGACAAAGTGTCGGGCGCCAGGCGCATCGAAACCGGACGGCACTTCGGGATTACCGGGCTCATTTCCTGTGAGTGTGAGCGTGCCTCCCTCCACCCGATAGATCGCGTAGGCCGTTTTGCCAACGTACTGGGGCAAGTGACATTGAGTAATCGTGGCAACAATCTGACGCGGATTCGTGTCTTCCCGAACGGTGAAGGTTCCCTTGCACCAATCGTCATTATTGGCTCCTTGGAACTCAAACGCGTTGCCGGAGATGATAAGGTAACGCGAACCTTCCGTATTGCCGCCAATTTCCTGACCCTTCCATGTCCCTTGGACCGTGGCCGAACCTGATTGGTGCAGCGTGGAACAGCCCGAAGCCCAAAGCAGCGCCACGATGGAAATGAAGCTGAGAGCGTGTCCGAAAAATCGCATTTGGTGTCCACCCTTCAGGGTGCCAAGTTGCCCGAACACGCTGAAGCGTGGACACCCAATGGCCATGGCCTCGGCTGACACAATGGCGACACAATTTTTCAGACACGCTCTGAGGATATTTTTTCTCATAGGTTTATCTTTCGTTTTCCATCTGACAAAACCAACCAGCAATCCTCACGCATAAAATGGGCAGCGGTGCGCTCGGCAAGTATTCGGCCAAACCGCGCTTTGGCCTGATTATGGGTATCAACTCAAGAGGGGCGCGTTTGCTCCCCATCATCAAGCGCAAGCCGCTTTCCCCCACCGCCCGCCGCGCTGGCTGGGTGGGCTGCAGCACCCCGATAAACTCCGATTAATCGCGAGCGGGCGGCATCGGGTCAGGTCGCCCATTGAACCGGGTTCCTGTCGAAGCCCGCATTATCGTCGTCACCACCATGTCCGATCCTAGTAGCAGCGGACGTGAGTCCGCTCTAACTTCTTTGGGGGAAAGCGAGAAAAGTCAGAGCCGACTCACGTCGGCTGCCACGGTCATTTCCACGTCTGAAGAAGTGCGGGAACAATTCAAGCGCGTTAAACCGTTGAAAGGCTTTTCCGTCACCCAACACGGCTGGACCGTAGCGGTTTTCGGGAGAAAGCCGCCATCTTGAAGTCTCTGGATATGTTTGCGACGCTTTGCCGAGGCGCCGCTACGTCCGCCGCCTCGGAAAAAAGAATTCACAACCGCCGACGCCTATGCCTTCACCCGCAAACTGGAAAAACTCCATCCCGCAACTCCGATAGTCATCGCGAGCAGGCCGGCATGTGCGGGACAACCCCGTAAATAACAACACGGGGCAGGAATCCGTCAGCAATTACAGGTGTTACGCGATACGGGTTTGCTGCTTCACGTCGTCCGTCTTGGCTACGCTTCGCCGCGACAAGAGCGCGGTGTCTGGCGTCTGTCCGGCGGAAAAATCCTTATCCCTGCGCATGTGGTCACCAAAGACAATGTCGCGGCTTTTCAAGCCTCGCTAAAGGCCATTCTCCATCCATGAGCCGAACGCCCGCGAAACTTGAGCCGTTTGTGATTTGAGCCATTTGGGAAATGGCGAAAAGATTTGCCAACAGCAAAGGCCGTGAGGCCGACTGAGCGGGAGTGATGAAGCCCACCGGCGAAAGGTTTGCTGGTCGCGAAAGCGACGAGTCGTAAAGCGGGGAAAGCCATTGGCAAGAGCGGGAGCTCCATTCGACCGAAGGTGAAGGCCCGCGGGGGTCGAGTGAGTGGGCACGAGCGAGTCCACCACCTCCGGCTCGTCCCCAGCTTCGCCTTCCCGCTCTCCGCCATCATCGGCGGTGCGGTGCGGCAGCCCTGCCCCACCTTTTTATTGGCGGTGATCCAGTCACATCCGCCGACACCTTCGGCTTTTCTTTCGTGTGTTTCGTGGTTAAAATTGTCCCGTGAAAATTCTCTTCATCGGCGACATCGTGGGACAACCGGGGCGGCGCGCGGTTGCGGAACTGCTCCCCAAACTGCGGCAGGAACACCGGCTCGACTTTGTCATCGCCAACGGCGAAAACTCCGCCGGCGGCTCCGGCATCACGCCCAAAACCGCCGGGGAAATTTTCTCGGCGGGCGTGGATGTCATCACCAGCGGCGACCATTTGTGGGACCAGAAGGAAGTCATGGAATTGCTCGCGAACGAAAAACGCTTTCTGCGCCCGCTGAATTATCCGCCCGGCACACCCGGCCAGGGCAGCGCAGTTTTTCAAATCAACAAGCGGCCGCCAATCGCCGTGCTGAACGCGCAAGGCCGCACGTTCATGCCGCCGCTGGAAAATCCGTTTCTCCTCGCGCTCGACGAAGTAAAACGCCTGCGCGAACAGACGAAAATCATCTTCGTGGATTTTCACGCCGAGGCGACCTCGGAAAAAATCGCGTTCGCGCGGATGCTCGACGGCCAGGTGAGCGCGGTCGTGGGCACGCACACGCACGTGCAAACGGCGGACGAACAGATTTTCCCCGGCGGCACGGCGTATTTGACCGACGCCGGCTTTACCGGCCCGCATGAAAGCGTTTTAGGCCGCGAAATCGAGCCCGTCCTCAAACGTTTTCTCACTGGCATGCCGCAGCGGTTTGAAGTGGCGAAAAACAATGTGCTGCTTCACGGTGCAGTAATTGAAATTGATGATGCCAGCGGCAAGGCGTTGAAAATCCAGCGGGTGTCGGAACATTTGCGGCTCAGTGAGCGTTTACCTGCTGGTGGCAAACAGGCGTAAACCGGATGGTTACCCGGTAGCGACGGGGCAGCCCGGAGGGAGTTGAAACAAAACCCCGAAACGACGCAGGCCAAAAACAAACGCAGAAAGATTCTCATGGTGGCCGAACGCCAGGTGCGGCCTCATGGCCGGTCAGGGCCGATCCGGCGGTATAAAAATCGGGTTATTTCAGGCTGGCCGGATTCAACGGCTTCAAGTCCTTCGGCACGAACAGTCCGTTTTTGCGGATCAGTTCACCGTCGAACCACACTTCACCGCCGCCCCAGTCGGGACGCTGGATCAGCACCATGTCCCAGTGCACCGCCGAGCGGTTGCCATTGTCGCATTCCTCGTAAGCCTGGCCGGGAGTGAAGTGCAGCGAACCGGCGATTTTCTCGTCGAACAAAATGTCGCACATCGGACTCAAAATATAGGGATTGAACCCGAGTGAAAATTCGCCCACGTAACGGGCGCCGGCATCGGTGTCCAAAATTTCATTCAGCCGTTTGGTGTTGTTCGCCGTCGCGTTGATCACTTTGCCATCCTTGAATTCAAGCCGGACATTTTCAAATTTCGTGCCGGCGTAAAGCGTCGGCGTGTTGAATTGAATCGCGCCGTTCACGGAATTTTTCACCGGGCACGAAAACACCTCGCCGTCGGGAATATTGCGGTCGCCCTTGCACATTTTCGCGCCGATGCCCTTGAGGCTAAAAGTGAGGTCGGTGCCGGGACTTTTGAGATGGACGTGGTCGGCGCGTTTCATGCGGCGTTCGAGCGGAACCATCGCGCGCGCCATTTTCGCGTAATTCATCGTGCACACGTCGAAATACAGATTTTCAAACGTCTCGGTGCTCATGCCGGCTGCCTGCGCCATGCTCGGCGTCGGCCAGCGCAACACGCACCAGCGCGTCCGGTTCACGCGATAATCCAGCACCGGCCGCGTGATGCGGGAGTAAAGCGACATGCGCCCGGACGGCACGTCGGCGTTTTCACTCGCGTTCAGGCTGCCGCGAATGGCGATGTAGGCCTGGACCTTTTTCATGCGGAACAGTTCGATGTCGCGGAGCAGTGCGGCGTGTTTTTCGTTTGTCTCGCGCACCATTTCGCGCGAAATGCGCGTATGGTGGACTTCGACCAGCGGCGTGCCGCCAGCCGCGCGGACGGCGCGCATGAGTTCGATGGAAAATTCGTCGGGCACATCAATCATGTCCAGCAACACGCGGTCGCCCTTTTTGATCTGGGTGGAATAATTCACAAGCAGCTTCGCCAGTTTCTTGTAACGCAGATCGGTCATAATTCTTCAAGACTAACCGGACAAACGACTTTGTCCAGCGGAGTCATTGCAACTTGTTGAAATACACGGTTATGATAAACTCATGCACATGAAGTTCAATTGTTACACCGTGGTGGCGTTTTTGTTCCTGGCGCTGCCCGCGCGGGCGCAGACAACGGCGTTCACCTATCAAGGGCAGTTGACCGGCAGCAACATTGCCGTCACCGGCACTTACGATTTCCGGTTCAGAATTTTTGACGCGAACAGCAACGTCGTGGCCGGGCCGCTGACCAACGCGCCGGTCGGCGTCACGAACGGGCTGTTCACCGTGGCGCTGGATTTCGGCACGGGCGTATTCAATGGCAGTTCGCGCGCGCTGGAAATCGCCGTGCGTGGCTACGGCGACACAAACGCCTACATCGCGCTCTCGCCATGGCAGACGCTGACTTCCGTTCCATACGCGATTCAAGCAATCAACGCTTCAAACGCGGTGGCATTGACCGCGCCATTGCAGGTGACAAATCTGACCGGAACCATTCCCAACGCGCTGCTTTCCACAAACGTCGCGGTTCTCACCAATAACGTGATTTTTTCCGGCAGCGTGATCGCGACCAATTTCACCGGCAACGGTTACGGATTGTCGAATGTGCCGGCCACCAGTCTCATCGGCACCATTCCCGACGCGCGGTTGTCCACGAACGTGGCGCTGCAAAGCAATCCCAATTTGAATTTCGCCGGCGCCGTTTCCGCCACCAACTTCACCGGGGCCGGCCACGGGCTGACCAACGTGCCGGGCGCTTTTTTCTGGGTGACGGTTTCGAATACGAGTGCACAAATCCAACCCAATGTCGGTTATATCGTCACCAACAATACCACTCCGGTGATATTGGCGCTGCCTTCGTCACCCAGCGTTGGCGATGTGTATAAAGTTGCCGGTGTGGGCGCGGGAGGATGGATCATCGCACAAAATACCAATCAAACAATCGCCGCCGGAAATCTGGTCAGCAGCATCGGACAGAACTGGCAAACCAATGGCCCGACCGCTGGCTGGAGCAGCATTGCGGCCTCAGCCAGCGGAACCATAATCGCGGCGACCATCAATGGCGGCTATATCTACGTCTCAACCAATTCCGGCGTGACGTGGCTGCCGCGCAACAGCAGTCAAGGCAGTCTAAATTATTCTGACGTTGCCGTTTCCGCCGATGGAACCAAAATGGCGGCGACAGTTGGAAACATCAATACCACAAGCGACAACGGTTATATCTGGTACTCAACGGATTCTGGTGCGACATGGGCCAGCAGCAGCAGCGGCAGCAAGCAATGGGTTTCCATTGCCTCCTCGGCAAATGGCACCAATCTCGTGGCGGCGGTCTATAATGGCTACCTTTACGTCTCATCGAATGCCGGCCAAGGCTGGTCGGCGGTGGGAACCACTGTGCCCGGTAGTTTGTCTTGGACTTCTGTTGCTTCATCGGCAAACGGCTCCAATCTCGTGGCGGTGGCGCTGGGTGGCCAGATTTTCACCTCCACCAACGCCGGCAGCTCATGGCAGCAACGCACCGCCCAGGCCCTGACCTGGACCACCGTGGCGTCCTCATCGGATGGCAGCCGGCTGGTGGCGGCGGTGGGCTACAACCAGAGCGGCTCGATTTACATCTCGGCTGATTCCGGCGCGACCTGGACGGCCAATACCACGACGAGCGGGCTATGGACTTCCATTGCCTCGTCTTCAGATGGCAACCGGCTGGCGGCGGTCTCCGGCTCAACGAGCGTCAGCGGCAACATTTACACTTCAACGGATTCCGGCTCAACCTGGACAATAGCCGGCAATGCGCCCAGTGCGGAGTGGATGGGCATCGCCTCATCGTCCGATGGCAGTCTGCTCGCGGCGGTGGCCTATGGCGGCAACATTTACGTTTCTTCCCAAGCCAGCACCACGCCCGGCACCGCCGGTTATCTGTCCGGCGCCCAGCACACCGCCATTGAATTGATTTACGCCGGCAATAATTTGTTTCTGCCATTGAGTCACGAAGGAACCATTCGGGCATATTAAAATCAGATGAACCGGGAAACATTGGATCACTGGTGCGAGCGGAGCATTTTAGGTTTGGTGCTCGGCATTCTGATTTTTGGACCGCTGGCGATGGGCGCGGTGGACGCGCCGGAATTTACCGTCCTGCAAGGATTGACGGTGGCCGTGATGCTCGTGTGGGCGTTGCGATTGTGGATCAGCCCGAAACCCAAATTGCTCTGGCCGCCACTGAGTTGGGTGGTGCTGGCGTTCGCGGCCCTGGCCGTCGGGCGTTATCTCACGGCAGACATCGAATACGTCGCGCGGCTGGAAATGATCCAGGTGTTGATGTATGCGTTCCTGTTTTTTGCCATCGTCAACAATTTATACCGGCAGGAATCGGTGCAAATCATCAGTTTCACGCTGATTTTTCTGGCGATGGCGATTTCGTGCTATGGCGTTTACCAATTTTTGACGCACTCGAATCGGGTCTGGGATTATGTATCGCCTTATCTGGGGCGAGCCTCGGGCACTTACATTTCACCGAACAATTTCGCGGGCTTTCTGGAAATGCTTCTGCCGCTGGCGACGGCTTGCGTTTTGGTGGGGCGAATGAAGCCGGTCGTCCGGATTTTGCTCGGGTACTCCGCTCTGGCCATGCTGGCGGGGATGGCCGTGACATTTTCGCGCGGCGGCTGGGTGGCGGTCGCCGTGGCGTTGCTGGTGCTTTTGGGAACATTGATTTTTCATCGCAACCACCGGTTGCCGGCGCTTTTGCTGTTGTTTGTTTTGGCCGGTGGCGGAACGATTTTTGTCACCAATTATTTGTCGAAGACGCTCAGCTACATGCACCGTGTGGGAACCCCCGGGCAAACCGCAGAACTTGACCTTGCGATCCGCCTCGACATCTGGACGGCGGCGGAGCAAATGTGGCGGGATCATTTTTGGTGGGGCGTCGGGCCGGCGCATTACGACTATCGTTTCCGGGAATATCGTCCGGAAAATGTCCAGATGAGTCCCGACCGCGTGCATAATGATTACTTGAACCTGCTGGCCGATTGGGGCGCAGCGGGCGGAATCATCGTGCTTGCCGGCATGGTGACCTTCGGTGCGGGATTGCGGAAAACGTGGAAATATGTCCGCCCGGCAGAAAATGATTTTGGCCGCGGCATGAGCAATCGCTTCGCCTTTTTCCTCGGCGCGTCCGCCGGATTGCTCGCGCTGGCAGTGCATTCGATGGTGGATTTCAATCTGCACATTCCGGCCAATGCAATTCTCGGCGTGACGTTGCTGGCCCTGTTGAGCAGTAACCTGCGGTTTGCCACGGAGCGTCACTGGCTGGGCGCGCGCCTGCCCGTCAAAATGCTCGCCACTTTGGCGCTGGTTGCAGGGGTTGCCTATTTAAGCTGCCAGGGCTGGCGTCGTGGGCATGAAGCCGTCTGGCTGGCACGGGCAGAACAGTCGCCGGTTTATTCACCAGCGCAGGCCGCAAATTTAAAAAAAGCATTTGACGTCGAGTTGATGAATTTTGAAACGGCCTACAACATCGGCGAAGCGTATCGGGTCCAAAGCTTCGACGGCGGACAAAATTACGAAGACCTGGCAAAAACGGCGATGCAATGGTATACGCGCGGCATGAAACTCAATCCGCATGACGGCTACAATTATTTGCGTTGCGGCATGTGTCTTGACTGGCTGGACAAACACGATGAGGCCGGGCTGTATTTCAACCGCGCTGACGCGCTCGACCCCAACGGCTATTACACTGCGGCGAATGTCGGCTGGCATTACGTTCAGGTTGGAAATTACGCCGCCGCCCGGCCGTGGCTGGAACGGTCATTGCGGCTTGGTTGGAACGGAAACGACATGGCCAGGTTCTATCTGGACACCGTTGAGCGCAAACTCATCGAAAATGCCTCCGGCCAGAATGTTTTGCCCGCCGGTTTTTGAGCGTAAATGGCAAGAAATTCCAAGTTGACATTTGACGGCTTATCCTTATATTGGTAACAAGTAGAAAAAAAATTGGGAGAAAACAATTATGAAACATGTTCAAACTTTGGTCGTTGCGGCGATTTGTGGGTTTGTCTTGATGCTGGTTGCTGGCGCATCTGCACAATCAATCAAACCGGGCGTGGCCACCGTGGTTCGCATTGTGGGCGACGCCAGATACTCGTTGGGAGATGGCAAATGGCATCCGCTGGTGGCGGGCAAAATTCTCGCGGCAGGCGCGGTCATCCAGACGGGGCACGATGCAACCGTGGACATTATTTTGGGCAAGACAATACTAATGCCTCAGGCGGATCCACTACCGGATCGAGTTTCTCTGGCATCGGATTCAGACGTGCGCGGTTATGTCTCATACAAACCCTCAGCGGAACAAAACGCCGTTCGCATGACGGGCGACACCATGCTGGCCATTGATAAACTGACCGTTTCAGACACGGGAGTGGACACCGTTAGCGACACGGAACTGGATTTGCGCCAGGGTCGCATCTACTGCAGCGTCAAAAAACTTTCCGGCGCGTCCCAATACCTTATTAAAATCCCCAACGGCATAGCTGGCGTTCGCGGCACGCTGTTCGTTATTGACGCAAGCGGTTACGTGGGCGTGCTTAAAAATTCCGTGGTGCTTTCCATCATCGGTTCGGATGGCAAACCAACCACTGTGGTTGTGGGTGAAGGCAGCCAGTTTGATCCCCAAAATGGTCTGATTACCCCATTGGCAGCTGGCTTGAATGCCGAGTTGGGTCAAATCATCACGGCGCTCCGCACGCTGTATTGGGGGGACGTAAACTTTACATTTGACAGAACCCAATGCCACATTTCGCCGACCCAGGGGTATCACGGGGGTTCCCACGGTGGGTGGTGGGGGTGGTAGCTTCGTCTGACGCCAGTTATCGCCACACCTTGGTTTTTTAATTAGCGACACCAGAGCAGCCTTGAGTTGTTCTGGTTTTTTGTTTAATTGGGCGCGGTGAAGTTAAAACCTTTCAAACGCGCCCCGGTCATTCTGACCGTTTCCGTTCTCGTGTTCGTTTGCGGCGTCCGGCTCCTGCGGCTTGATTTCTTCGAACGGCTGGAGCGCATGACCTACGACTTGCGCGCACGGGCGGCTTTGCATTTTCCCGCGCCTGCCGCCACCAACCTCGCTTTTATTTCCATCGAAGAATCCAGCATCACCGCCGTGCGAAGTGGCAAGCTCGGCTACCGCTTCGGCCTCTACTGGCCGCGTCAGGTTTATGGCCGGCTGGTTGAAGAACTGTCCGCTCAAGGCGCCAAAACCGTCGCGTTCGACGTGCTGTTCGGTGAATTGCGTCGCGACCATCCGCCCGTGCAAATGGCCGATGGCAGTTTAATGGAATCCGACGATTTCTTTGCGTTGCAAATGCACCGCGCCGGAAACGTACTCCTCGCCGTCGAGCCCGACCTTGTGCCGCCTGATTTGTTTTTGACCAACGCGTTCACCCCTGGCGACATTTCGACTGAAAAGGACTCTGATGGCGTCTTGCGCCGGGTGAAGGCCTTCCGCTTTGTCCGCCGCTGGCATCCACTCATAGAAAACGCCGCGCAAAAAAATGGTTTGAGTTTGAGCGACATTCTGATCAAAAAAGACCGGATCATCCTTTCGCTGAAAGACGGACAGACCCTTGAGATACCCCTTGATGAAAATGGCAACATGGACATCAAAAGCAGGAAGGCTGTGGTGGGGCAACCCGCGAAAACCAAGCCGTTTACCGACGAGCGTGTCTGGCACATGGGCATTGTGCTTGCCGCGCAGGAGTTGAACCTGGATCTGGACCACGCTGATGTGGATTTGCCGCACGAACGCATCGCCTTGCGCGGGGCCAATAATGTTGAGCGTGTGGTTCCCGTGGACCGCGATGGCTATTTTTACATTGATTGGCGGCTGAAAGTGGATGATCCGCGCCTCCTGCGCGCACCGATTGAAAATTTTCTCTTACAGGACAAACTGCGGCTGCTCGGCCAGACGAACGGGTTGCGTGATGACTTTCGGGGCAAGCTTGTGGTTGTCGGTTCGGCGGCACAGGGCAACGATCTGACCGACCACGGCGCGACGCCGCTGGAAAAGGACACACTGCTCGTCAGCAAATATTGGAACGTCGCCAACTCCGTCATCACCGGCCAATTCATCCACCACGCGTCACTGCCAATGGAATTCGCGCTGATTATTTTTCTCGGCGCGTTGACGGCCTTTCTCACCTGGCAAATGCGGGCATTTGCGGCTTCGGCGGCGGTTTTGCTGCTGCTTTTGGCATATGTTGCTGCTGGATTTTATGCCTTCGTGGAATTTCGTTACTGGCTCCCGTTGGTGTTTCCCATTGCGGGCGCAATGCTGGTCGAGCACTTGAGCCTCGTCACGTATCGCGTGGTTTTTGAGGAACGGGAACAGCGCCGCGTCCGATCCGTTTTCTCCAAAATCGTTTCCCCGGATGTGATGAATGAATTGCTCGGTGCGGAAAAGCTTTCCCTCGGCGGCACGCGGCGCGAAGTGACCATATTTTTTGCGGATGTGCGCGGGTTTACCACGTTGACCGATGAAATGCAGCAAGGCGTGGCGGATTTCATCCGCGAGCACCAGATCGAGGCTGATGTGGCGGAAATTTGCATTGAAGAATCCGCGCAGGAAACGCTCGATACGGTAAATCTCTATCTGGCCACCGTCGCCGATGCGGTGAAAAAGCACGGCGGCACGCTCGACAAATACATCGGCGACTGCGTCATGGCGTTCTGGGGCGCACCCACCCCAAACGAAAAACACGCCTCGGATTGCGTGTGGGCCGCGATTGACGCGCAGCGCGCCATCCGTGATTTGAATGAAAGGCGCACAACGCAGAACACCGCGCGCGAAACCGAAAACCGCGCGCGCCTTTCCGCCGGGATGCCGCCCAAGCCACCATTGCGCGCGTTGCAGCTTGGCACCGGCATCAATACCGGCCTGGCAACCGTCGGACTGATGGGCTCGGACGCGCACATTTTGAATTACACCATTTTCGGGCGCGAAGTAAATCTCGCCAGCCGGCTGGAAAGTGTTTCCGGCAGCGGCCGCATCATCATCAGCAACACGACCTACAACCATTTGCTGCGCGAAGACCCGGCGCTGGCCTCGACCTGCCTCGAAATGTTCCCGGTCACGGTCAAGGGCATTCGCGATGCCGTGCGGATTTACGAAGTGCCGTGGCAAACGCCGCCGGCAAAATGACTTTGCGGCATCGTTTTCTTCCTCGTCAAATTCGCCGTAAATGCTAAAGTGATTTTGATGCGCACAGCGATTTATCCCGGCAGTTTTGATCCGTTGACCAACGGCCACCTGGACGTGATTCAGCGCGCGGTCAAATTATTCGACCGCGTCATTGTGGCCGTTGCAAAAAACGATGGCAAACAGCCGCTGTTCACGCTCGACGAACGGTTCACGCTCGTGAAAAAGGCCGTGAAACATTTGCCGAACGTTGAGGCGGACGCATTCGACGGCCTGCTCGTCGAATATGTCGTGAGCAGAAAAGCGCAGGCGATTGTGCGCGGACTGCGCGCGGTGTCGGATTTTGAATTTGAGTTTCAACTCGCGTTGATGAACCGCAAGCTGAACGAAAATGTCGAAACGATTTTCATGATGCCCAAGGAGACTTACACGTTTCTCAGCTCGCGCCTCGTGAAGGAAATCGCGCGGCTGGGCGGCGACGTGGGCGCGTTTGTGCCCGCGCACGTGCAGAACGCCCTGGCGAAAAAATTCGCCGGGACGAAAAGGAGTTGAACCATGCCACTCATCGTCAATCTGCGTCAGCTGGAGGAGAACGATGTGGTTTTGCGCGGCGAATTGCCGGTGGACGAGCTGGATCTGGACACGCGCGACGAAATGATTGGTGTCACGCAGCCGTTGCGACATGAGTTGGAGGTTCAATTGCTGGATCGCAGCCTGTTGGTTCGCGGCTCGTTGCGGCTCACGCTGGAGTGCCGGTGCGTCCGCTGTTTGAAACCGTTCAAGCGCAAGTTGGAATTAAATCCGTGGGTGTGCCATTTGCCGCTCGAAGGCGAGGAACAGGTGCCCGTCGTCAACGATTGCGCGGACTTGACGCCGTATGTGCGTGAAGATATGCTGCTTGAATTTCCGTGGCATCCATTGTGCAAACCGGACTGTCGCGGATTGGAAAAAATAAAAGCCGGCAAGGCCAAAAACCCCGGCGGCAAGGATGAATTGATTCCGTCCGCGTGGGCTGAATTAGACAAGTTAAAATTGTAAATTTGAATTTATGGGTGTTCCAAAACGTAAACCGTCCCACAGCCGGCAGCGCATGCGCCGCGCTTACAACAGTGTGCTGAAGTTGCCGCAACTCGGCACGTGCCCGCAATGC
>Ga0208821_1000827_pt1 | contig 21207 bp, 19 predicted proteins | sample June2015DPH_20_5_FD_184720 | JGI IMG/M metagenome (GOLD analysis project Ga0208821, IMG submission 184720) | Peatland microbial communities from SPRUCE experiment site at the Marcell Experimental Forest, Minnesota, USA - June2015DPH_20_40... | ecosystem: Environmental > Terrestrial > Soil >... | reverse complement strand
CGCCACCGCAATCCGCCAGCCTTATGAGGTAGCTCTCAAAGAATCGCTGGAGGCTGCCAAGAAGGCGGCGTACGACGCCGCGGTGCAAGTGCTGACTGAAGAACTCGAGCTTCAAGGTTCCCGACGGCTGATTAATCCGGAGCTCGGATACGAGGTGGCATCGGTATGAGTCTGCTGGGGATCGATGTGGGAACCTCAGGGTGCAAAGCTGCGGCCTTTTTGGAAAGCGGGGAGTGTCTCGCCAGCGCCTACCGTGAATATGCCACCTTGCACCCGCGCCAGGGCTGGGCAGAACTTGACAGTCGCGAGGTGTGGAACTGCGTGCGGGACACGATCGCCGAGGTGTCGGGTCGGGTGACCCAGCATCCTGTTCGGGCGCTCTGCGTCAGTTCCATGGGAGAAGCCATGACTCCCGTGTCCAAGGACAGGCAGATTCTTGGTCCCTGTATCCTGTCCTCGGATACGCGCGGCATGGAGTACGTTGAAGCTCTGGCGCGCCAGATTCCTCAGGAGGCCTTCTTCCGCATCAACCCTAATATTTTTGGCCCGCAATACTCTCTCCCTAAACTCTTATGGCGGCGAGAATATCAGCCTGCTCTTTACGCGCAAGCCCACAAGTTTCTCCTCTGGGGGGACCTCGTGGCTTTCATGCTCGGCTGCGACCCGGTTACCAGTTACTCCCATGCCAATCGCACGCTCCTTTTCGACATTCGCAGAGAGGATTGGTCTGACCCATTGCTTCTATTGACTGGAATCGAACGCGCCAAGCTTCCGCTTCCGATGCCCAGCGGCGCTGTCGCCGGTACCGTTTGTGAGCGCGTTGCTGGGGAGCTGAATCTGCCGAAAGAAGTGCTCGTGGTGGTCGGCGGCCACGACCAGTGCTGCAGTTCACTGGGCGCGGGCGTCTACGAGGCTGGAAAAGCCATTTGCGGCATTGGAACCTTCGAATGCATTACCCCCACCTATGACCACCTCCCGGACGCTGCGGCGATGTTGCGCCACGGCCTCAATCTTGAACATCACGTCCTGCCAGGGCTTTTTGTTTCCTTCATCTACAACCAAGGCGGGACCCTGGTGCGATGGTTCCGCGACACCTTCGCCCGCGCGGAGCGCAAACTGTTGCCTGCCGGCGAAGACATTTACGACGCCTTGGCCCGCGAAATGCCCCCCGAGCCTACGCGCTTGTTCACACTCCCCTATTTTGAGATTACCGGTCCACCTGGCTTTATCGCCGATGCCTCCGGCGTCATCGTGGGACTCAAAACCAGCACCACGCGCGGTGAGATCCTCAAATCGATCATGGAATCGGTCACTTTTTACTTTGCCGAAAGCTTGCAGGCCTTGAAAGAACTTGGAGTGAATCCTTCGGAGTTTGTCGCCACCGGGGGCGGAGCGAAATCGGACCAGTGGCTTCAACTCAAGGCTGACATCTTTGGTGTTCCTTTTGTGCGGCCACGCGTCACCGAAGCAAGCGTCCTGGGGGCTGCCATCCTCGCCGGAATCGCCACAGGAGTCTTTCGCCATCCCGCAGAAGGGGTAGGCCAATTCGTCAAACCCGACAAGGTGTTTGAGCCGGATCCAATCCGCCATCGGATCTATCAGCAAAAACTTGAAGCCTATCGTGAACTGTTTCCACTCCTCCAGGGTTTCCTTGCCAAACTCGAAAAGGGCGAACAGGAACAGTCGCAGCACCAGTGATACGGGTTGTTCGTCATTCGTAGAAGAAAAGGCCACCGTCTGTCATTCTGAGCCCATTCGCTGCGCTCAGGGTAAACTCCGCGAAGAATCTCCGCATTTGGAAGCTCAATCAGTGCGAAAAATGCCGAGATTCTTCGCTTCGCTCAGAATGACAGACAATGGGGTTATCCTCTACGAATGACGGATATTGCGTATGAGCCGGCGTGTCTTTGCTGTCTGTCCATTGGAATTTTGCCGTTGTATGCAGCACTCCAGCCCGGCCGCCGGGACTCTGGATGGCATTCGCTTGGCTGAGAAAGAGATGTCAACAGCTTTTTGCACTATGCTGCTAGTGTCCTGAGTCAGAAGTTCGCTGACAAAGTCCTCCTCGTTCGGGCCGCTTTCTCGCAGCCCCGTCAGGGGCGGAAGATTGTAGCCCAGGGCGCAAGCCCTGGGGTGGAGAGCCCTCACCCCGTCCCGCAGAGCGGGACACCCCTCTCCCGCCCGAGCGGGAGAGGGGATGGGGGAGAGGGAGGGCTCGCTGACCCACGGCTGACGAAGCTGTGAAAAAATTCATATAGGTGAATGAACGCGTTGTTGCGAGCGGCATCTGAGGCTGGTGCCGCTAACGAGCCGGGCGACGACCTATGGGTCTGTTCCGTCACTACCTTTCGGCGGAGCCCGTTTGCGGTTGGTTTTTGGCGTTTCCATCGTCCTGCATACCTCCTGGTGGTGCTGCTGATTCAGGCCGCCGCGGCGGCGGCCGCCGCCAGTTTGGGTCGCCAACAGAGGCGGACCCACTGTTGAATGTTGTAAGTCAGGCAGGCCCAAAGGGCTTCGCAGGTGGCTTTGGCCAAGCCTCGCACCCGAAAGCGGCGCAGCCCCAGTTTTTCCTTGATCCATAAATTCGGAAACTCCGCGATGTGCTTCCGCTCCCGGTAGATCCCTTGTGCCTCCGGGATCTTCATCTTCTCCCCAAAAGCAGCCACCACCGGTACGTTCTCGGTCCAAACGATCATCCGCCCCTTCACCCGTTGGCCTGCTTTGACCGGGCAACACTGCGCTTGATGCGGACAAGCGCGACACCGCGACGCGGCCGCCTGAAACCCATGGCGCTCCACTCCCTCGCGATCATGCTTCACCCCCCGATGCGGCAACTCCTGTCCCGCGTGCCCCTCGTCGCGCGTCTTGCCGCAGTTCGAGCACTTGCAGCCGCTCCAATTGTGCCCCTCGTCGCGAGTCTTGCCGCATCGCGCACACTTACACCCGTGCCATGTGTGCAATCCTACGGGGCATAGCAGGTTCATATTGGCTTCTCGCACGACCAGAAGTGCTGCGTTGGCCGCACATCAAGGGCGTAGAGTATCAAATCCCGATCCGCTCGACTTCGCCCACGCTAATGTCACCGTTGCGCCGGTCGTAAAGGCCCGTGATCTTCGCGTCTGAGTGCCCGGCCATGCGCTGCGCGACTTCGATGCGCCCGCCGTCCGTGAGGTTGTCCATAATCCGCGTGGCGCGGAACGTGTGGCAGCCTATCGCAGTTTCAATTCCCGCATCGGAAGCACGGCGGCGCACCGTGCGCCAGACATCCCCGCGCAGCATCGCCCTGCCGGAGAGTGTACCCGCGCCAAAGTCTTGCCGCAAGGGGTCGCACGGGCGGGTTTTCGGCGGTCAGCGCCTCAGCGATCACGGGGTATTGGTCCGGCATGGCCGTGTCTCATTTTCGCGATTTGGCGCTTGCACGGCGCAGGTCGGCAAGGCAATCCCTCCGCCTACCTCGGTAGTGGTGTGATTTGCGAGACACGGGCGCTCCAGGCCGCAGTCATTCCCGCGAAAGCGGGAATCCACTCCGCAAACCTTCGGAAACGCGCTGTCCACGGACTGGATTCCCGCCCTTCGGCAAGCTCAGGGCAAGCTTTTCGCGGGAATGACCGGCGTTTCGTATGGGATGATATTTCAAATGAAACCACTACCGCCGACTTGGTAGCCACGAGGAACAAGCGTAGCGCAGCCGTGTTTTAGGCGGGATAGGTGGGTTCAGGCTTGTCTTTCCTCGGTTGGTCGAAAGACTTGAGTGAGGATAACGCCGGTTGAAACCAGCACGACACCCCCGAACATCAGCCCGTTCAAATACTCGTGAAGGAAGAAGTGAGCGAAGAGCGTCGCCACCAAGGGAGTCAGCGAGGAGAAAGCGTATACGCGGGCCACTGCCATCAGGCGCAAAGCCGTAAACATGCAGTAGATGGCAAGAACGCCGGAAAGAACCCCACTGGTAAGGAGCGCCAAAAGTGAATGCCGACTTATGCCGAGCAGCGCCGGCCCGCGGCCCAAAACGATCAATCCCACCAATCCAACCAACACGCTGGTGGCAAACTGCAAGAAGATCGCCGTCGATTGGTGGGCGCCTCGAAGCTGTCCGTCACGCCATAAGACTCCGGAAACCCCGTAGGTGAGAGCTGTGCAGAAAGCGAGGGGGATCGCCCAATACCAGAGCGGTGATATGGGATGCCCCTGAAATTGACCCCACGAAAGCGTGACCAATCCCACAAAAATCAACAACACGCCAACCACTGCATAGCGATGAATCCGTTCACCGAGGAAAACCCAGGCAACAAGCGTCCCCCAGATGACGTAGGTTTCTTGCACAGGAATCGTTACGGTGACGCCGCCGAGACGGATGGCGAAATAATAGAGAAACAGTCCAAGCGTCGAGACGATGCCGGCCCAAATGAAAGAAAGAATCGCACGGCGTCCGATATACCGGGAAGAAGCGGGGCGCAGTTGGTCCAACGTGTGATGCTTCCAAACCAGAAAGACGCCCAGAAGCAAACTGGGCAGGCCCCGGAGAAAGGGCCCGATCAGCGGGTCGGCGTGTATGACGCCAAGGCGGTCGAAGATGTTGGCCGAGGCATAGCCCAACACCGACCCTGCGGCCCATGGCTCGCCGCGGCGACGTGAATCCCGGCGTGGTGTATCAACCATTCGGTTCGTCGAATAGCACGGGAATCTGAAATAAAACGACCGATGATTATAAGGGCATATGACGCTCTGTCAAAGGAGGAATGTACCGGCTAACGTCGGAAGGAAACTGCGGGGATGCTTCGTCCGCCAAAGGGCGGCGTCCTCAGCATGACATGGGGTCGGACCGGGACATTCGGTCTCTTGAGAAACAAGCCGCAGGAGTGCTAAGATCTGTTGTGTAAGTCCCCGACCTTCGGGGCAGGGTGAGGGAAGGACTTGAATGCGCGCCTTTCCAATTCCCAATCGGCGGTGAAGCCCGCGAGGGGTGGTCCGAAGCGCTCGACCCAGCGCATGGGAGTCCGGGAAAGCGAACCGGCAAGCAAGAGGGTAGCCGGTGCAATCAGCGGACAGAGCGAAGAAGGCCTGCAAGCCCCAGGATCCGGTGAAACTCCGGGGCCGACGGTACAGTCCGGATGGGAGAAGGTCAGGACGGAAACCGGTCTGACGAGCGGGTGCGCGTTCACCAGGATTGATGGATAACATTCAACCCCTGCTTCCTTAGACCTGCCAACTGTTCCCTCCCGTTTGCCCCGATCGAAAACTTGGATGTTGAAATTGTTGGATAGCGCAGCAAAGCCGCAACCAAATCAAAACTCTCTGTGCTCTCCGTGCCTCTCGAGTCTTCCGCAACCCAAGAGGAGACTCACCACAGAGGGCACAGAGTTCGCAGAGAAGAGCAGAGGCATTATCTCTGTTGCCTCTGTGTCCTCTGTGGTGCATCTTTTCTTCGCCGCCCACAAAGAAGTCGACGATTTGCGCCACAGAGGACCGAGTCGCCGGATACTCGCCAGCCCCATGATGGCGGTTCTCCTATTCCTGGTCGCCACCTTGGCTCACGACCTTTACGGACAAACATGGAACAGCCACCTGGAAGGAATTGTGCTTGACCCGAGCGGCGCGGCAGTCCCACAGGCTGCGCTCGAGCTTCGCAATCCTGCCACCGGCCAGGTTCGGCAGACTCAGGCGGACGCGAACGGCTTTTACAGCTTTCCTTTCTTACCCGTTGGAAACTACGAATTGGAAATTGCCAAGACGGGTTTTGTTTCCAAGGTGGTCCGCGGGCTGGCGCTTCGAGTTGGAGAAACAGCGCGTGTCGACATTCGGCTGGAAATCGCACATCAACGAGTCGAAATCCAAGTTGACACTCGACCGCCGCTGGTAGAAGCCGCTTCTCCCGCTATCGGGGATGAGATTGAGAATCGGCGCGTAAGCCTTCTCCCGTTGAACGGCCGCCAGTTCTCGCAACTGGCGTTGCTGGCCGCCGGTGCGGTTCCTCCCTATCCCAACAGTTCCGCGCAGCAATTCAACACCGTAGCGCTGGGGTTGGGCTTCTCGGTGGATGGACAACGCTCCGAGCGGAACAACTTTTCACTCGACGGCGTCACGCTGATGGAGCCCTTTGCCTATAGCCTCACGGTGAACCCTTCCGTTGATGCCATCCGGGAGTTCCGCGTTGTGGAGGACTCTTACGGGACCGACCAAGGCATTACTTCTGGCGCGCAGGTTAACATTGCATCGCGCTCCGGCGCCAACCGCTTATCAGGCACAGCCTACGAGTTTCTTCGCAATAGCGCGCTGGACGCCAAGAATTTCTTCGACAATCCAAACGGTCCCATCCCCCCTTATCACCAGAACCAGTTCGGCGCCAGCCTGGGTGGGCCGATCCGTCGGAACCGCACGTTCTTTTTCACCAATTACGAGGGCTTGCGCATTCTCCAAAGCGTCACGAATACCACCTTGCTGCCTACGACCGCCATCCGCCAGGGCGATTTCAGCGGCATTAATCCTCAGACGGGCAACCCTTTTCCGCCAATTATTGACCCCACTACGGGCCAGCCTTTCCCGGGGAACACAATCCCGGCATCACGAATCGACCCGGTGTCCCGCGCTATCCTGGCGCGCATTCCTTTGCCGAATGTTATCAATGCGCCGCCTGGCGATAACAACAACATCAATGTGGGGCTGCATCGCGTCGACACTGACCAGTTTATCGCGCGAATAGACCATGAGCTGACGCCGAAACACCAGCTCTTTGGGCGGTTTCTCCTGTTCAATGGACAGCAACTGTTTCCTTTCGTTCCGGACTCGTTCGCACAGAATCCGTCCGCCCCTCCGGGATTCGGCACCAACAAGGACGACACGGGGAGGAACCTCGCACTCGGGCTTACTTCCGTTTTTCGGCCCACGCTGATCAACGATTTCCGGTTCGGTTACACTTACTATTTCGGGACTAAGGAAGCTCAGAACATTCACAGCCATTTTCTGGAGTCGCTGGGAATCACTCGCGCTCCGGGGGCCACCAACGACGGCATCCCCGCCATTGACGTTCCCGGCTACGCGGACATGGGCGATAGCGACATCTTCCAACCTCAAATCCGCAAGAACCACACTTTCCAGTTCACCGATAACGTGGCGTGGGTCAGTGGCCGGCACACCTGGAAATTCGGGGGGGATGTGCGGCGTTACCGCCTCTTCTATCTGGTGGAGGATTTTGGGCAGGGCCTCTTCACTTTCAGCGATGGGGCCAGCTCGGTTTCCGGCGTGAACTGCATGCCGACGCTGACGGACGAGTCCCGCTGTGAAATTACTGGTTTCTCGGATTTTCTTCTCGGCAGACCTTTCCTTTCTTACGCCCAGGCGGGCAATTCCGGTGGAAACGATCGTCTGGACTATTTCGGCGCTTACTTTTCCGATGAATTCCACGCCACGCAACGCCTGACGCTCACTTACGGCTTGCGGGAGGAGTTTTACTCACCGCCCACCAACGCTGACGGACGAGCCTCCATTCTCGATCCCAGCAACGCTACGCAGTTCATTGTCCGAAACGACCAGGGACAGGCATCGGCACTGATTGCAAACCCGCTGATTCAGACCCTCCAGAGCGACTATGGGCTATCGTTCATTACCTCTCAGCAAGCCGGGCTGCCGCCGTCACTGATCCGTCCCGATTGGGCAGGATGGGCGCCACGTTTCGGCTTCGCTTATGACCTCACGGAGCACCACACCACTTCCCTGCGCGGGGGATTTGGCGTCTTCAATTCCCTGGGTGAACTCGACTATGCTGCTGAGACGCGGCTCAGCGCCCCGATCACGGAATTCCTCTTCGGACTCGACACGTGCAGATTCGACGGGGCAGGCGCTTGCGGCCAATCATACGCGCCAGCCCAGCTCAGTTATCAACTTGCTTATCAGCTCGGCAATGCGCCGCCGGTAGCGATCTCCTCCCCACCCAATCTCCGCAACGGCTACGTCTACGAATGGAGTTTGTCGCTCGACCATGAAATCGCGCCCAATACAGTTCTTTCGGTGAGCTATGCCGGATCCGACGGGCACAAACTTCCCCGCCGGTCGGTACAGAACCAGGGCATCCCGAATCTGCCTGGCGAACGGAGAGGTTACCATCCGCAACCCGGCTCGAATCAGTTCATCCGGGCTACGGATGTCAACTCGAACTACAACGCCTTGATCGTGCGCCTGGAACGGCGATTCTCCCACGGGATGTCCTTCGTGGGTGGCTACACCTACGGCAAGTCAATCGATACGGCTTCGGGGCTCAACGGTACCAATCAGGCTCAGGACAACTATGATCTGAAGGCTGAGCGGGGCCTTTCGGATTTCGACCTTCGGCAGCGCTTCGTCTTCTCGAGCAACTGGGACCTTCCCTTTGGTCCCGAGCGCCGGTGGATGCGCGGAGGGGCGGCAGCCCGGGTGTTCGGCCATTGGGACCTCTCGAACATCCTCACGCTTCAATCCGGGCAACCTCTCACCGCCATACTGCCCACCGCGCTCAGTGGCACCGACTCAAACGGCACCGACCGACCTGATTTGATCGCCAATCCCAACTTGCCCGCCGGTCAACGCACCCCCTCCCGGTGGTTCAATACGGACGCATTCGCCGCTCCTCCCATTTTCTATGACAACCTCGGAGCGTTCAGCATCCCCGGAAATGAAGGCCGCAACGTTATTACGGGACCTGGACTGGCATCTTGGGACATGAGTCTTCAGCGCCAAGCGCGCTTGAGTGAACGGCTCAATCTGGTGTTTCGCTCAGACTTCTTCAATCTGACTAACCACCCTAACTTCGACCGGCCTGGCCTCATCTACGGGACTTCAAACTTTGGGAACATCAGTTCTGCGGAGAATTCCCGCCAGGTCCAGTTCTCCTTGCGTTTGAACTGGTAGAAGGCCAATCCATGAAAGGCGCTTACATGACCGAGCAAAGACTCAAAGATCGCATCGCCCTGATTACTGGCGCCAGCCGCGGCATTGGTCGCGCTATAGCCTTAGGCTACGCCCGCGAAGGCGCATCCATTGCGGCGACGGCCCGAACGGAGAACGAACTGGATTCTCTTGTGCAGGAAATCTGTGCGCTGGGGAAGAAAGCTATCGCTATTCCCGCCGATCTTGCGCGTTCCACCTCGGCGGGAGAGATCGTCCGGCGGGTCCTGGAAGCGTTCGGAACCATCGACATCCTGGTGAACAACGCCGGAGTTGGAAGCAGTGCTAACCCGCGGCCCCTGGTGGACTTCGACGACGGATTCTGGGAGCTGTCGTTGGCTGTCAATCTCACTTCTCCGTATCTGTTGTGCAAGGCAGCTCTCCCCATCTTGCTCAGAAAGAGAAAGGGACGGATCATCAACGTCGCCTCAATTGCCGGCAAGATGGGAGTGCTTCACGGGGTTGCTTACGCGGCATCTAAGCATGGCCTGTTGGGACTAACTCGGACTTTAGCCTTGGAAGTGGCTGGCGCGGGAATTACCGTGAATGCTATCTGTCCTGGACCGGTTCGCACGGCAATGAACGACAAGCGCCTCGAATACGATGCGCATCGGCTTGGGGTGAGGGTCGAAGATTTGGAGGGCTCTCTTACCCCCATCGGCCGGCGGTTGGAGCCGGAGGAGATCGTCCCGTTGGCAATCTTGCTGGCCAGCGATGAGTCCGCAGCAATCACGGGCCAAGCGTTCAACATTTGCGGCGGCGTTGCGATGTTTTGAACACCTCTCTCGGAGCTATATGCCCGGCGCTTCACCGGCTCCCGGCGCGGCGGGAGGGGAGTCCGAGATCCCCCTCGTTGGTTAAGGAGGGGAGTCCGAGGTCCCCCTCCTTGGTTAAGGAGGGGGTCAGGGGGTGGTTGAGTACCGCCACTCCGCGCCTGTCTTGACATGTCTCTCAAAATGCATGACCCTTGAACTGGGATTAGACCAAACAACAGGAGGGGCTTATGGCGACTCTTTTAGGGGAAGTTTCCGATTTCCTTGCTTCTGGACCCCTGAAGCTGTTTATCGGGGGCCAATGGGTTGATGCATTGCGCCAGGGGAGATTTGAGACCCGTGATCCGGGGACAGGAAAAGTGTTGGCGGAGGTTGCCGCAGCGGAGCAAGAGGATGTTAACCGAGCGGTGGAGGCCGCGCAGCAGGCATTTAAGAAGAGTGGTTGGCCGGCATTGCCGGCGAACGATCGGGCAGTGGTTTTGCATCGCTTGGCTGACCTGATCGATAAACATCGGGATATCCTGGCACAAATCGAGTCACTGGACGTTGGTAAGCCGTTCGCGCAGGCTGCGGGCTTCGACGTACCGTTCGCGGCCCAGACGCTACGATACTATGCCGACCTTTCCGTCCATACCCGCCGGCGCGAGCCCGTTGCGGTTTCCCGACATGAGGCTTACACGCTGCGCGTCCCTTATGGGGTATGCGCGTTCATTGTGCCCTGGAACTTTCCTTTCCTGCTGCTGAGCTGGGGAATCTCACCCGCGCTGGCGGCGGGTAACGTCGCGGTGGTGAAACCTGCCGAGGACACGTCGCTTTCAACGATTTATTTCTGCCGCTTGGCGCAACAAGCTGGCGTGCCCGATGGCGTGATCAATGTTATACCGGGTTACGGCGATCCCGCCGGTGCGGCGCTGGCTGCTCATCCGGGCATTCGGCGCATGTCGTTCACGGGTTCACCCGAAGTGGGCCGGAGCGTGGCCGCCGCCTGTGGAGCGAATCTGGTTCCTGTGAAGCTGGAACTGGGCGGCAAGGGGGCAGCGGTGTTGTTCGATGACATTGACCTTGACCAAACCGCCAGCGCCTTGGTGTCGGCGCTGACCTTGAACACGGGGCAGGTCTGCTGCACTGCAACCCGCTGGCTGGTGCACGAGTCGATCTGGGATCTCTTTGTGGAGCGCGCCAAGACCCGTTTGGAACACTTGAACATTGGCTATAGCCTGTCACCGGGGACCGAAATGGGACCTGTTGTGAGTCTGAAACAGAAGGACCGCGTCCTGGGATATCTCCGGCGCGGCGTGGCCGAGGGTGCCTCAGCGTTGCTGCCCGGCGGGGAAGCGGAAATCCCCGAGTTCAAGGAGGGATTCTATGTTAAACCTGCCCTGCTGACAGGTCCTGCTGAGAATGTGTGTGCGCGGGAAGAAATCTTTGGTCCGGTGGCTTACGTGATGCCTTTCAAGGCCGAAGATGAGGCGGTCGATTTGGTCAATCGCTCTTTCTACGGTCTGGCCAATAGCGTCTGGAGCCAAAACCTGGAAAGAGCTCAGCGTGTTGCGGAAGCGATGGTGGCAGGGAATAGCTGGATCAATGCGCACAACGTCTTTGCGCACGGAATTCCGTACGCCGGGACGAATCTGAGTGGCTTTGGTGGCGGGGTGTTAGGGCCGGAGACCTTGTTCGATTACCTGCGGTCTCAATCCGTGGTTCGCCCGCTGAGCTGATTCCGTGAATGTCCGCTTGATCCAACGCAAGGCTCTCCTCCTCGAAACTCCGGTGGTAGAGTGAACAATCAGATGATTCTGGTCGGTGAAAAGCCCGAGAATCTTTTTTTGCGCGAATTGCCAAGGGATGGACAACACGAATCATAATCAGGGCGCGACTTGACGGGGGGGCAGACTGTGGATAGAAGGACCTTTCTCCAGAGTATTGCAGGGCTTGGTGTCGCTTCGTCGGCGTGGCCGGGTGCGGGGATGTTTGCGCGTCCGAGCAGCGCCCCCGCTTACTTCGGGTTGCATCCCTTCATCGAAGCGCATCCAGAGGCTGTGTTCATCCGCAAGACCCACGTCGCATCGAAGGACGATTCGGACGGTAAGCGGCACGAGGCTTTTCAATTAGCAAGGCGAATTTTCACCCTGCGGAAAACTCCGGGCGTTGATTTGTCGCATAAGTTCGCGATCAAATCAAATCTGACGGAGACCAACGGTACGGGGCTCACATACGCCATTGTTACCGATCCTTACGTGGTCGAAGGCCTCATCGACGGAATGAAACAGGCGGACGTCGGAGTCGAGAGCATTTATGTGCGGGAAGGCCTGATGACTGAGCAAGCGGGTACCGGTTACCACGAAATGGCTCAGCGCAGTGGAGTGCACTATGGAGACAACGACTCGAGGGCGCCAACATTGAGGGACTGCCCAGACGGTGTGGTCTTCAGGCGCACGAAATACCTCGGCCCGTTCAACTATCCGGATTGCCACCTGCTCAATGTTTCCAAGTTGAAGACCCACTCGATGGGGCTGACTCTGTGTGTCAAGAACCTTCAGGGAACCAACATTCCACCCTACATCGAGTTCTGCGGCGGTCTCCAGGACGCCATCGCCCAGGACTTTCAACCGGATGCCCAACGTCATGTTAACGATCTTTACGCCAAGCACCGGCAGGCAGGGATTCCGCGCTGGGATGCGGAGAAAGCCAGTTGGATGGAGATGTGGGTTCACCGAACGATCGACTCCTACTCACTCATACGATCGTCAGTCCTGCTGAACATCATCGAAGGCGTATATGCACAGAACGGCGATGGGTTCGATGTTGGCCCCGGACCAAATGGTGTGCCCGAAATCTTCATGGCCAACGTGCTCATTTTCGGCAGGGACGCTTTCAGAGTGGACATCATCGGTCATTGGCTGGCGGGGCACGAGCCTGGGAATTTCGGCCTTTTTCACCTCGCTAAGGAGCGCGGCGTTTCAAGCGCTCTCAATCCTCATAACATTCCGGTCTATCGCTGGGAGGACAGCGGCCCCAAGCTCGCAGCGCTCGACCAGTTTGCACGCACGCCGCTGAAGACTCCTTACCTTGCGAAGCGGGCGGAGCCGCAATTCCACCTCTGCGACGAGCCCTTTGCCTATCCCACAGAGCCGGTGTCCGCTTGTCTTTCGGGCGATGAACTGCCGGGCCTTCGAGTGCTTGGCCAAGCCAAGCCGGGAATGGGCCCTTCATCACTCCTGATCGAATATAACCTTCCTGAAGACGGACTCGCCTCACTCGAAATGTACGATGTCTTCGGCGAGCGAGTGGGAGTGTTGGCTCGAGGATGGACGAGGAGAGGCGTGCACGTGGCGGATTGGAGCACGCAGGGAACAGCCCCAGGCGTTTACTGTTGCCGGCTTATGGCCAAGGGCGTAACCTTGGCGAGAGCGGCTTGGTTGTAGTGGAAGTCATCCCGCCGCATTCGATGCCTGCACTCTGCAAAGGTCTGTCAAGAGTTCATTCTATCTGATGAGAAGACGTCGCCCCAAACCCATAGACGTCCGCTCAACCATGCTTGCGCCGGGTACGCCGTCATCAAGTCACTGCTGCGGGGCGCTTGGCGGGTTCACTTCCGAGGCCGCTGTGATCAAAACCAACGCGAACTCGAAGTCCTTTGATTTCCCGCTTGTAGTGGTTGCGTGAAGGCGCATTCGATCCTTGTAGATGGTGAAGGTGGCTTGCTGGCCGATGGCCAGAAGGTCGGTCTTCTTCTCTTCCTTCTGTCGGATGTGGTACTCGGTCGAGCCTGAGCGCAGGACGTACTCGTGGCAGAGCAGTTCGTGGGTCTCCTTGTGATGCCCGGCCTGGGTGCCGCAAGGGACCGAGTTCATGCTGACAATTGTCGCCGTCTGGCTGACATCTTTGGCTTGTGCAGCAGCCGACAGGAGAGTCGCACCGACCACAACACTGAGAACGAACGCAGTTTTCATAGCTGAGCCTCCGCTTTGACCCCTTTCTGCTTCGATGCAGGTGACGCCCCGCGCCGGAGCCAACGACCAAATCAGGGTCTGCCAGCCTTGTATCACGCGTTCCGAGGCGTGTCAACCGATCTCCTGCGGTGGTAGTGTCCTAATGTGGGATGTAGGGCCGGGGCTTGCCCCGGCCTAGGCCGTCCCGTCCCGCCCCACGGGAGAGGCGGCCCTACATTCGAATTGGGACACTACTGAGTGTTGCGGCATGAGTGCGGCGCAACCAATGCGCCGCTGCGGGTTAACTATTGACCCGGTGAGCTTGCCCTCGGATTCGGAAGCGCGAATCTGAGCGTGTAGCGCGGACCCCCGTTTCTTGGGGTCCGCGGTTCTTCCTTGAGATCCGTGGCATCGTTGCGAAAACTATCGGTCCGGCGCCTTTGATTGCACAATCCGTCAAAACAATTGAGGGCATCGAGGAAGCCTATCTCTACGGGTCGTTCGCGCGAAACCAGCAGGATGCTGCTAGCGACATCGATGTGCTGGTGATCGGCACCCCTCGTGGCGAACCCTTGGCGGAAGCCATACGGAAGCTCGAGCGGCAACTCGGGCGGGAAGTTTATGCGGTCTTGTCGCGAGATGAATTCGAGTCGCGTCGCACTCGGAAGGACGCTTTCCTTGAGAGTGTCTGGCACGATAGGCGTGTTTCGCTCATAGCTCCACACGAAAAAGCTCAAGTCGCACAACGTTGACTGGGAAACTGCTTTAGGGCAGCAGGCCTGCTGCGTGGTCTGACGATTCGGTCGGCTGGATGACGCGATCAAATCGCTCCAACAGATCGCTTGCGGGCGAAATAGCCGTTCTCACCAAGTGAGCCATGTATCTGCCTCCTGACCATCGGGAGTGAGCCGTGCTACGTAACGTGGTAGCACGAATTGTGAAATCGTGTTATCCTTTCCATCTCCATCCATCGGGTGGAAATTCATTAGTGCCCCCCCTAACGCTTTCTGTCGAGGCAGGGCGTCGCGAATGGGAGTAAACGTCTCGGTGAGGATTCCCCGATGCTTTCATTATTGCCAAACCATCGCATCGTCATCCTTGCCGTCCCTAAAGCTCGTGTGCTTGATCGCCTTGGTGACGGCACACATTCTTGCCGCCGGCCCCGCCGGGGGAATCTCCGGCCTGGTCACTGACCCCCAGGGCGCTGCGGTAGCACACGTCCAAATCAAGGTCAACGATCAGAAGAACTGGACTGTGTGCCAAACAACTTCCGACGCACAAGGATACTTTTATTGCCCCTCGATCGGCACGGGCGAGTTTAGCGTAACCGCCACGGCGCCGGCATTCAGTCCGGTCACGATGACCGTCCGAGTGGAAGCGGGGGCGCGGGTTGAGGCCGAATTGCAATTTCGCGATCTGGCTTCGCAAAAGCAAGCGATCACGGTGGTGGCGACAGCCCCTCCGCTGCTGGCTCCCGATCCCGCCGCGCGCCTCGTGGTCCACGACGAAGTCCTGGACGCCAACCCCGGCCGCCCCGGCGCGCCCATTTCGATTCCCGGGTTGCCGATTGAGACGGCCTCGGGCGGAATCAAGGCGCCCCAGTATTTTGCGCCGGGCGTGGCCGGCGATCACGGCGAGCCCATCGGCCAGTTTGTGCAGGTCGGAAACTTCCTTTATCCGAACAATCTTCCCGCCAACGCTCATGGCAACGGCTACGCCGACCCCAATATCCTCATTCCCGCCACCCTAAGCGCTGTGCAAGCCGACGCCGGCGCGTTCAATGTGCGCGAGGGAGACCACTCCGTCGATCTGGCAGCTACTTACGAGGTCAGGCCGCGCCTCAACCGCTTTGCCCAAATCACCGGCGACTACCGGGACGTGGATTGGGTGACAGGATGGAGCCCCCGCAACCCCTCCAGCGATGAATGGGTGGCCTTGGAGGTCTCTCTCGGAAACGGCTACCTGGAGCGCCTGGAGCACCGGCATCAGTACAAACTGAATGGTTTTCGCACCCTCCACAGCGGACGCCATGATATCTCCCTATACGGCATCGGCTATTACGGCTTTTCGCGCATTCCGGGCTTGATTCCCATGGATGTTCCCGTCCCTGGCGATACGGTTGACTACCGCCAGCTTGATCGGACGCATACCGCTCTCGCCGTCGCTTCCGATACCTGGCATTTGAGTAGCTCGAGCCAGGTTTTGTTCGGCGGATTCTTTCGCGATTACGACCTGACGTTGCAATCGAACTTCGGCGAGGGGCTCATTCAGCAGCGCGAAAACCGCACGGTGGCGGGGGGCGAAGCCGCCTATCTTGTGAAGCTCGGCCACGGCCTCAATTTGATGCTGGGCGCTGACCTGCGGCTCGATGCGCCCCGCAATCTCGACCTGAAGCACCTGGACGATCAGGGTCTGTTCGAGCTGGTCACCAGCAACAACTTTAGCTTCAGCTTCGCCGAGCCTTTCGTCTCCCTTGACGGAACCCTGGGACGCCACATGCGCTTCGATCTCGGTACGCGGCAAGAGGAAATCTCTATTCGAAATCAAGACTTGCTCACGCCAGGGAATTCCTTTGCCAAGCTGATTTCCACCCATATGCCCAAGGCCACCGTGACCTTCCTTCCGCCCGACGGCACGCCGCTCCCGTCCCTGTCTTTGAGTGGCGGCGAGGCCTTCCACACTGACGATCCCCGCATCAGCACCGACTCCGGTCTACCGGGGCCGCCCAACCTCATCACCACGTCGAGGGCCTATGCGGCCACGCTCAAGAAGGATGTGGGCAACACCACCCTGCGCCTGCTCCTGGTGCGGGTCGCCAACTCAGAGGAAACCGCCAACATCGATCCCGACACAGGGCTCCAGCAGTATGTCGGGCCGTCGCTCAACCGTGCCCTCACTGCTACGGCCAAACATTTTTTCACGGGTGGGTCGATTGAGGCTTCCTTTTCTCGCGCCGACGCGCGCGATCGCACCACCGGCCAACCCGTTCCTGAGGCTCCCCGGCTGATTTGGGACGTCGTAGGGCATTGCGAGCGCTTGCCTCTCGGCCTGCGCGCGCGCGGCGAGTTCGAGTACGTGGGCCGCAAACCCCTCGGCGACGGCTTTACCGGTGTTCCCGTTCGCGAGGTGCGCGGCGCCCTGCTGCGGCCTTTCGACGACGGGCGGACGAGCCTAGGGGTTAATTTCCTTCTGCCCAGCGGCTACTCAGGCGAGACCCTTGAGACGCTCGCCCTGCCCAGCGACGCCGAGCCTTTTGAGCGCATCGTCGGCGTTCCCACCAAGCCGTATGTCTCCTTGACGTTCACGTACTACTTTGGTTCGCCGTCGAGCCATCGGGTGGTCCGGTGATCGGGTAATTTATCGACAGCGTGATCGGGTGATTTGGCGGGATGGAACAGTCATTCGAAAGTCGGCGGGCGAAACCACTTTTGCTGATAACTTCTTTTGCGGGAAGTCCTTTGGGTACGACTCTACGCCCGCGCCGCTTGTGGCTCTGCTTCAACGGTGACCTCTGGTTTTTGCTTTTTCTCGTTTCGGTAGTGGCGGATGGTCTTCAAAACCTTCTCTGTGGAGACATCGCCCATATCCTGAGCCGCCTCCCTTAGGGTAGCCAGGAACTCCTTTTTCCAGCCGGGCCGCTTTCTCCCTCTGGGCAGGTCTTTGTAAAGCTCCACCCACTGAAGCCGCTGCTGCACCTGCTGTGCCAGCTCACGAAAAGGCACCTTTACTTCGACTGCAATCCAACCTGGCGCGGGGCGAGATTTGAACACGATGGCGTCCACTTTCCCTTCCCGGAAAGAGGGCAACTGACTCACGAATGCGCCGGCAAACTCAGAGAGTAGCTGCGTGTTTGTGCCCAGCGCCCTTTTCAGAAATAGTGCCACCTTGGCAGCAAACAGAGCGCTGGCATCAAAAACACACAGACCGGCACGCCGTCTTGGGTTCAAAACCCCACACTGAACAAGGTTCTGCAACTCTTTTGGTGTGGTTTCGAGGACCGCGCTGGCCTGTTTCAATTTCAGTTGGACTGTCTGCATACCTTTTCCCCTTCCATTTCCATCTAAGTATTAGACAATAATGCGGCGGTTTGTCAAGAGCTTCACAAACGAGATGTCCAGAAGGGCTCCAAAGGACATAGACGAAATAGGCTTTACCAGAGACGCGGGACATAACAGGAAAGGGGCCCAACTCCCGTTCCGGAATTGAGCCCCGTGTTGGTTGCGGAGGCTGGCTTTGAACCAGCGACCTTTGGGTTATGAGATGTTACCAGACAAGCTAACTCGTTGATTTTGCGGCACGGTTGGCCACCAAAAAGCACGCAAAAGCACGCTCAGAACGCCCAAGTTGTACCGATCTTGTACTCGCGATAGACTACAGCGTAGCGTACGAAGGCCCTACCGCAAGAACAGTTCTACTCGGTCCGTCGTCCAGGTGGCTACGCCGCTGCCGAACAGGTCCTGGTCCTCTGTCCAAATAGGCAGGTCCAGCAACAACCCCACCGCCACGACAGGCCAATCGTCTGGATCACGAATCTCGATGCGCTCTCTTGCGAGCTGCTCAAAATCCCCGTAGAGGCTTCGGTCAACCGGTTGCACCATTCCACTTAGTTGATCGAGCGCCACAAGTCCGGCTGCGGGATCGCGGCCCCGTTTTTCCAACAGATTTCCTAAGTAGCGACGGGCGTCGGCGAAACAGACGTCAGGGCTGTAAAAGGTCGCGGCATCTTCATACGTTTCCAGTAGGCCACGAACGCGTCGGCCCAGGACGGCGCGCATGAGGATGTTGGCATCGAGCACTAGCCCTTTCCGTGGGTTCATTTACGCCCTTCGGCACGCCACCGCTTGAAATCCGCGATGATTTCATCTTCAGTGATTCCTTCGGCGATTAGCATTTCCTGAAGCCGGGCGGCTGCCTCTTTCAACTCCGCCCGCTCCGCATCCGACCGCCTTCGACGCGCCGGGAGATAGTAACCAACTGTGTCGCCGTGCCGTGTAATCGCGACAGGCTTGTCGCTCTGTAACAGGTAGTTGGCAAGCTTTTCTCGAAACTCACGGATTCCGACTTTGAGTAGTCCCATATGCGTTCACCTGTGTACACATTTTAGAAGACACCCCGATACCTGTCAAGTGGTAAAGCGGGGCAAAGCACGTCGCCTTCCAACTATTTTTCACCGGTCGACAAATGTAAGAACCGACCGCCTTATGGGGAGAAGGCCATGGTTGCCAACTTGGCCATATGGGGGTGGAAGGGCATCACTCGGGGGGATAGCCTGCACGAAGGATCTGGTCGGCGGCGCGGAAGATGCGTTGGGCTGACCGCTCGGTGAATGTCTGGCCTTGGCCCCATGATTGGATGTAACCACGGCTGTACTCTGCTTCTGGCAGTCCAAGGGACTCAGAGCACAACAAGGAAACGGCCTCGGCTTCCATCTCCCGGATATCACGTGGTGTGCGCTCGGTGTCCGCAAGGTCGCCTTCGTCCGTGTGGCCAAGCATTACGTGACCGGCTTCATGGAAAAGGGTCTTTACCGGGAGAGCCGCGATCGGGCTGACCGCGATCTTCCGGCCACGCTTCGCGTAGCCCTGGGTGTTGCCGTCGAGGTCCTCGAACGGTACACGCTCGATGTCCAGGGCGGCAAGGGCTCTTTCCTCGTTCCATTCCGGGATAACGGGCGGCTGGTACTCTGCGCCTTCAGTCTGTGAAAGAAGAAAGAAATGGGCCTTGTAGGTGAAATGGGTAAAGGAAAATTCCTCCTCCTGGTCGGTGCCGTCAACTTTTCTTGACGGTCTTGGTGCGCTTGCAAGTCAGAGGGATGCAGAGAGTCAGCGCCTTTTCGCCCTTCTTAACGTATCGGCCTAGCTCTTTCCACTTCGGGAAAGTGGCAAGCGGTCCCGGCTGGATTCCGCGCATGAAGCACTGGAACAAAGCCAAGAGTTGGTTTCCAAGTGAGTAATTGTGGAACCGGCTGTAGGCTTCGTGAATGAAGCCGGGCTTCTTCACGGCCTCGTCTAATAGCGCTGCCCACGAAACCATCGGCTTTCTCTCTACGCCTGTTGGCGCATTCGCTGTGCGAACCTGCAACGAACCCTCAACATTAAATTGACCTCGATTGGTCTGTTTGATTTGCTCGATCATTTGTTTTTTCTCCTTTTCTGCGCCCGTTTCTCGCGGGGCACGAAAAGGGCGAGTGGAGCCTGCTCGCAAGCGCCAAGGGCTGCCTTTTTGTGGGGGAGCCAAGAAACTTCGCTCTTCGTTTTGTTTCTTGGGGGCACCGCAAACCCGGAGGGTGTCGCCTAGGCGACAAAGCAGAAGCCCGCCGTGCCGCCAGCGCGCGAGCCGATGACTTCGCTTCCAAATGGGAAAGCCAACAAAAGCGATGTTTACAAGGACTACATGGCGCACTCGAAACCCGCCAACAAACGCATGTTTCACCTCGTCTATCTTCGAAGTGAGAAGTCTGGGGAGACGAGCACCAAAGGGCCCCTTAATGAGCAAGTGCTCACCGTCGCCAAGGATCTGTGTAACCTGGCCAGAGAATTCATCGAACATATCGACGATTCGGCTTCTCAAGAGCTGGCACGGACTGCGCTGCAGAACGCTTTGGGCGAAGGCCAGAAAGCTGCGGATCACTACCACATTGCCAACCCGCTAGCGTTTTAGGGGCTAGCCTTGTCCGTGCTCATGCAGCTCGCTCACTGATTGGTGCTCGGCGTTTTCAGTCGCGGGGCCTTGGTCTTGGCCAGCCATTTCATGCCCGGTTTCCAATGCGGACTGCTTGGAAACGTCGCGGCTCAACTCTGCCCCTAATTTCACTGCGTCCTTTGTGTAAATCTGCGCATCGTAGCGCCCGCGTGAGACGGAGACATACGCCAGCCGTGAATTGACAAGCTGCTCGTGCGCCTGTTCGGTGTCCACGCGCACAAGCACGCGGTCGGCGGTGGCTCCCCGACTGCCGTCTACACGAAGGCTGTGTCAGAGTAGAAGCGGGAAGCGGCAAGCAAGGTCGCGAGAGTGCTTCTAAGGGGGATGAGGGAGCCATTGATAGCCCCGGTTGTACCAACTTGTACTCAGAGGTTCTTGCTGATGACCCGTAACTCTATGATGGCTTTGGTTGCGGGGGCTGGATTTGAACCAGCGATCCCGCGCCTGCGGGATTATGAGCCCAAGGAGCTGGGGGAGAACTGCGAGGGATCGAGACCCGTGGCAGTCCAGAATCCAGTGCCGTGCTTTTGGGCCTTGAGCTGCAACTCACGACGCTTGGCCAGTGCGTAATTCTCGCAACGCTCGCTGTAAACCAGTTGCCAGGGGGCGTGCCGAGCGGTCCAGCCGCGTCCGCCGTGGTTGTGCTGAGCGAGCCTCTTCTGGGGATTTTCGCTTAGGCCGGTGTAGAACCGTCTCGCACGCGGACTCCAGAGGATATAGACGAAGTAGGCCTTGCCAGAAACACGGGACATGAGGGTTGGTTGCGGGGGCTGGATTTGAACCAGCGATCCCGCGCCTGCGGGATTATGAGCCCAAGGAGCTGGGGGAGAACTGCGAGGGATCGAGACCCGTGGCAGTCCAGAATCCAGTGCCGTGCTTTTGGG
>Ga0208821_1000826_pt1 | contig 21213 bp, 19 predicted proteins | sample June2015DPH_20_5_FD_184720 | JGI IMG/M metagenome (GOLD analysis project Ga0208821, IMG submission 184720) | Peatland microbial communities from SPRUCE experiment site at the Marcell Experimental Forest, Minnesota, USA - June2015DPH_20_40... | ecosystem: Environmental > Terrestrial > Soil >... | reverse complement strand
CAGGTCGCCGGCGACGAACTGAAAGCGCTTCATCAGTCCGAAGCGGGCCACGGTTTTGCGGGTGACCGGGAGCACCTCGGGCCAGTCTACGGCCGTGACGCGGACGAGCTGCGAGCTCTCGGCCAAGGCGATGCCCCACACCCCGGAACCCGCCGCCAGGTCGAGCACGCTGAGCGCTTGCCCGGAGCCGTCCAGGTGGAGCGCTGCGGCCAGCCTTTGCGCCGAGGGGTAGCTCATGGGGAAGATGTCCTCGACGAACTTGTGAAAGAAATCGCCTCCCTGCCGCTCCTGATTGACCGCCTCCGCCGGCCTGCCGGTGGCGACAATTTCGTTGAGGCGCAGCCACTTCGGAATCAATTGCTCACTACAGTGGAGAATCATGCCGCCCTTGAAATCTGGCTTGGTGCTGACCAGAAATGCGGCGCTTTCCGGAGTGAGTGCGTAACGGCCCTGCGGGTCTTTGGTGAGGAAGTTCAGTCCCACCAGCGCGTTCATGACCGCGCTCAATCCGCGGGCTGAGGCTCCGGTCACGTCCTCAACTTCATCGGCGGTTTTCGGGCCGCCGTCCAAGACGTCGAAAACGCGGTGGCGAATCGCAGCCTCCAGAATGAGCGGCGGCGCGTAGCCCCACACGAACTGCATGATCCGCTCGGGCGTAACCTGCGGTTGACTGGAAGCACTCATCTTCCCCTCCACTGAACTGGGTTTTCCCTTTTGCATCCCTGATTGCCACGATTATACATCAGACTTCCCCTCTTCGAAAAGCCCCAGCCAGTGGCTCAGTAGACAGGCGTCAGTTCGGTTTCGGGAACCTAGACATCACAAGGAGATATGCCAGCCGCGTGCCGATGCCTCTAGTCCGCCCAAGCCAGATAGCCGGGTACGATTAGATTGACTACCGGCACGATCATCAGAATCCCCCACCAGCTCGGCTTGCCTCGCGCCTCCGCTATGGCCATCCAGACGATGATTATGATCACGATGTTCACGAGGGGAATCAAACATAGGATGAACCACCAAAGTGGCTTCTTGGCAATGTTCAACATCAGGAAAATATTCGCGACGGGTATCCAAGCCAGCCAGCCATTCTCCGTGTTGGTCTTCTTGGCGATGGTCTGGAGCGCCAGGGCTATGTACACGTAAAACGCCACACAGATCACCAGGAACACCAGAAGCATCACCCCCATCACCGCTGTCCGGGCGGGGCTGCTACTCCCCTCTTGCGCAAACGCCGTACCTGCCGTCAGCAACAACGCGCTGGATAGGACCGAAAAGTAAATTAGGGTCAGGACTGACCGATAGTTCGCAAGCGTGTGATGCGTTTTCATAGTAATTCCTCCCTCTCAGATCAGACTATTGTCAGACGTGCTTGGTTAGATCCGAAATCTCCATCTTGGACTTCCGATTCTGCGCGAGTATACACCTTACAGCGCCCTTTTGGAATTTTCTCTGAGGTTCCCGTCTCAATCCCTATACGGCCTCCTAAAGGGCCGACGGGTGGAGAAGAGAAAAGTCTTGCAATTCATCGTGCAGAGGAGTAAACAGAAAGCATGCTGACGGGAGGAGATATGACTCCACCGGGCACGCATATGAAAGGCAAATGAACACACCGCTCTTGCGGTGCGCACCGCTGGCGACGTTCCGCGGACGCTGCCACGGCTGAGAAAAAAACGAACTAACGAAGCGGGGGGCCGGAACTGGCTCCCCGTCTTCATTTTGGGGTCACAACATCCTGACCCCAGCCCAGACTCCCCACCTTTACTGCCAACCGGCGGCGCACACAGTGCTTGCTAGGAGATTCTGCGGCTTTGGCGTGTGTGGCCAGGAAAAAGCTCCGGACTCTGAACAGCAGGTCCGCGCCACGGCGCTCACGATGTCGTGCGCAATTCCTCACGGATCACGCGGCGCAGTGTTTCCTCGAGCGTGGGCTTCTGCGCGCCCTCGACATAGGCGCGTAGCACGTTGTTGATCAAGGTCTGATAGTTGCCGCCGCCGGCGCACTCCACCAAGTCCCGAAAATAATTCAGAATGTCGGTGTCCAAGCGGATCGTGATGCGCTCCTTGCGGGGTGGGATGGGCAATACCGGGCCGCGTTTTCCTTTGCTGAAATCGTAGGTTCTCATTGAAGCTTTGAGGTTAGGAACCCGCGTATGGGTTCATGTACAACCGAGCGTGAAGGTAAGCACTACCACCGGTCTTTGCTTGTGGGGATAAGAGAACTGGTACAAGCGGACTTCTCCGCGCGTTATCGCTCCGGCCACCATGCCACTCGCTCCCAGGCCGCAACGTCACCCGCGGCCTGCGGATGCTCTCGGTAGCCCCGCCGGTCGCGAGCCTCGATCTCGCGCGTGCGGAGGCGCTTCAAGTGTTCGCGAAGGGCCTCGCGAATCAGAGCCGAACGGTTTACTTGCGCCCGTTTGGCAGCTCCATTCGCGGCCCGAAGCAATTCCGAATCCAACACCACTTGGATGGTTTCCATAATGTGGAGGTCACTCCACAGTTTGATCAACAGTCAATTCGACGGCTAATGGCCTGATTGCGGGATGATGGGCAGTATCACGTGCGAGGGGCGCTCCCGGTCGTGATAGATCGTATTGGTGGCGACGGACAGCCGCCGGTTCGCATTCAGCGCTTCGCCGGTGTTCGGGTTGACATCGAAGCGGGGGAAATTGCTGCTGGAAATGTCCAGCCGTATTCGATGACCTTTGCGGAAGAGATTCGAGGTCGGGTAGAGATGGATGGTCAGGGCGTAAACTCGGCCAGGTTGCATGAGCTCGGCTTGCTCGAGCGAATCGCGGAAGCGGGCGCGAAGGATGCCATCCTCGAGGTTCATGTCCATTCCGCCCGGCAAGTCGGAACTGGGAGGGTGCACGTCGATGAGCTTGGCGGTGAAATCGGTGTCGGGTGCGGACGACGACACCCACAGCTTCACGTCGATGGGGCCCGTCACTTCCACATCCTGTTCGAGCGGTGGAGTCATGAACACCAGCACGTCGCGCCGCGCGGAAAGCGGGAGGTGGTTGTGACAGTTCCACACGGCCTCACTGCAGCGCTGATCCCAGGCGCCCTGAAGCAGTATACCGCTGCCGGACGACGTGTTTCCGCCGACGGTCGGGACGGGGTTGCGCGGATCGAAATCATAGCTGGAGCGACTGTCGGACTCGTCCGGCTTTTCCATGGAGAGCATATCGTCGGCGTGGAGATAGTAGGGAGTCCAGTGTGTCCGTGAGAGCGGCCACTCCTGCTCATCGCGCCACACACCACCGTGCAAGTGAAAGCCCTCTGCAGTCTTGCGCTCGGTGCCGCCACCCATTACGAAGATCCTCACCGGAGCGTCGCGCTCGACGCCATTGTCCGCTCCTTCAAGCCAGTGGTCGAACCAGCGCAAGTGAAATGCCCCGCTGTCGATGGCCGCCTCGGAGCCGAAATCCGTCTGCCCGTGCGCGTGAAGCATGTGCTGGCCGTGAATCCAGGGTCCCATGATCATCTTCACCGGTCCGCGCTTGGTTCGCGCGAGAGCCATGTAGCTCATGGTCGTTTGTAGCGCCCAGGAATCGTACCAGCCGCCGATGAGGTAGACGGGAACGTCTTTGTATCGGTTCATCTGATCGACGACGTCAAAGCCCGGCTGTTTCCAAGCGCTGTCGTTCTCGCCGTGACCCATGGCGAAAACCAGCCAGTCCTCATACTCGGGGGCAAGCTTGAGCGGAGTCGTACCCCTGCGCAAGGGAAGCTCGGTCAGATATTCACGAACATGCCTGGCAGCCTCTTCAAGAGCCGAGCGCGTGGCTGGGTCGCGAGCTTCGCGGCTGCCTTGCGGCGCGCCTATTGTAAAGATCCAGTTCATGAAGCGCAGCTCGAACGCTCCCCCATTGCGCATACCAAAATAGCCGGCGTTCGACACCGCGTCTACGGGAATCAAAGCCTTCAACCCGGGCGGATTGCTTTCGGCCATGGCGTGTTGCGTACCGCCCACGTAAGAAGTGCCGAGCATGCCGAATCCGCCGTCGCTCCAAGACTGATGCACGAGCCACTGGGCAGTGTCGTATCCGTCGTTCACGTCGTCGGTCATCATGTGCCAGACGCCTTCCGAGGCATAGCGGCCGCGCGTGTCCTGGGAGACGACCACGTAGCCGTGCTTCACGAAAGGGAGGACCTGTCCGCTGGACTCATCCTTATTGTAGGGAGTTCGCTCCAGAATGGCCGGGAATTCGCCCTCCAGCCGGACGCCGTCCCTGGCGGGGAAATAGACGTCGGTCGCCAGCCGTACGCCGTCGCGCATGGGCACCATCACGTTCTTGGCGACGACATAGGATGCAGTATCGGTCGCGCGCCCGCGCTGCCCTGCCACGAGGGTGAACACCGTGGAAGCGAGCAGCCAGACTGGGAACAGCCTGGAGCCGCGCCGTGCTGAGAGCTTCATGAAGAGCCTCCAGGATTTTTCCTGTTTACTCGACCACCAAGACGCGATGGATGTCCACTCGCGGCACGTTGACCGTTACCAAGCCATCGCGGTAGGACCAGTCAATGTTCACGTCCGAGGGCACAATCGTCACGGACTTGGGCGGGCCATCCCTGCGCAGGCGAACCACCACGTTCTGGATAGGCGGGAGTTCCTCCACGATCACCCGGTTGGGCGAGAGCGTCTCCCCCGCACCGCGATTGAGCAGGTTGACCAGAAGCCTCCCGTTCTTCTGCCTTAGCACCATCTCCAGGTGAGGCGGTCCCTCAACGCCCGCCATCCAACGAATTCCCAGACCGTCCAAAAGGTTGCCAATTAGTTCCCGCAGGGCCGGACTGTGAGTCAAGTAGTAATTGCGGAAGATAGGCCCGTACACCGCGACGACGGCGCCTTTGCCCAGTACACGTTTTGTGACCACGGCCTGGTCAGTCATATCTTTGCCGGGCTCCTGCTGATTGAGGCGACGGAGCAACACTTCGGTGCCCGATGCCGGCACCACCGCTTGCCACACAGGACCTACTGGCACAGCGCGCCTTCCCAGTGGGAGGTAAATGCGATCAGCCATAGCCTCCGGGCCAGGCGTGGCGCCAACCAAGGCGGGATAATGCCGCGCCAACTGTTCACCACTCATCAACACATAGCCCCCGGAACGAGCGAACTTATCGAGCGCAAGAAGCACTTGGTCGCTCAAACGTGTCTCTTCCGGCACCACCACCAGTTTGTAGTCGTTCATTCGCTCGAGTGCGGCATCCTCGGTCAAGACATCGGTGGAGTGATGAGTTTCGAGCAGCGCCTGGAGTGCGCCTTGCACCGGCTCGATGGCGTCAGCGAAGTTGAACAGAGGTTCGTTGTGCGCGTAGAAGTGTTCCGGCAGATGAAGCACCGCGGCTTGCGGGACGGTCTTCGAGTGAAAGCATGCCTCTTGGCGCGCGCGGCAGAACTCCCCCACCTCCGCCATGATTTCATTATGCCATCCGGTAAGCCAGCCGCTGCGCTGAGGATTTTCATAGATCATCACCGCCCCGCCCAGCGCCACCACCTCGGAAACCTCCTGTTCCAGGTGTAAGGCCGGCTTGAACACCCAGGGTGAACTTTCCTTGCCGGCTCGCGTGAAGCCCCAGGCCATCAGGTCCCAGCTCATTTCACGAGAGTCCATCACACGGCCTTCGAATGCGGCGACGTCGCCGCCCCAACTGGGCGAGAAGTCACCGCTCAAGTAATCCACCGGGGCCTTCACGGCATCAGGCTCACGGACCGTATACATCCAGTTGCTCACCACCAAACAGCCTGGCTTGCGGGCGTGCACGGCTTGGGTGTATTTCACCACGTGCTCGACGAAAAGATCACGGTGAAATGCCAGCCACTCTTCCCAGTGGGTTTGCCCTTTCTGGGTGGGAATCTCATTGATGCCGGTTCGCCTCGTGAACTCCGCCCGGCAACGCTCACACCAACAAGGAAGGGCAGCCCAGTTTTCGCCATCGACCCAGAAACCATCCACGTCGTACTTGTCGATGATCTCCATCATCTGGGGAATCATCAGTTGCTCGTCGTATCCGTGCAAACGGCAAGTAATCCTGGTGTCGCGTTGGCCCTTGGCATCGACTCGAGCCCATTCCGGGTGGAGCTCGATGGCTCGCGAGTCCCAAACCCCCGAGTAGTGAACCCCCAATTTGATCCCCAGCTCTCGGGTGACATCGCGATAGATTCGCAACGAGTCCTTCACCACTCCGGGCGACGTGGAGCCGACGCTGGTCGGCCAACTCGTGTAACCGGGATGGCCCTTGCAGTCAGTCTGCACCCAGTCGGGCCGAGTTCTCAGCAAGCGCTCGCGCAAGTGCGCCGGGGTCAGCTCGCGGCCCAACTCGGTATCCTGGGCGTTGGCGTGGAGGTCGTAATGAATGCCGAAGAACACGTTCTCGTGCCAGTTGGGACTGGGGCTCGAGGCTTGGCTCTTCGCGTTGCGGGGCAGAGCGAGAGAACCCAGCAAGAGTCCGGTGAGAACAATGATGTGGGTGCTTTTTGACACGCTCTTGCCTCCCGGGTTAGATCATGTACAAATTGTCCCTATCGGAACTCTGTCTTGATCCGGCGAGTATTAACCGCCTTTATTTTCAATAACATTCCCGCTTTGAGGGGTTAAGTACCTGTGTTTTCATAAACATTACAGCTTCGTTCCCAAGTCTTCCACAGCGGCCCTTTGTTTTCAATAACATTCCCGCTTCGTTCCGAAAAAAAGAATTCTTTCCAAGGTGGGTAGGCTCTCTTGAGCCGCCGAAGAAATTGCGCAAGCGATGCTGGAACGCCCCGGCGGCAGGCAGACCTTTGTCCCCCAGTGCCCAAGCCCCAGCCCCCTTCTTTTCATAGACATTCCCGCTTCATTCCCTCAAATTTTGGAGTGCGGCCCGCCACTTGATGGGCTGCCACCCGTAGCGCTGATCCCGCATCGCGGGATCGGCATTTTGGCGCTTCCCCAAACGAGCTTACCCCGCCTTGCGGGGTCAGCGCTATGGCCCCACCCGACATCCCAGCTTTGTTCCCGAGTTTTCCACAGCGGTCTTTTATTTTCATGGACATTCCCGCTTCGTTCCTTCGAATTTTTGAGTACGGCCCGCCACTTGACGGGCTGCCAGCTATCGGGCCGATCCCGCATTGCGGGATCGGCATTTTGCCGGTTCCGCAACCCTGCTGACCCCGCCTTGCGGGGTCAGCGCTACGACCGCACCCGACATCCCAGCTTTGTGCCCGAGCTTCCCACAGCGGTCTTTTGTTTTCATAGACATTCCCGCTTCGTTCCTACAAAAAAGAATTCTTTCCCACTGGCAACCCACCTTCAACAGTTCATGATTGACAGAATGCGTCTGCCAACAAATCATTTTCCCCGGTCGCGGCGGCTTTTGCCCGCCAGAACAGGTGCAGGCGCTGAGGCGGCTGTGGTCCTTGCGGGCGTTCCACACCGTACCCATACGCTACCAGTCTAGCTTACAAACCGGAGCCTGTCAAGCCCTAATTTTTGAGGGCCGCTCCACCCCCTTGCCACGACCCCGCGCTTGTGGTAACTATCTCTCATTGATGACGCCACTTGAAACTTACCTACGGGAACTGCGCGACATTCGCTCCACAGGAGCGGGAGCTGAGGAAGAATCCTACTATCATCCTCTTGCTACCCTGCTGAACGAGGTCGGCAAGAAACTCAAGCCGAAGGTCAAGTGCGTCCTGCAACTCGCGAACCGCGGCGCCGGCAAGCCGGACGGCGGCCTATTCACGGCTGAGCAGTTCGAGCATCTTTCCGACGCCGAGCCCCTGCCGGGCCAGCTTCCGGCGCGGGGCGCGATTGAGGTGAAGCCCACCAAAGACGACGCCTGGGTCACCGCCGAGGCCAAACAGGTGACCAAGTACTGGAACCGCTACCGCCAGGTCCTGGTCACTAACTACCGTGATTTCGTCCTGGTGGGCCAGGATGCCGAGAGCAACCCGGCGATCCTGGAAACTTACCGGCTGGCGGAGAGCGAGAAAGCCTTTTGGCAGGCAGCGGCCACGCCGCGCTCGACGGCGGAGAAACAGAATGACCGCTTCGTCGAGTACCTCCAGCGCGTCATGCGCCACGGCGCGCCCATCGCCGCACCCGAGGACGTGGCTTGGTTCCTCGCCTCCTACGCCCGCGACGCCCTGGCCGCCATCCGTGGCGTGGAGCTTTCGGCCCTGGGGGCGGTCCGCGCCGCGCTCGAAGAAGCCCTGGGCCTGAAGTTCGAGGGCGAAAAAGGCGAGCACTTCTTCCGCTCCAGCCTCGTCCAGACCCTCTTCTATGGCATCTTCTCTGCCTGGGTGCTCTGGTCCCGCCACAATCCGCCCACGTCTCGAAACCGGTTCGACTGGCGGCTCACGATCTGGTCGCTCCGCGTTCCCATGATCTCGCGCCTGTTCTTGCTGATCGCCAATCCCAACCAGCTTGACGCGCTCAAGCTGTCCGAGGTGCTCAATTGGACGGGTGCCGTGCTCAACCGCGTTGACCGGGCCTCCTTCTTCAGCAACTTCGAGGAAAGCCACGCCGTGCAGTATTTTTACGAGCCCTTCCTGGAGGCCTTTGACCCCGAATTGCGCAAGCAACTCGGTGTCTGGTACACGCCGCCCGAGATCGTGAAGTACATGGTGGAGCGCGTCGATACCGTGCTGCGCCAGGAACTGGGCTTGCCGCTCGGTCTTGCCGATAAGAACGTCTATGTGCTCGATCCCTGCTGCGGCACGGGCTCCTATCTGGTTGAAGTGCTCGACCGCATTCATCGAACCCTCAAAGAGTGCGGCGAAAACGGCCTCACCGCCAGTGACCTGAAAGAAGCGGCGCAAAAGCGCGTCTTTGGTTTCGAGATTCTCCCCGCGCCTTTCGTTGTTTCGCACCTTCAACTGGGCCTGCTTTTGCAGAAGCTCGGTGTGCCACTTTCTGATGGAGCGCCGGCGCAGGTCTTCGGCCCGCTGCTTTCGCATGCAATACCGGTCTTGGGCGCGGCAAGTGCCGCTGTAGCGCCGGGCTTCAGCCCGGCACGTGCCGCCCTAAGGGGCGCCACATACGGACCCGAGCGGGTCGCCGTCTTCCTCACGAACTCACTGACCGGCTGGGAGCCGCCCAAGGGCCCCAAGCAACACCTGATCTTCCCGGAAATGGAGCAGGAACGCGACGCCGCAGAGTACGTGAAGCAGCAGGCGAAGATCCTGGTGGTGCTGGGCAATCCGCCGTACAACGGATTCGCCGGCGTCGCTGTGGCGGAAGAGCGCGATTTGACGAACGCTTACCGCACCACGAACCGCGCGCCCGCTCCCCAGGGGCAGGGGTTGAACGACCTGTACGTGCGCTTTTACCGCATGGCAGAGCGCCGCATCGTCGAGATGTCCGGCAGGGGCGTCGTGTGCTTCATTTCGAACTACTCCTGGCTCGACGGGCTGTCCTTTACCGGGATGCGTGAACGGTACCTGGACGCCTTCGACTGCATTTGGATTGACTGCCTTAATGGCGATAAGTACAAGACGGGAAAGCTCACGCCCGAAGGTGAGCCGGACCCGAGTGTGTTTTCGACCGAATTCAACCCGGAAGGCATTCAGGTGGGAACGGCGATCGCGTTACTCGCCCGTACCACTCCCGTCCCGGCGGTCGAGAAAGAGAAGAGCCAGCAAGACGCTGGCGCTACGGGGATCCGCTTCCGCCATGTGTGGGGCAAGACCAAGCGCCAGCAATTGCTCGAAAGCGCCGCGCAGGACGGCCAGGGCCTTTACCAGCAACTCGAGCCCCCGCTGGAGCTTGGTTTGCCTTTCGCGCCCGCACAGGTGGACACCGGCTATCTGGCGTGGCCGCTGCTGCCAGACCTCTTTCCTGTTTCCTTTCCCGGTGTCAAGACCAGCCGGGACGACGTGGTAGTGGACATCGACCGCGAGCGGCTGCTCGAGCTTATGGAGCTGTACTTTGATCCCGAAGTGAGCCACGAGGAAATGCGCAGGGTCTGTCCCTCGGTAATGACGAGCACGGCGCGCTTCAAGGCCGAGGCCGTGCGCGATTACCTTTGCGAGCGCGGCTTCTTGGAGCAAAACCTTGTCCGATACTGCTACCGGCCCTTCGACGCGCGGTGGCTCTACTGGGAGGGGGAGACGAAGCTGCTGGACGAAAAACGCAGCGAGTACTTCCCTCATGTCTTCGCGGGAAACGGTTTCATGTTTACTACGGGCAGAACCCGCAAGAGCCTTATCGAGCCAGCGCTCTTCTGTTGTACGCTGTGCGACCTTAACTCGATGGACAGCGGCGCGCGTGGCTTCCCGTTGTACCTGGATTCCGCTTCGCAGCACAAATCTTTGATCCCGGGTTACCCGCCAAGCGGCGTTATAGACTTGAGGGAGGGGGCCCGGCCAAACGCGAGTGAGTCGTTAATCCACTACATTGGGAAGGTGGCAACAGGAGGCGAGATGGCCAGTCCTTTTTACCACACAATTGCCATCCTGCACTCCCGAGCATATCGCAACGAACACATCGCTGGGCTGAGATCCAACTGGCCGCGGATTCCGCTGCCGGACTCGAAGGAATTGCTGCTGGCTTCGGCGGCGCTGGGCCGGAAGATCGCCGCGCTGCTCGACACGGAGGCGCCGTTCGATGTAGGGGCGCCCCTTGTGGGCGCCCTGGCCGGGCGGGCACAAGGGCCGCCCCTACAGAGAATCGGCGTGCCCACCCGCATGGACGGCAAGGCTCTCGACGAAACTAACGATCTCGCCGTGACCGCCGGCTGGGGTCACGCGGGCAAGGGCGGGGTCACCATGCCGGGGAAGGGCAGACTCATCGAACGAGACTACACACCCGAGGAACGACAGATAATGCTCGGCGACCGCACCTGCGACGTGTACTTGAACGACGTGGCCTACTGGAAGAACATCCCGCTGCGGGTTTGGGAGTACACCATCGGCGGCTACCAGGTCGTCAAGAAATGGCTCTCCTACCGCGAGGAAAAACTGCTGGGCCGCCCGATGACCAAAGATGAGGTCCGCTGGGTGCAGGAGATGGCCCGCCGCATCGCCGCCATCCTGCTGCTCGAACCGCTCCTCGACGAGAATTACCGCGCGGTCAAAGCCCATACCTACGAGTGGCCGAAGAACGGGTAGGGATCAGACGAACCAGCAGAGGCAAAGGTCCTGATGTGCTAAGCTGGTAGCTGCGGGGGAGCCCATGATCCGGAATTTAGACGTCCAGAACTTCAAATCCTTCAAGCATGTTTCGATCGACATGGGCCGGCTCAACGTCCTGGTGGGGCCGAACATGTCGGGAAAGAGCAACCTTATTGACGTATTTCGTCTCCTTTCGCGTACGGTTGCTCCCGCTGCGGGAACCTACGGTCTGCCTAATGCGATCCTCAGTTTCGGCAGTGGCTTTGAGGATCTGGCTTGGAAAGGCGCCGATTCAAGGCTGATTTCGATTGCGCTGGAAGGTGAGGGCTGGCCGCCCTTGCGGCCGAAAGAAGGCGCAAAGTGGAGCTACCGTATTGAGACGGTCGGTGATCCCTACGGACGGAGCATCATACAAGAGGAGTCCCTAAAGGTTTCCACAGCCGAGGGCGAGAGGAATCTAATAAACAACCCCGCGGGACAGAGACAGTTCGCCAGTTTGAAAGGCGCCAGCCTCGGCGACGTAGGCTTTCCGGACAGGTCGGCGCTTGAATTTGAAAGGACCGATTGGGAGGGGAATGCCTTACGCGAGTACATCCTCAAGTGGCGCTTTTACAGCCTCATCCCAAGCAGCATGAGGAGTGCGAATCAGAGCTGGGCTGCACCCTTTCTCCAGGAGCATGGCGAGAATTTCTCCTCCTGGCTGATGACTCTCCAGACGCGACATGATGACGAATTCGAAAGAATCGCAAGAGTAGCAAGGGACGTGCTCCCTGAATTGGAGAAGCTCTTTACGGAGCCGACGCAACAAGGAAATGTCTTCGCTGCCACGCGCGAGAAATATTTGAAGCGCACAACCTCCATCAATCAAATGTCGGACGGCGAGCTGGTTTTCATCGCTTTGCTTTCCCTCATCTACAGTCCGTCTGAACTTGCCTCTCCGCTCCTGCTCATTGAAGAAGCGGAGAATCATCTGCACCTGCGACTGCTTGTGACCTTCGTCGAATTGCTCAAACAAGTCCAACAAGAATTGCCACCCGCACGATGTCCGCAGGTGATCATGACAACGCACTCACCGCACCTAGTCGACCAATTCAATCTTGATGAGTTGATCGTGCTTGAAAAGCGCGAGGGCGCCGCGACCGTCACACGTCCAGGTGATAGGGAGCACTTGCGAAAGCTCCTCCAGGAAGAGGAAATCGGCCTGGGAAGCCTATACTACTCGGGGGCGCTCGGCGGTGCCAGCTAACGCGTACGGAATTGTCGTCGAAGGGCCGTATGATGTAGCGGTATTGCGCGAGCTGATCCCGCGAATATTGGGCCGAGACGTGCCCGTAATTTCCCGTCCGTGTTATGGCAAGGACGACCTCTGGAAGAATCTTCTAATTCATCTGAAAACCTTAGATTACGCAGTGGAGGGGCGGGCGGTCGAGAAGGCTTTTGTTATTCGGGACCCAGGCGGCAAGGACCCCAAAATCATAGAAGAAGAGTTGACCCGGAAGGTTGAAGAGCGACGTTGGGCGTTCTCTCAAGGGGTTCATGTGTGTATCATCCGTCGAGAAGTGGAAACGTGGCTGCTCGCGGATGTGGCGGAAGGGGTCAATGCCGTCGCCATAAAAAGAGGAGGCAGGGCGGTTGCTGAAGTGCAAGGGACGCTCGAAGACTTCGAATACCCGAAGCAAAGGCTGAGGCAATTGCTCTCAGACGCAAGACTCGAATACACAGACCAAGTGTGCGCCGAGATTGCGCGGTCGTTGAGACTCGAGACCTTAAGTTATCGCTGCCCGTCTTTCCGCACCTTCGAGCAGCGGGTCGTCGATTGCTGAGCGGGGTGGCGCATCGGAGTTTCGCTTCTCAGGAAATGAGGCTTCTGCATTAATGGCGCAGCAAGCGTAGCCCGGACCTGCTTCCCAAGGTCCGCGGCTTCTTACGCGGATTGCTCGTCGAACCGCGGGCCTTCAAATCAGGTCCACACTACCTCGCTCCTTAGCCATGCCAGTTAGTGAGGTTGAGGTAGCCGATCCTTCTGAGATCATCCAGAAGCACGTGGCGCAGCCCTGCCTTCGGCTTCCGACACGTCCTGGGGAGGCTCCGCAAGGATTTCGCCGCACTTTGGTTCTGGATGGTATTCGCAAGGGATGCTTTAGGTGTTATTCTTTGTTCGGAGAATAGGCGATGGAAGCTGTAGTGCGCAGCTTGATTCTGAAGGGCTTTCGCAGCCTTTCAGACGTCCGAATTGAATTCGACAACCCGACGTTCCTGGTCGGACGCAACGGGGCAGGAAAGAGCAATATCGGAGATGCCCTCGCGTTCATATCGGAAGCGATGAGTTCCCCGCTGCGAGATGTAATCGACCGGCGCGGAGGGATAACCAGCGTCCGCACGCAATCTCCAGATGGGGGCAGGCCACGGAAATTGGGCTTCGGGGTTGTCTTGAGGTTAGCAGAATGGCTGCAATACGTCGAGAATCTTTCTGTGGAGATCGCTGGCTATTGGGCCTCTGTTCGATATGCCTTCGAAGTCAGTCCCCTCCGGAACTACGATTTTGAGGTTTCGCGCGAGCAGTGCGTTCTTCACAGCAGGGACGGCGAGACCCGCTGGTTCGACAGACGCAAGAACGAAGCAAAGTCCAACATCATTGGCTTGCCCAAAATGGAGTTCTTCTCGCCTTCATCTCTCGCCATGCCGCTGCTTGGGGGGGTTCTACCATTTGAGGGCGTCCAGCAGAGTTTGAGTCGAATGAAAGTTTACGCCATTGACCCAGCGGCCTTGCGTGAAATGCAAGACCCGGAGAGTGGAACGGACCTGAGGGCGGACGGACGAAACGCCGCAAGCGTCTTTGAAGAGATCGAACGTCGTTCGCCCGAGAGCACCAAGAGAATTGAGGAGATTCTTTCGGCAATTGTGCCGAATACTTTGGGTTTGGACACAGTTCAGCATGGCAAGAAGTTGGCAATCGAATTCAGCCAAGGGTGGGGTGACAGAAAGAGAGCCACGTTCGAAGCGTATAGCATGTCGGACGGGACGCTCAGAGCGCTTGGCTTATTGCTGGCTGTATTTCAGGTTCGCAAGCCTTCGCTCATATTCATTGATGAACCCGAGACGTCAATCCATCCTGGTGCTGCAGGGGCGATACTCGATGCGCTGAGACATGCGGCGGCAACGATGCAGGTGGTAGTCAGCACTCAGAGCCCGGAAATACTCGATGCAAAATGGATAGAGGACAAGAACATCCGCAGTGTGGTTTGGCGAGAAGGGGCGACGCACGTCGAAGAAATATCGGAAAACGCAAAACGAGCTCTAGGCGCCCATTTGATGGGGGCCGGGGAACTGCTCCGTTCGGAAGCCCTCGAGCCAGGGCCGGCGCCGCAAGAACTGAATCGCCCAGATGTCGACCTGTTTGAGGAGGTTTGATGGTAATACAGCCTCTCGTCGAAGGATACGGGGAGGTTGAGGCCCTCCCTGTCCTGTTGCGTAGGTTGCAGGCTGCCGCCCAACAATACGGCTTTCAAATCGTCCGCCCGTTTCGGAGGAAACGGTCTGAACTGACGACGGAGGGGTCGGTGCGACGGTCAGTAAGGCTAGCTCTGGGAACGCCGGATTGCGCTGGAATAATCATCTTATTCGACAGCGACGAGGAACCTGCGTGCATCATTGGCCCCGATGTGCAGAGATGGGCACAGGCCGAAGCGGGCCCGATTCCCTGTCAGGCCGTGGCGGTTACGCGCGAATATGAGGCGTGGTTTATTTCGGCAATCGAATCGCTGAGAGGAGTACGCGGCATTTCTCGCGTCGCAATCTCACATCCGACGCCAGAAACAGTTCGGAATGCAAAAGGGGCTCTCCAGGCGCGCATGGTCCCCGGTAGCTTTTATTCGCCCACGGTTGACCAAGCCGCCCTTACTGCACAAGTTGACCTCGCCGAGGTTCACAAAAGGTGCCGCTCCTTCCGCAAGATGGTGAAGGCATTTGGCGTTCTCGCGCAAGCAACCGGAGTACGCCTGGAGAATTGGCCACCACAAGGTTGGTAACGGCTAGGGGTGCACATTGTTTTTGAAGCAGGGGGCTTCGAGCTATGACGATCAGTTATGACAGCGAAGTGGACGCCCTCTATATCCGCTTCATCGAAACCACTGTGACCACCGAGCACGTTGCCGAAGGTATAGCGGTGGACTACGCGGCGGACGGCCGCATGGCGGGCATCGAAATCCTGGACGCCCGCAAACGCTTTGGCGACGCCGAAGTGTTCCGCCGGGTGGTGCTCGAGGACGTCGCCTTAGGCAAACCTGCTCCTGCGCGAGGCTAGCCGCCCGTTCGCTAGCGCTCGCAACGTCACGTTGGACACGGAGAAGTCCTGGACCTGGCCCCCGACTTGGGGCATTTGCCGCACAGATTTCAGGCGAGTCATCAAGGTTGGCGATTGCATTTTCTTCGTCTTACCGAAAGGCTCTCCAGAAACTCGACGCATTATTCGTTTCCATTGAGCAGCTTGGGCCGAGCCTGTCTGAGCCGTGCTCGCCCCGCAACTAACCCCTCACCCGGCCCGCGACGGCTGGTGAAAGCGCCGTCGCGGTCCACCCTCTCCCCTTGGGAGAGGGCGGACCCACTTTGCCATGCGCTGCGTTTCTGACATCACGGATAACGGTCTTTGGCTATCCTCGCTCAGAATTCCCGCAGATGGTCTATGGCTATTTCAAGGTGCGCGAGAGAATCACCCATATGGAAGCGTACGCCCGCCGCGAGCTTCGCCGCAAACGCAGGGGGGACAAGGTTCCGAACGAGGATATCATTCTCGACGCAGACGGGCGCTATAACCGATTTGACGGCGGCTACCACAAGGATAGATTCGGCGAAATAAAGCGTCACTACGTCATCGGCGACACGAGTGAAAGCGCGTTGCTTTCTCCAAAAGGATCGGGCATTACGGTCCGTGGCTCTCTGGTGGTTTCTCGAATTCTTGCCAGGGTTTCAGATGCCAGATAGTAGCGGCCGCGCCTTTCTCCCTGCCCTACGATTAGGCCCAGATCAGCTAGAGACTTCAGATCGCGACCGGCTACCACCTCGGACACTTCGGCTCCGGCGCGGTATGTCGCATTGCGTACCCTGAAGCCAATTGCCGCATCCACCAAGGCAGGAATAACTCGGGAGGGCAAGCGGTGCTTCTGTACCTCAAATTCCAGTGCGTCCCACAAGCGGTGCATTTCCTTGGTGCGCCGCAGGACGGTTGTTGCCTGGCGGTAGTGAGCCGTCAAGCAAAATCGAATCCAGGGCCGTGTGTCCCGACCAGGGCTCCAGCTACCGCCCCCCACTTCTGCGAGTACGGAATAGTAGTTTTCAGTGTTGCGGCCTAGGTATTCCTCGATACTGCAAAACATCGCTCCAAGAATCCTCTCGCGAGCCAGAATCAAGGTTTGGAGACAGCGGGCCATCCTGCCATTACCATCGGAGAATGGGTGGATCATCACAAGGTTAAGGTGACCCATGGCAGCTCGAATAAGTGGATTCACAGGCTTCCCGTCGTTTAAAGAGGTCACCATGTCTCGGATCAACATCGGAACCTCCTCGGCGTCCGGACCCTCATAAACAATCTCTCCTCGTTCTTCATTTCGAACGCAAATTGGTCCCGGTCTCCATTTTCCAGGATTCTTGGAGAGATCGTGCTGCGTCATCATGTAGTGCAAGGCTCTCAGGAGATCGGAGGAGTACGAGAAATAAGGGTCATCTGACAACTGAAGAACGTACGACATGGCTGAGCGATAGCCCGTTACTGCCGCCCACGTTTCATGCTCGGCGTCCATGGGCTCTTTACCTTCAACCGCCGCCACGGCGTCATCAACGCTTACCTGATATCCCTCTATGCTATTGGAGCCACGAATCGCGCGCGCGAACAAGTTCCTTCTTAGCAGACCGGTCCACTTGCGAGATGTCCCAACGGCGTAGCTGAGATTTTCACGCAGCTTATTGATTGAATCGATTACACTAAGCTCCGCAACGTCGAGCTCAGGGCAATTGAATAACACGTCCCCCCCCAATTCGGCAAATTCATGTCGGAAAAGCAGTGACATATCAACTTAAAGTATTATATTATACGACTTCAAGTTAGAATGCAATTTAATTTCTCTCGGCAAAGTATGCATCTCATACACAATGGTCAGTATGGACAAGCTGTCAGACCCCCAGTACTGTTGCCGGCGGATGAACGAACGCGAATTTGAAGGAAGAGCCGCAGAGTCTCTGGAATACGAGACTCTGCGCTACCCCGCTGCGCGCTGGTGCTTACGACGTTCTCCCTTTTGCCTGAGCTCGTTGCCTGGCCTGTTCGAATAGCTGAGGCGTGCAGCGAAAATCAGTGGCTCGCAGGCGCGCAAACGCCGCATCTATATCGACGAGGCCATACTGGGCCGCTTGCACCAGGACGCCAAGCGTGCCGATGACTGTTAGACCCTGCCGCCGCGCCAAGCGCACGCCCATCTTCTCATCCATGAGGAGCAGGTCTGCATGCTCCTCCTTAGCTAGTTGGATCGCGTCCCTTTCGCCGAGGTCGAGCCCGGCCAGCGTCGTGTCAGGCGCCAATCGGATTTGCCGAACCGCAATCCACTCGGGCATCTGGCCCAGAAAGGCTCGCACCACAGCCGGCGCGCCGGGGTGATCCAGTTCCGTCACCACCGCAACCGGAACCAAAACCCGCTCAAACAGAGCAGGTAGTAAGTGTTGGCAGTCGATCTGAATAAGGTAGTTGAGGGGAGAGGTATCGGCTACGACGACGATCATGGCCGGCCCAACAGGCCTCCGGCTTCAAGTTGCCGTAGGGTTTCCAGATCCTGCTCCAGATCCTCGGCATCATACGCGTGGTCGTAGACGTTACGGTCTTTTAGAAAACCGTCGAACTCGAAACGCGACAACCCGAGCAACTGGCTGGCCTGGTAATGCGTCAGCGCCCCCGAGCGGTAGCCCTCGATGGCGAGCGCTTCGAGGGCCTCGTGGCCCGGATCGGCGTGCCGCGCGATATCATCGGGCAACTCCACTTTGATCTGCATAGACTCAGCATACCAGATTTTCGGTTACAGGTCACGCCGGACAGCGGGTCTCGGCACTCCTCCTCACCCGCAAAACAGTCGATCACGTAGAAGAAAACCAAAAACCCAAGATACAAGCGGCAACTCGTCAGTGTGAGGCAACGCCTCTCTAATTGTCTTGGTTTGGATTTCCAACAGGCACAAGTACGCATAACCTGAGCGACGTTTTTTGACCCCCTGAGTGGGTTCAAAGCCCGTGTTTTACCCTGCCGCGTGTGGTTGGAATTCCAACTTGCACCCGGCAATAGAACCAAAGACTTCCCTGAGGACTCTCCCCAAGGCTGGGCTGTCTTGCTTGCGCCCATTACCCAACAACCACTACAGCCTTGGCGCTTATGCAAACCGGGCCAAGCAGGCCCGACTCCAGGAGCGGATCGTCCTTAGTCCAATGCTTCCAGGTTGTAAAGGTCAGGCGTCCTGTAGGGCTGGGCTGGTGCGCGAGGAGCCATTGTGGCCAGCGGGCGAGCACCGCGCCATAGTTGCGGGGAGTGGGATTTCCGGGAGTTGAAGGTGGTATCCACTCGCAGTCGTCCGGCAACTGGTCGTCGCCGATCAGTCGGTTGGGCCACAGGTTGACCACGCTCACCACCAATTCATTCGCGCCCGGGTGAAGGAAATCAGTGATTTCCACACGGAAGGGCGGCTTCCACAGAATGCCGAGATCACGTTACTGGATCAGGTACTGGGCGAGTTTGCCGTCGGGGGTAGAGAACGTCGATAGGTCCAAAGATTTTCCCGAAGCAAACCCTAGGCGGAAATTTCGATACGTCATACCGCCACGCAGCCCAAAGCTGGTTTGCTTGAAGCTTTGGGGCGTTCCGAGGGGTTTCAAGCTCGCCGCCGCGTCGGCCAGCACTTGGGAGGTGAAATAAGAATCGGCATCGGAGGTCAGAAGCGAACGGTCGATCCGCCCTTGCTGCAGGTCGCTGAAGACTTGGCGCGCTTGCTCGAGTGGCTGCGCAGCTCGCGGGTCCAGTTTTTCCGCCAGAAGCCATGCTCCAATCTGATTGACGATGGCCCTGGCGGCGCCCGACCCGTCGAGGTTGGTCAGAGCGACGGCGGCAATGCCTTCATCGAGCCATACGGCGTTCGCACTGACGAAACCCGACACCGCACCACCGTGCTCCAGCCTTGGATGTCCCGAGGCGTTGGATATGCCCACTCCCAGAGCATAGTTGATGGGTGCGCCGTTCTTGAGTCGCGCCGGTTTCATCATTTCCTGAAGCGCGGCGGACTTCAGCAGTTTTCCCTCCATCAAGGATTGATCCCACACCGCCAGATCACGCGCCGTCATCGCCAACTCTCCTGCGGCGTACAGCCAGCCCCGCGCTTCCGCCTGGGCCGCGCGTAGCGGTCCCAGGCCGAAGCGCGTGTAGCCGGCAGCGTCGGAACTGGTCAGGGGGTGTGCGTCCAAATCAATCGGGCTTTGCATGCCCAGCGGGCGGAAGATCCGACTTTCGAGGAAGGCCATGAGCGGGATGCCCGCGACCTTCTCGAGAATGCGTCCCGCGACCACGTAGTTGGTGTTGCTGTACTGCCACTCGCTCCCCGGGTCGAAATCCAGCGGCTTCTTAGCCCAGCGCTCCAGGATGCCCTCCGCCGTGACGGGCTCCTGCATGAAGGGAGCTACGTAATCCAATGGGTAGTAATCCTGGTACCCCGAGGTATGTGAAAGGAGTTGGCGAAGGGTGATGTCGCTCGCGCGCGTCAACGAAGGCAAGAAACGCCCCACCCGATCGTCGAGCGAGAGCTTGCCTTCCTGAACGAGCAGCAGGAGCGCGCCAGCCAGGAATTGCTTGCTGACCGAGCCAATACTGTAACGCATCTCCGGACTGGCAGCAGTGGCGGGCTCCAGGCGGGCGTTTCCGTAAGCCTTAACATAGGCGACCTTGCCGTCTTTCACGACAGCAACCGAAGCGCTGGGAGCCCCAGTATCGGCCAAGGCCTTGGTCGCAATGGCGTCGATACGATCAACCGTCGCCTGCGGTAACTGCCCTGCCAGAGGACCCGAGATCGCGACAACTAGAACAAACAGTAGAATGGTGCGGGAGATGATGCGCATAGGTTTTGACCCTTTCGAGAGCCGGGATTATAGCAGACTCGGAACCACAGGTCATGCAGGCGGACCGGAGGCCAGGTAATCCGGAAGATCGCGGCTGAGAGATCGCGCGTGGCGGGTGGCGCACCTATTTGTTTACAAGAAGTCGACGTTTATCAACTTAAGAACCCGGACTTTGAAATGCGCAAAGTCTGCGCTTGTACATACCCGCTGCCCTGATCAAGCGCCCTCCTCCGTTCTAACGTATTCTAAGCAGAGGGGGGGAAGCGCGCGTTCACCTTGCGCTTGACGAGGTCCCACTGTCCTTCCGATGTTGCCTCTAGCAAACTGCTCAGCTCAGCTTGCAGCACTCGGCCAGCGGTGCGGAAGCTGGAAATCGACGTCGATGACTCGCTCTCTTCCGACCTGTCGAGCACGGAGAGCTCGAGCTCCACGTCCTTCCAGTCGCTCCGGTCTCTTGTTAAGTCCAGCCGGGAGGCAACATGCACACGGAACTCCCCGCGTCCACGACAGAAGCGGAGCAGCAGGTGCTCAATGGCAATCGTCACATAGGAGTAACCACCCCCAGGAGGGAATCGGATGCCCTCATTGGGTACGATCTGGCCCCCACATTCGGCGAAGAGAAAAGGCAACGCTTCACGAATCTCCTGAGCGAACCTCTCTTGTGCCCTTCTCGCCATCGGAACGTCAAGCCACCATTCGAACAGGAGCCGATAGATCTTACCGATGGTACGACCAATCCAGATATTCACATAGTCTGCCATGGAGATCTCGCGTTTGTGGGGTCCGTATATCATCATATCGTCCCTGGTCGCATACATCCCGACAAAAAGAAGCTGTGAAAAAATCAAGAAAATCGAAAAATTAAGAAATTTTCTTGTCTTAGCTATACAGCTATGATATATTAGCCTCTGACCGCACTTCCGGCGGGGAGGCCAAGCATGGGTTATCATTCCACCGTCCAAGTGATCCAGCGGGGCGGCAAA
>Ga0208821_1000820_pt1 | contig 21285 bp, 22 predicted proteins | sample June2015DPH_20_5_FD_184720 | JGI IMG/M metagenome (GOLD analysis project Ga0208821, IMG submission 184720) | Peatland microbial communities from SPRUCE experiment site at the Marcell Experimental Forest, Minnesota, USA - June2015DPH_20_40... | ecosystem: Environmental > Terrestrial > Soil >... | reverse complement strand
CGTTGAAACGGCCGGGCGACACGATCAACTCGCTCGCCGCCGCCGCGTTCATTATTTTGCTGTGGGACCCGCGGCAGCTTTTTGAAGCCAGCTTTCAACTTTCCTTTTTCGTCGTGCTCGTCATCGCGCTGATGCTGCCACCGCTGAATAAAATTTCCGACCGGCTCTGGCAAAGCGATCCATTGCTCCCAGCCGAATTGCTCCCGCGCTGGCGGCGCGCGCTCATCGCGACGCTGCGAATGTTGTCGCGTTACTTTGCGCTCTCGTTCGCGGCCTGGGTCGGCTCGATTCCGCTGGCGGCAAAGTATTTTCACCTGTTCAGCCCCGTTTCAACGCCTGCGAACATCGTTGCCGTGCCGCTCGGCACGCTCGCGCTGATGAGCAATCTGGGCAGCCTCGTCTGTGGCACGTGGTTCCCGTGGGCGACGGAATTGTTCAATCACAGTGCGTGGTTTTTCATGTCGGCGATGACGGCGGTGAGCGAATTCGCGACAAAGATTCCCGGCGCCTATTTTTACGTGCCGGCGCCATCCTGGCTGGAAATCGGCATTTACTACGCCGTGCTCGTCGGCGCCTTGAGCGGCTGGCTTTTCGCACCAAAACAAAGAATCTGGAGCGCGACGGCGCTGGTTCTAATTGTCGCCGGTTTTGCCTGGCACTGGCAAACGACACGCGGCGAAACCAGATTGACCGTCCTTCCGCTCAATGGCGGTCACGCGGTCTTCGTGGATGCTGCCGGACGGAAAAACGACTGGCTCGTGAATTGTGGCGACGAAAGTGCCGTGAACTTCACGCTCAAACCGTTTCTCCGCGCGCAAGGCGTGAACCGCGTTCAAAGACTCGTGCTGACACACGGTGATTTGCGAAGCTGCGGCGGCGCGGAATTGCTCAACCAACTTTTCGGCACCGGTGAAATTTACACCAGCCCGGCGCGTTTTCGCTCGATGGCGTATCGCGAAATCATTGCAGAATTCGAAAAGCAACCCCGGCGACACCGAATCATCAATCGCGGCAGCACTGCCGGTTGCTGGCAGGCTTTCGCTCCCGACGCCACGGATAATTTTGAGCGCGCTGACGACGCATCGCTGGTGCTGTTGGGAAATTTTTACGGCCCGCGCGTCCTCCTGCTGTCCGATTTGGGTCGCGAAGGACAAAACGTCCTGCTCTCACGCACGAACAATCTGCGCGCGGACATTGTGATTGCCGGTTTGCCCGACGAAGGCGAACCGCTTTGCGATGCGTTGCTCGATGCGGCACAGCCAAAAGTCATTGTCATTGCCGATTCAGAATTTCCGGCGACCCGCCGGGCCAGCCCGAAACTGCGCGCCCGACTGGAGCAAAGGGGGGGTCCGGTTATTTACACGCGCACGGCGGGCGCGGTGACAATCTTGTTGCGATCGAACGGTTGGGAATTGCGCACGATGGACGGGCAAAAAAATTCATATCGAACCGCGAACGGGAATTGAGCGGATCACTACCACCGCTGCCACCACCAAAATGGCCGGTTATAGCTTTCGGGCAAAGGCCGCTGTTTCGTGAGGCTTACGGAAACATAACGGGCCTCCGGAATCGAAAATTTTTTCACTTCGATTGTCACACTTTCGGGGTGGAATTCCGATAAAATTTTGTCGGCAACGTCCGTTGCCACGGACTCTATCAGCCTCCAGTTCCGCGTTTCGCCAAGTTTCAATAGTCGTTGGGTAATCTCATAATAATCTATGGTCCGCCCGATGCGGCCACTCACTGCCGCTGATGAAAAATCGAACTTGACATCCAACGTCAGCAACAAGCGTTGCGGCTTGGCGCGTTCCTCTTCAGAAATGCCGACACGATAAAAAACTTCCAGGTCAACAATGGTGATAAAAGACATGACGATTCTTCTGATTTGTTTTGCGTCTGCGACCGAACGTTTTTACTTCCCGCTTTTTGGTTTTCTGCCTTTTCCGCCGTTCCATCACGGCGTTAATCAGGACCCGCGTCGGCATATTAAGTTTCATTTTGCCGGCTTCGGCAAGCGTAACCCACCGGAATTCGCGGGCTTCGTGGTTCAACTTCACACGCGGTTTGCCGGCGCAACGGCAGGTGTAATTCAGCAGGACGAAATGCGCGTCGCGGTAAAACTCCCGGGAGTGGATGCAATCCTGCACGAGCACAAATTCAATGTCCGTCACGTTGAGGCTGGTTTCCTCCTTGATTTCGCGGCGGAGCGCGGCCTCGGAGGGTTCGCCCCATTTGATTTTGCCGCCGGGAATGCCCCAGAGATTCGACCATTTGTGGGTGCGGATCATCAGCACTTCGCCCGCGCCGTTGAAAATCAGGGCGCCGACGGTGGCCAGCGGCGGATGGGTTTCCTCAAAGTTTTTCACCGCCGGTTTGAGGTGGAAATCATTCTGCTCCAGCACCCGGCGCAATTCACCGAGATGCTCGACAATCAAATCCGGCTGCGCCGCGCGCAATTGCTCCAGCGTGTTGTAGCCGGTGAGCACGGCGCAGGAATGGACGCCGCCGTGATGCGCGGTTTCGATGTCGTGCTGCATGTCGCCGATGAACAGCGTCTCGGCCGCGCGCAAATGATTTTCGGCGAGGATTTCGTGAATTTTTTCCCGCTTGTCCCAAACGTCCGTGTAGGGCTTGTCGAGGTAGGCGCCGAATCCGGTGACCTGGCATTGCGCCATGAAATGATCGCGATGCACCGTGCTCAAAAGAAAAGTGCGTAACTTCTGCGCGCGGCAAAATTTGAGGAAATCGCGCGCATAAGGCAGTTCGCTGACGGAATCCTGTGCTTGCCGGAAACTGCTGTGGAACCAGTCTTCAAGCTGGGCCATCGGGACGTGCGGTGTGTGGCGATCGTAAAAATTCGTGAACGGCAGGGAAAACTCGGCGCGAAATTCGTCCAGCGACATTTCCGGGCGGCCGGCCTGGGTGAGGACGAAATTTGAAGCCTTCAAAACGGCAGGTAAATCGTCCACGAGCGTACCCGACCAGTCGAAGATGATGTTGCGAATCACGAAATTGATTTAACCACAAAGAACACATGGAACACAAAGAGAAATGAATCCTCCCCGCCGTCGCGGAATGACTAATTCCTAAACCATAATGACGAAAGAAACCCAAAGTCCGACCCGTCCTCCGCAGTAGCCCGCTACGGAGGGTGGAAGCTCGAATGCGCGGTGAGGTTGGCCGGTTTGGTCATTTGGATATTTGAGCATTCTTTAGTCATTAGGGTTTCGGGTTTATGGTTTTAATCGTGGTTTTGTCTCCCTCTGCCCACTGGCTTTCATCAAACTGACCCATCACCCAATCTTCTTGAAACCTGACACCTGACATTTGAAACTCCAGCGGTGCTCATCGCATTCAACAAACCTTACGGCGTCGTTTCGCAATTCACGCCCGACGGGTCGCCCAATCGCACACTGGCGGAATTCGGTTTCCCGAAAAATGTTTATCCCATTGGCCGGCTCGATGCGGACTCCGAAGGCTTGCTGCTGTTGAGCGACGAGCCGGCGTGGAACGAACGGCTGCTGCACCCGCGCCATGCCCACGAACGCGAGTATTGGGCGCAACTGGAATGCATTCCAACACCCGAAGTTTTGAAGAAGCTCGAACACGGCGTTGTGGTTCAAGGCCGGAAAACATTGCCCTGCCGGGCGTGGATTCTGGAACCGCAACCGGAAATAATCCCCGCCCCCGTAGCGGCGCCTCGGCAGAGCGCCGCTGATTATCTTTCCGAAAAAATGGCGGCGCTCTGCCGAGACGCCGCTACGCCAAAAATCCCACCGCGCGACCCACCCATCCGTTTCCGCAAAAGCGTGCCGGATTGCTGGATCGGGCTGGAACTGATCGAAGGCAAAAACCGGCAGGTGCGGCGAATGACTGCCGCCATCGGCCATCCGACTCTGCGGCTCATCCGCGTGCGCATCGGACAACTTAAGCTGGGTGATTTGCCACCCGGCCAATGGCGAATTCTGACGGCGGGAGAATGCGCGTTGGTTGGAAAGAGTGGCACAGGCCTCCGGCCTGTGTGCTGAATTTCACAGGCGAGGACGCCTGTGCCACGCTACAGAAATTGACGCCACCGGTTCGCGGCGGTAACTTCTTGTGATGATTGGTATCACTGAAATTCAACCGCGCGGCGCGATGACGAAGAGTCGGTTTAAGCCGCTGGCGAAGGAAATATTTGCGCTCAAAAAACAGCTCCACGCCGTCATCCTCGCCCACAATTATCAGGTGCCGGAAATCCAGGACGTGGCCGATTTTGTGGGCGATTCGCTCGGCCTTTCCCAGCAGGCCGCGAAGACGGACGCGGACGTAATTGTTTTCTGTGGCGTGCATTTCATGGCCGAGACGGCAAAGATTTTAAATCCGAAGAAAATTGTCGTGCTGCCGGACAAGGACGCCGGTTGTTCACTGGAAGAAAGCTGTCCGGCGGACAAGCTCGCCGCGTTGCAAAAGACCAACCCGAATTTCTGGACCATCGCCTACATCAATTGCAGCGCGGCGGTGAAGGCGTTGAGCGACGTGATTTGCACCAGCGGCAACGCGGTGAAAATCGTCGAGGCCGCGCCGAAGGACAAGGATTTGCTGTTCGTGCCGGATGAAAATCTCGGCGCGTGGGTGATGGAACAGACTGGCCGCCCAATGACGCTTTGGCACGGCGACTGTTATGCGCACGTGGAGTTCAAGCGCGATCAAGTGCTGCGATTGCGCGAAAAATTCCCTGACGCGAAGGTTGTCGTTCATCCCGAAAGTTTGCGTGAAGTGCGCGACCTGGCCGACGCAATTTGTTCGACGGAGAAAATGATCAGCTACTGCAAATCGAGTCCCGCCAGACGATTCGTCATCGTGACCGAGTCGGGCATCATTCACCGGATGCAGAAGGAATGTCCGGGCAAGGAATTTCTCTGTGCGCCGGTGTTTGATGTGATGCGGATGCCGTCGGACAACTGCCGGTGCAGCGAGTGCAAATACATGAAGTTGAACACGCTTGAGAAGGTGCGCGACTGCATGAAAAAACTCGCCCCGCGAATTGAATTGCCGGAGGATATTTTGAGACGCGCCCGCCTGCCGATTGAGCGGATGCTGGAGATTTCAGCCCGACCGGCTTGAGCCGTTCCCATTTGTCACGGCAATTTCACTGCGCCGACATGTGTTCGGCATGAGCGTAATCCAGTTCTCCCTCGCTGGCATTCACAAAGGAGGCTGAAGCTGCAGGTTGATGGTTTTGATTCAAAAAGTCGGCAGCACTTTACGCGAAACGCCACCCTTTTTTCAATCCCAAGGCAGCCTCGAATCTTTTTGCTGGCATGCCATTCAAACCAAAACCCACCCAGGTTTGAAAACAAGTTAAGTGGGTATCGCCGTTGGCAAAGAACATTTAGAATCTCCAGGTCAAGTCCAGTTGCAACACATTGTAATTTTTTATTGGGTTGATGCCCGGAATATCCAAATTGTTGCCACCCGTGCCAAGGTTGGCTTGGATCGGGTTGGCGTGGCCGAAGCGAATGGTGCCGATAATGTCGTCGGTGAAGCTATAGGCAAATGCCGAGTAAAAGCCTTGCAGATTAGCCCGGCCTTCGAAAAAGTCGGAGTCAATCAGATTCACATCCAGGGCATATTGTTCGATATGCTGCCAGTAGAAGCGGGCTTCCCAAGTATTTTTCTTCGAGGTAGAACCATAAACCAAACCTTGGACCGGCCCATAAACCGGCCCGGCGCTGCCAATGCCAATGCCAACTTGATAGGCCTTGACCTGATCCGTCTCGGGGCCATTCACCCCCGGGAATGCCCCAGGACCGCCGGCTTGGTAGGCGGCACGCGCGCGATCAGCACCATCAAGATTGTAGGCAAAATCGCCGAAGATTCGTCCCTGCAAGGTTCCCAACGGGGTTTTCCAGATTTTGAAATCGAACTCGGCGGGAATTTCCAAGATCAGGAGGTCATTGATGCCATTTTGGTTGTAAGCATATCCACCCGGATAATTTACATTCACACCGTGACTCCCCTGCCCGGTGTAGGGTTTATTTAGTCCATTGGCACTGCCTCCGTTAGTGCTGCCTATGCCAGTATAGGTGTAAAGCATGGGCGCAATCTTGACTGACATGTCCTTGCCGATTCTCACATTGGCGCCCGCCTGCCAAGTCAGCAAGAACGTGTCACTGGAAGGAATCTCTGTGGCTTGACTCGGGTCCTGATAGTCCCATTGTCCGAAATCCACGAACAGATCCACGTTATCAATTGTATATTTGAATTTTTCAAACGCGCCTTCCGGATTGATGTCCGAATCCCAAACCATGGGCGTGGTGTAAAGTGGCATGGCCATTCGACCCACGGTCATCTCATACCAGTCGGTCGGATGCCAGCCGAGATAAGCCTGGCCAATGTAAATGCTACTCTGACTTTTGTCCGAGGGAGAGACCGAGCCGCTGGTGGTATTATTGCCGAAAGTGGACCAAGGCGAACGCGGATTGCTCGACGTTTCCAATCGGATTCCATAATTAAAGTCATCCACCAGATCGCCCCGCAGACCAATACGGAGAGCGTAACGAAATCGTTCGCGATAATACGTATCCGGCGTTGCCTCGGGAACATTATCCACCCCACGATATTCGTAACGCAATCGCAAGTCGCCGAAAAGCTGCATGCTCTTAATAGCATCGGACATCTTCCATTTTGAAATTGGCGGGTTGTTCACCGTGTTGGTTTCTCGCGCTGCGGTTTCGGCCTCGATTTTTTTGGCCTCATCGGCGGTCAAAATGCCTTTCTCGATGAGCGTGTCCACCAGCGGATTTCCCGACGACGCCGGCGGCAGTGATGCTGGCGTCGTTTGCGCTCGGGCATTAAAGTTGAATATGACCAACATTCCTGTCGCAATTGTCGCTGCTATTCCGAATTTTATTTTTTTCATTTTTTTCATAAATGGATTCCGAACCTAGACAGCGGCACTATTGAACACCGATGTTACAAACATAATTCGGATTTGTTACGTTTCTGTAACAAATCCCGGCAGCAGGCTGGGATGCGGCTTGACTTGCCCGCAAGACGGAGGGCAAAGGATGCAAACCGCGGCAAACAGGCGGTCAGCGCAATGCGCCGATCTGGTAATCCAAATTCGCCTGTTGAATCAGCACATCGTAGCGGGCATTGGTGTTGGCGATTTGCGCCGAGGTCAGGCTCAACTGTGCCTGACTTAATTCGACTATTGAACTGATGCCCGTTTTATAGCGCGCCTCGGCCAAATCGTAAGCCTCGGCGGCATGCTTGACCAATTGTTCGGTGGTCCGAAGCTGTTCCAGTGCATTGTTCACGTTCAGCCAGGCGATGCGCACGTCCCGGATCACGTTGTCCTCCGCCATGCGCAGCATTTCCGCGTCGGCCTGCGCTTTCAGTTCGGCCTCATGCTGACGTGCCGTGTAGAGGCCGCCCGCGAACAATGGCAGACTGAGTTGAACCCCACCGGCGGCGTAGTTGTCAGCCAACCGGTCATCGTGTATCGGTGAATCACCGGCCACACCGATGGCCGAAACCGTCGGCAATCGCGCATCTCTTTCCGACCGTGCAAACCGCAGCGCCGCATCCCGCTGATCCCGGAGGCTTAACAGTTCCGGCCGCCGGCTCAACGCGCTTTCGATGAATTCGGAAACATCGTTTGTGGCCGTGCTCACCGGCAGCGATTGTTCGACGAGTTGAAACGGTTTGAATTCGTGATAGCCCAGCGCCGTCGAGAGTGATGCCATGGCCGCGTCCGCGTCGTTTTGAGCTTTTTGCAGAAGCAATCGGCCTTCTTCGAGTGCGACCTGCGCGAAACTCACGTCCAGCTCGGACCGCAACTTGTTCGTGGCCAGCGCGGTAACCTGATCGAGCAACAATTGTCGTGTGTCAAAAGTTTGTTGCGCGACGTGCCGCACCGCCTGCGCTTCCAACGTTCCGAAATAACTGATATTTACCTGCAACAAAACCTCCTCCCGGGTGGCATTGGCATTCTGGTTTTCAGCCTGCGCTTGAAATTTGGAGCTGGCCGTGAGATTGGCCGTATGGCCGAAATCGGTGATGAGCTGGTTGACAGCCAATCCTCCGGCGGCACGGTCAAAGACGCTCGGGTTGTTCAACCCCCCGGCCATGATGCGTGTATTATCGGAACCCGCACCGACGGCGGTGGCATACAGATTGGCCGTCGGGAAATAACCGGCGCGAGCCTCCTTGACCGCCTGTTCCGCAGCACGCGCGCGGTAATTCGCGGCGGCAATCTGCGGATGATTGTGCAACGCCAGTTTCTGCGCGTCGGCCAAAGCCAAAACGGGCGGCACGTTGGTTGTCTCGTCCGCAACAATTTTGCCGGCAAAAAGGATGCAAATGGTCACAGTTAAAATGATTCGTTTCACTTGGAGATTTTTCAATGCGAAATTGTTTCCGGTGCGTTCGGGGAATCTTTTACCGCCGCTTCTTTCCGGCGGTAAAGAATAAAATATGCCGCCGGCACGATGAAAACGGTCAGCACCACCGAAACCGCCAGGCCGCCGATGATGGCGCGGGCCAGCGGAGCGTAGGCTTCGCTGCCCGTGCCGAGTTTCATGGCCATCGGAATCAGGCCCATCAGCGTGGCGAGCGATGTCATCAGCACCGGACGCAAACGCACGCGGCAGGCGAGGGAAACGGCTTCGCGTAATGGCCGGCCTTCTTCGCGCAGCCGCCGTGTGAATTCGACGATGAGGATGCTGTTGGAGACCACGATGCCGACCATCATCACCACACCCATCAGCGACATGACGTTGAGGGTTGTGCCGGTGGCAAAAAGAATTATCAGCGCGCCGGTCAATCCGGTCGGCACGGCGAGCAAAATCAACAGCGGGTCGAGAAACGATTGAAATTGCGCGACGAGAATCAAATAAACCAGCACGGTCGCCAGGATCAAGCCCAGGCCGAAACTGCGGAACGAGACTTGCATGGCGTGCGCCGAGCCGCGCACCTCAACGCGGACATTTGACGGCAGGTTCAGGGCGCCGACAATTTTTTGGACGCCCTTCAAAACTTTGCCGAGGTCTTCGCTCGTGGGTGAAACATAGACATCCATTTCACGGCGTAGTTGATAATGATCCACCTCGGTCGGCGAATTGCGGTGACTGATGGTGCTGACGGTGTCGAGCCGCGTCGGCAGCGGGGAATTTGCGCCGCGCAACGGAATGGATGACAGGTCGGCAAAGTTCTTCACGAAACCTTCGGGATACTGCACGGTGAGGAAATAGTCGTTGCCACTTTTCGGGTCCACCCAATAGCTCGGCGCAATCATCTGATCGGAAGTCAGCGCCGTGATAACGTCGCCAACGACTTCTTTTTCATTCAGGCCAAGTTCGGAAGTGCGCAGCCGGTCAATGTCCAGTTGCAGCGCCGGATAATCAATGTCCTGCGGCACTAGGACATCACTGACGCCCGGCAATGCTTGGGCTTTTTTTGCGATGTCCGTTGCAATTTTATGGGTGCTGTCCATGTCATTGCCGGTAACTTGAATATCCAGTGGCGCGGGCATTCCCAGATTCAGAATTGCGTCCACAAGTCCGCCGGTTTGGAAATAAGCGGCGACTTGCGGCAATTCTTTTTTCAGCCGCGCGCGCACCAGGTCCATGTATTGAAAGCTGCTCAAATGATGACCCGCATTCAAGCCCACCTGGACGAACGCCGTGTGCGGGCCGGAATTGGGTGTGTAAATCGAGGAGAAACCGGGCGTCACGCCGATGTTCGAGACGATGATTTTCAAATCTTTCGCCGGCACAACTTCGCGGACAATTTGTTCCACTTTCTGCACCAATTGGTCGGTGAGTTCGATGCGCGTGCCGGTCGAAGCCTTGAGATTGATGACAAATTGGCCGGGATCGGTGCGCGGAAAATACGCTTCGCCGATGAGCGGATAAAGCGCGAGGCTCAAAATGAAAATGCCCGTGATACCGAGCACCGTTGCCAGAGGGCGAATCAACGCCAGGTTCAGCACGCTTTCGTAGCGGTCGAGCATCTGCTTGAACTTATGGTTGAACCAGCGGTTGAAACGCGCGCCCCAACTTTTTGACGCGGCGGCTTCACTTTCATCGTGGCCGTGATGGCCTTTGATGAGCTTGGCGCAGAACAACGGCACAACCGTCATCGCGACCAGATACGAGGCGAACAACGAAAGAATCACCGCCAGCGCGAGCGCCATGAAAAGAAATTTGCTGACGCCGTAAAGAAACATCACCGGAAAGAAAACGATGACCGTTGCCAGCGTCGCAGCGAGCACCGGCAGCGCGACTTCGTGTCCGCCGCGTTCGGCGGCGACTTCGGGCGGTTCGCCCATTTCCATGTGCCGGAAAATGTTTTCCAGCACAACGACGGAATTGTCAATCAGCCGCGAAAATGCCAGCGCGAGTCCGCCGAGAATCATCGCGTTGATGGTGCTGTTGCCCAGGGATAACGCGATAAAAGCGGCGAGTGCGGAAAGCGGGATCGAAAGAAACACCGCGACGGTGGCCCTCATACTGCCGAGGAAGACCAAAATCATCACGCCGGTGAGCACGAGGCCGATCAAACCCTCGTGGATCAGGTTTTCAATGGCGTTGCGCACGAAAACGGATTGGTCGAAAACGACTTTCGTCACGAGTTGTTTGGGCACGTCGAACAGGTGCGAAATCGCGTGTTTAATGCCGTCCACGACGGCGATGGTGTTCGCGTCGCCGCCTTGCTTGAGCACGGGCAGATAGACCGACGGCTGGCCATCCACGCGCACGACATTGTATTGGATTTCCGAGCCGTCCTCCGCATGGCCGACATCGCCGATGAGCACGGAAGCGTTGCCAACGGTTTTCAACGGCACCTGGTTGATGTCCTTCATGTCGTTGATCTGGCTGTTGACGTAAAGGTTGTAATCGTAAGGGCCAATCTTCACGTCACCAGCAGGCAGGATCAAATTCGCCTCGTTCACCGTGCGGACAACGTCCATGACGCTTAATTGATGTGATTCCAGCTTGAGTGGGTCCACGTAAATCATGATTTGCCGGTAACGTCCGCCGAACGGCTGCGGCACGGAGGCCCCTGGCACATTCGCCACCTGGTTGCGTACGTCGTACTGGCCGAGGTCGCGAAGTTTCGCCTCGTTCAAGCCTTCGCCTTTCAAGGTAATCAAACACACCGGCAGGCTCGACGCGTCGAATTGCAAAACGACCGGCGGCAGGGTGCCGGGCGGCAGTTTCCGCAAATCGGCCATCGCCAGATTCGCAATGCTCGTAACGGCGGAGTCGGCGTTGAAGCCCGGTTGAAAATAAATTTTGATCAGGCTAACGCCCGGCAGCGAGCGCGATTCGATGTGATCCACGCCGCTGGCAAGCGTAAAAAATCGCTCAAAGCGTCCGGTGATGTCCGTTTCGATTTGCTCTGGCGGCATCCCGTTAAAAAACGTCGCGACGACCACGACCGGGATTTTGATCGGTGGAAACAAATCCACCGGCATCCGGACCAAGCTGGTCACCCCCACCACACAGGTGATGAGGCAGATGACAATGATGAGATACGGCAGGCGGATGGCAAATCGAGACATGGCGATTAGGCTGTAGGCTTAAGACCGGTCTTTTGTGACGGCCGCCCGCAATTTCTCCATGGAAAAGTTTTTTGATTGGCACAGCGCAATTAATTCCTGCTCCTTTGCCTTGATTCGCTCCGCCACCGGGGGAATTTGGCCGGCAATGTCGAGGGGAATGGATTGGACACCGTGCAAATCGCCATGAAGCAAATCGCCGGACTGGATTTTCAGTCCGGCGATTTCAACCGCGCCCCCCACCTCCACGATGTGAACATAGGCGTGGGAAACTGAAATATTGCCGGCAAAGAGATGAAAGCCCAGGCTCTCGGCCGCCGGGATGTCACGCACGGAACCGTTGGTCACCGCACCCACGCAACCCAGAGCATGAAGAATATTGATATGCACCGCTCCCAGCAATGAACCCAGACCCGCCTGCGTGGCCACGTCCTGCACCACCAACACCCGCGGTGCCGGCAGTGAAAGAATGTAGTCCCACCAGTCGGTGCGATCGGGATAATGGCCGGCCGCCATCGGCGGCGCGGAGCCGCGGATTTTGATCGTGGCCGCGTAACCCACCATCGGTTTCAACTGTGGAAACAGGCAACGTATGGAACCGTCAGCAAAGCCTTCGTTGCGCAGCCGTTCTTGAAAGGTCTCAATGGCGTTGGCCACGGTACAGGCATCCAACCGGCCCAAGGTTTCGAGTTGTTCCGGGGTCAAAGTGGCATTCATGCTCAAAATAAATTGGTGGCTTCAGCCGGTCTGCGATTTGTTTCTTGGCGTCGGTCGGTCAACCAGGCGTGGCGGCAGGATTTCGACAAGCGGAACTTTTCCTTTAACGGCCGCCAGACCAGTTGTGGTGTGAAACGGGTCTGGTGAATGAATGGTTTGATCTCAATGTTCATAAGGCGGAGGTGACCTTGATATATTTGGGGTCCACTTTTTGACCGGGTTGAAACTGGCTGCGGTTGCCCATCACCACCAAATCGCCTTCGTTCAGGCCGGAAAGCACCTCATATTTGTCCGGTGTCTCCAGACCCAGCGTCACGGTGCGTTCCTCAATTTCATGATTGGGGGTGACGACATAGACGGTGTTTTTTTTGCCACCGGCAACCGCTTCGGTGGGAATGGCCAGAGCTTGGGAGCGCTTTTCCACCTTCAAGACCACGGTAGCATACATCCCCGGCACCAGTTCCAGATCCGGGTTGGGGACCTCGATTTCGGTGATCATGGTCCGGGTATTGTCATCCACGTCGTGGGTGAAACGCGAAATGATGCCGGTGAAAGTTTTACCGTTGAGAGAATCCACACGCACTTCAACTGAATCGCCAAGTTGAACGTCTTTCACATAGTCCACCGTGACAGGGAAATCCAGCCGCAACTGGTAATTGTCCGAGACACGCAGCAACGATTTGGCTTGGGTATCTGAAGAAGTGCCGGCCTGAATGAGCGCGCCCGGATCGGCATAACGTCGAGTGACCACACCATCAAATGGGGCTGTAATACGGGTGTAATCCACCATCGTCTGAAACTTTTTTACATCCGCCTTCGCGGCGGCGACGGAAGCGGCGGCGGCAAGGTCCTTGGCTTCGGCGGTATCCAGGTCTTGCTGGGCGACGAGATTTGGATGTTCCTGGTTCACGGCAACGAGCCGGGTATAATCAAGGTGCGCATTTTTGTAATCGGCTTCGGCGTGTTGTTCGGCTGCAAGCGCACTGTTGAGTTCATCTTGCAATTCGGGAACTTCGAGCGTGGCCAGAAGTTGTCCCGCCCTCACCTTGTCGCCGAAGTCCACGTTCATCTGATTCACATAGCCGGAAACTTTCGCATGCAACTCAACTTCCTGATACGGGCGGAATTCCGCCGCAATCGTCACTTGCTTGTAAAGGTCTTCCCGCGTCGCTTTCGTCACGGCCGCCGTCGGCGCGCCGGTCAAATCAGCATTCACGGGAGCTTGCGCGCGCGCATGATGCATCGCCCACAACACGCCCAGGCCGATGACGAAAGCCACCGCCAGGATTTCAAAAAAAATTCCGAACCGGGATTTCATAATTTTGAATTTCATGGGTTGATGGAAGATTTTTAGTTTTTGGCCAAAGGCAGTTTGACGCGAAAACAACTGCCGCTGCCAACGACGCTTTGCGCTTCCACTTCCGCGCCGTGCGCGGTGCAAATGGATTTGACGATGGAAAGTCCAAGACCCGCGCTTTCGGAATCGGCGGAACGAGCCTGATCAACACGATAAAACCGCTCGAAGATGTGTGGTAACGCATCGGGCGGAATGCCGATGCCATTGTCTTTCACTTCCAGCACGGCGTGGCCGTTGACGGCGAGAACGCGCAATTGAATCGCGCCTTTTTCCGGCGTGTATTTGATGGCGTTGTCGAGCAGATTCACGACGACTTGTTTGAGCCGCACGTGGTTGCCTTTCACCGGCATCGGCTGGCTGGCGTCGCAGGAAATGGAAATGCCCTTGTCCTCGGCCAGCAGGCTCATTTGGTCGGCGGTTGTTTTGGCCAGTTCACTCAAATCAAAGCGCGTCCATTCGGTTTGCGCTTCGCCGGCGTCGAGCCGCGAGAGCGTGAACAATTGCTCCACGATTTTGCCCAAATGCACGACTTCCTCCAACATGCTGCCGGCACGGTCGCGCAATTCCGAATCGAGGCGGGCATCTTCCGCGAAACTTTCCAGTTCTCCCTGCAGAATTGTGAGCGGCGTGCGCAAGTCATGCGAGGCATCGGCGACAAACCGTTTGGAATTTTGAAAGGCGTCGTCCAGCCGGGTAATCATGCGGTTGAGCGAAACGGACAACCGCTCCAATTCATCGCCGGTGCTTGAGACCGGCAAACGTTCGCTTAAATTGTACTGCGTGATCCGCTCGGCGGCACGCGTGATTTGTTCGACCGGCGTCAAGGCGCGCCGCACCAGCAGATAGCCGCCAACGGTAATGATGATGACCGCCAGCGGCAAACCCAGGGCAAGTTGCAAAAACAGGTGGTTGAGCATGGATTCCACCGGATCGAGCAACGCGCCAAATTCCACCAGGTAATCAGGATTGCCGGACGATTTGAAATTCAACGCGGCGACGAGCAAGGTGTTGCCTCCTGACAATTTCAACTTGTGGTAGAATTCCGTTTTAGACGACAACGGGAAAGGGGGAACCTCCGTAGGGTCGAAACTTCCGTCCTTGGGCGCGCCGGAAACGTAAACCAGAGTGCCATCGGCTCGTGTAATCCGGATGAAACGATCGTTGATTTCCGGCTCATACCAGTCCTTCGTCTGGCTGGCAACGTAAGCTTCGCCGGTTTGCCCGACATGAATGAGCAGGGTTTGGGAAATCTGGCGCGCGCGGCGCGCCTGGGATTCACGCAGGTCGTTTTCCAGGAAATGCCTCAGGTTGAGATACAACAGCGCGCACAACAGCAGGAAGATGCCGGTGAGCAGGCCGGCATACCACGTAACCAGACGAAACTTGATGGAGCGTATGTTCATGCCTGCGTCTCGTCGTTCAAGCTGTAACCGACACCACGCACGGTGCGCAGCAGTTTGACGGGAAACGCGTCGTCCACTTTTTCCCGCAAATGCCGCACATAAACGTCCACGATGTTGGTCAACCCCTCGAAACTTTGATCCCAGACATGTTCAATGATCATGGTGCGCGAAAAAACGCGGCCCGGATGCGTCGCCAGATATTCGAGCAGCGAGTATTCCTTGGCGGTGAGTTCAATTTTTTTGCCGGCGCGTTTCACATTTTGCGAAAGGCGGTCAATTTCCAAATCGCCCACCCGCAGCACGCTGGAACGATTGACCGGCCCGCGCCGCAACAATGCCTTGATGCGCACCTGTAGTTCGGCAAATGCAAACGGCTTGGTAAGATAGTCGTCCGCGCCCGTTTCAAAATTTTTAATTTTGTCGCCCATGCCGTCGCGCGCGGTGAGAATCAGAACCGGCACCAGCGAATTTTTGCGCCGGACTTTTTCGAGAATCTCCGTGCCGGTCAGTCCGGGCAGCATCAAATCCAGAACAATCAGGTCGTAATCGTAGGTATTGGCCATTTCCCAGCCGCTTTGGCCGTCGTGGCAGACATCCACGGCATAGCGCTCCGCCTTGAGGCCGCGGACGATGATGTCGGCCACTTTCTTTTCGTCTTCCACCAGCAGGATTCGCATAAGTTGTAACTCTTTGACAAAGGAATAGACCATACGTTGATTAAAAGAACGTAAACAATTGATTAAAATTCATTCAGAAACCCATGACGGTTACCCCCTTCATTTCCAGCGGTTTGGCAGAAGTGGCAGTCCCATCGGCCTGAGAAGCGGGAATTATCGGTCATGGATAGGACATGATGCTCGATTGGTTGCAGGGGCAGAAGGTCGGGTATTGAAAGCGTATTCCAAGTAGAGCGGGAAACCATGTAGCAGACGCACGCAGGGTTCGTTGCTCATGGCAATTTCGCGAAAGCAACCTCATACGCCTGCCATCCACCTTACAGACGACCAGCCTTACACCCGCCTGGGCGCTTTGGGGAAACGGACTGTCGGCAACAATCCAAGATTCAACCAATTACCTTAATGAAATCCGTTAATTTCTTATTGGTATAGAAGTTTATCCATTTGCCTTCTAAATCCCGGTAGCCCATGCATCGGTAACCTTTGCATTGAATCCAGACTAAATCCAGATCTTGCGCCTGATTTTTGGCCCGGTAGTTCCGGGAGGCTGGTGGTAATGGGAAACTGCGTTTCATCAACCAAAGGTATTAATATGGTTTGGTTTCCCTTGGCAATCATTTACCCGCGCACGCCGCGACTTTTAATGTTTGCTTCATTCGCCCTTAATGTTCCAACCGGTCTAATAAAATATAAACAACGGAGAGGCGTCACCAAGCCGCTGGTTCCGTCAGGTCACGCCAACAGTTCAAATGTTTTGGCCAAAATCCTGCGGTCCAAACGCCTGTCTCCCTCCGAGAGCGCGAACAGGTTCGCGCCTCCCGTCCGGGACCTCTCCCAATGGAAAGGAATAACGTTATGAAAAACATCGGTCTTATCCTGGGCGCAGCCGTGCTTACATTAATGATCGGATGCGCCTCAACCCTCGTCGTCCTCGCTCCGGTGGGGCCCAACCCCATTGGTCATTCCGGCATGGGTTCAAAAGGACAGTTGCTGGTGTATTCCGCCTGGCAAGGACATGGCGAAGGCGACAATCCGTGCTACTATCAGCACGGTGATTATTACATCTATCAGACGTCCGGAAAACTGGTCCGGCACGTGGAGAACAGCGTCGGGCACTACGCCCAATCCCCCCGCCCGGAATTTTTGCCGACCGGAAAATACATCGTGCAGGCCCGGGCGAAAGGTTATGGCAACGTCTGGATCAAGGTGCCAGTAGTGATTCAGGACGGGCTAACCACCCGGGTCCACTTGGACAACGAGTGGATGATTCCAGCGGGCATTTCAAAAACGGAACTGGTCAGCGTACCCATCGGTTATCCCGTGGGGTGGCGGGCCGATTAACGTTGTAACAAACCAGGTCCGGATGGGCCGCGCCAAGAGAAGAATAATTTTTATATTTTATGAAAATTAGCCAGTTAATTTTCCTCGTCGTAGTCCTGCCGTGTGTAGTAGTCCTTGCTTCTTCCGGTCAAAAAGCCGCAGAGGCAGGTAAGATGGGCAACATTTGCTTCAACCATGTGAAACGATTGATGGTTAATTGGCTGATTGTGGCAATGTTCTTGGTGTTATGTGTTGGCTGTTCGATCTTGGAGCCATCACAGAAACAACGCGCAGCCGCAGCCGATAGTCCTTGGACGGAGAAATGTTCACCGCCTCCGAACCAAAATCCCTCTGAGGCGGGGATTGAAACGTGGCCCGAATCGATTTTTAACCAATGACTTTGGGGCTTTTGTCTTTACCTCTTCTTTCAGGCATGGGTAATGTCTTTCACGGTTGCGGAAGCAGGAGTTTTCGTGGAGGCGGAGGGGATTGGGGTGGCGGCGGGCGTAGTGGCGGGGGGCGGTGGAGGTGGTGGTCACCGATGAAACGGTGGGGCCAAAGGCGCCAAGCCCAAGGTCAGCAGTTCTTCCTGTTCCGATACGCAGACCTGCGGCGCCAGCGATTGCCTCCAGCTTCCTTCGGATTTTAATTTGCTCTTCATCGGCCATTAATCTTCAGCGTGTCAATTAAGGTGGACGGTAAGAGAGTCAGGAAAGCGAGCGATTCTGCGCGGCGAGTGGCATGTGCATTACGCTGGCAAGTGAAAAACCTGATTCCGAAAACATGGAAAGGATTCATATGTCAAAAGCAGTCAAGGACACGAAAAGGCCGGCCAGCCCTTTGGCCGCCATTCCAAAACGGGAGGTGGCTTTCGTTTTGAGCAGCCGCGAGGCGGAGGAAGTTTATCTGTGCGGTGACTTCAATGAATGGTCTCCGGGCAGTCTGCCCATGATCCGGCACGGCGGAGATAATTGGTGGGAAAAGCGGCTGGTATTGGCGCCGGGCCGCTACGAATACAAATTCATCGTGAATGGTGTTTGGATTCACAACCCCGATGCCGCGGAGAATGTACCGAATATTCATGGCTCCCTCAATTCGGTCGTGGAGGTCCGGCCATGAAGGCGCAATTCAATCCTGTCCAACGGAGGACGTGCCGGAAGTCTCCGCTTCAAGCGCGACTTAATGGCCAATCCAAGGCGCAGCAGCGGGACCGACACGAAGACACCATCCAGTTGATCTACGCGCATCTTCCCCCCGCCGTTGTCCTGGCCGCGGAACAACATCTTCGGGCACAAACGAACATCGAGCGACGGGCGCACCAACTCTGGTTTGCCCAAGGTTGCCGGCCAGGAGCTGCCTTGGGTGACTGGGTCCGGGCTGAATGTGAGGTGGTGCAAAACCTCTGCCAGGCCCTCCTGAGCCGGAACACCCGGGAACCGGAGCCAGTTTCCCAATGATTTTATGAATCCTCCAACTCAAAGCCTGCAAATTCACATCCACAAAGTGGATGGTTCCGTAGAGACATTCACCCAAAGCGAAGTCGGTCTGGTAAATAGCATCCTAAATGAATTTCAACCCGGCCGGATTTTCACCCGGGGAAAAATCATCATTGCCGACGGGAACTCGCTAACTTCCTTTCCTGCTTCCCAGTTGGTGCGGATTGATTTGGTCTCTGGGTCATCGACCCACCGGATTCTTCCGCCCGAAATCGTGGACGCCGTGGAATTGACCGAAACAGAGTTCCTGGCGCTGATCCAAAATCCGGAACTGGGTGACCAGTGGAATCAGCCACAGGCGCAGGAGGCCTCGGTGGTCGCTTTCCTTGATGTGGAAATGACTGGACAGCAACCGCTGTTTCTCGCATTGGAAGTCCCGCTTGAACCGCCGGCGGACCGGCCGGAGGCAATCCTCTATCCGCTCTATCCACTCACCACGCCGACTTTGTGTTTCCGGATGCGAACCGGCGGGATTGCCGCCTTGAATCTCCTCCACCTGATACGGTTCACCCTCTTTCCTGCACCGCAACAGGCCCCGGCGGAGGCGTGGCCTGCTCATCAAGCCAATGGCTCGCAACCGGATCGCTTTGCCGGGGATGGGCACGGATCGGTTGATGGCAAACAGCCGTTATCCCGCTTCCCGAAGAACAGCCGGACAAATTTCATCCCAGCCAGGAGGAATCAAAATGAAGAGGAATCAAAAATAGAATAAAAGCATCAATGAAAAATTCTTTTTTATGAACACCATGCAAGACATATCCAGCAACGGGATTTATTCCGCAAATAATTCCATCAAGCCGGTCAATTTCTACTGTTCCGCGCGCGGGGCAAAAACGGTTCAATTGGCGGGCGATTTCAACCACTGGCACCCCATCCTGATGAACCAGCGGGAGGATGGCTGGTGGTTTATTCAGATGTGGCTGCCTCATGGCCACCACCAATACCGTTTTCTGGTGGATGGCGAGCCTACGCTTGACTTGCACGCCACCGGCACGACCCGCGATGAACATGATGAACAGGTTTCGCTCATTGCTGTGGGTTGAGCCGGGCAAGCACATTAAAACAAACTGAACGCTGAATTAAAATTTGTTCAGAAACTTTGATCACGGACAAAACTATGGCAGATATCATTGAAACTATGAAAATTCATTTCACTTTGATGCTAATTATGACAGGCGCTCTTTTATCAGGTTGCGCCACCGGCAAAAATGGACTTGTTCTCAACACAGTGGGGCCACCGCTGTCTCAGCCGACGGCGGCAAGTTCAACTAAAGGAACGCTGGTGGTTTATTCCGCTTTCAGGAGAAACGCTGATTTCAACAGCAGCGATCCTTATCGCCGGGAGTATTCCGACTACAAAATCTTCAGCCCCGATGGGAAGCTGCTGCAAAGAGTTCACAATAATTCCGGAACCATTCTTCAAGACCCGGTGTCAGTGGAGCTTCCACCGGGAAAATATCATGTCATTGCGCGTGCCAATGGTTATGGATATGTGACCGTCCCGGTGATTGTTGCGGCACGGCAAAACACCATTTTGCACCTCGAAGGCGGTGGTTCATGGCCGGATGAATCGGCGTTCGACCAAACCAACGCTGTGCGTTTGCCGGACGGCCAAATCATCGGCTGGAAGGCTGCGTCTAATTTGTAATCTGAGAAATAGTCAAAGGGCCAGCCCACGGCCCAGTGTGTCATCTGCAATAAAACCAAAAACGCAAAAACGAAAGAACAAACATTATGACCAAGAACAATTCAGTCGTAGCGATCTTCAAATCGCACACCGGAGCCGAAGCTGCCGTCAAGGAACTCCAGCAATCGGGATTTGACCTGAAGCAACTCTCGATTGTCGGACGCGACTATCATACGGATGAACACGTCGTCGGCTACTACAATGCCGGGGACCGCATGAAATACTGGGGAAAAACGGGTGCCTTCTGGGGCGGGATATGGGGATTGTTGTTCGGTTCCGCGTTCTTTTTGATTCCCGGCGTCGGGCCGTTGCTTGTCGCGGGGCCGCTCGTTGGTTGGATTGTCGGGGGGCTGGAAGGCGCCGTGGTAGTAGGCGGTTTGAGCGCGATTGGCGCTGGACTCTACAGCCTGGGCATCCCCAAGGACAGCATTCTGCAATACGAGACAGCCCTCAAGTCCGGCAAGTTTGTCGTGATCGCCCACGGCTCTGCCGAGGAAACGACTCACGCCCGGGAGATCATCAAGCGCACCAACCCGGAGACATTGGAACACCATCAGTAAAACAACAGTTCCCAAGCGGGAGCAAAACCACGGAGATAATTGAAACGAAACAAAACAGGAAGTTTATAAAAAGACAATATTATGAAAACATTAAAATTGAAAGAATGGGCTAAACGCGCGGCGCTTGGCAGATGGTCTGCCAGCCTGCTGATTGCGGCGGGAATTCAAACTCTGGTTCTGCCCTCGTTACAAGCGGCGACCACGGAAAAGGAAATTACCGACAGCGGCATCACCACCGCCGTTGAAGGCGGATTAAAACTCGATAAAGGCGTGTTCCCGAACGATGTGGATGTCAGCACCAGTCAGGGGATCGTCACGCTTTCTGGATCGGTGGACAACCTCCTCGCCAAAGAGCGGGCAGTCATGGCCGCCAAGAGCATCCGGGGCGTGCGCGAGGTGATTGACAAGATTACCGTAACGCCGGTGTCCCGCTCCGATGAAGACATCCGCAAGGACATCCAGACGGCGCTGCAGCAAGATCCCGCGACGGAATCCTATCAGACGACCGTTTCCGTCC
>Ga0208821_1000819_pt1 | contig 21298 bp, 20 predicted proteins | sample June2015DPH_20_5_FD_184720 | JGI IMG/M metagenome (GOLD analysis project Ga0208821, IMG submission 184720) | Peatland microbial communities from SPRUCE experiment site at the Marcell Experimental Forest, Minnesota, USA - June2015DPH_20_40... | ecosystem: Environmental > Terrestrial > Soil >... | reverse complement strand
GTTGCAACCGTATGTTCTCCGGGCTCCACATAATACGAGTGAACGAAATACGCGTATGCACCGTTGGCACCTTGGACCAAAGCGTTCTCTTTCACCACCTCCAGGCGATTCCATCCCATGTGGGGTACTTTAAGTTTCTCTGAGGTGGCCCCAAAGTTGAACCGCTTGACGTGACCTGTGAGGAGATTTAAGCCCTCGACCGGCCCGCTTTCACTCCGACCTTCATCGCTCGCGGTCAGCAACATCTGCATCCCTAAGCAGATTCCTAGCACGGGTGTACCTTCGTCTACGGCACGCAGTAACGATTTCTTCTTATCTTTGATGTTGTGCATGCCGCTCTTGAATGCCCCCACTCCTGGAAGCACCAAGCCGTCTGCTCGGACGAGCTGACTGGCTTCCGAAGTGATCTCCGCCTGTGCCCCTGCACGCTCGAGGCCGCGCGTTACACTTCTTAAATTGCCGAGACCGTAATCAATTATAATAATTTTTTTCATAGCCCTAGGCGTGAGCGAAGCGATCGATATCTCGTGTGATGCTTATTTCAGTGATGTGTGCTAATGTATATATTAGCCTTGCAGGACTTTAGGTTCTTCGCGTATCGGGATAAGGCGCGAACGCTAATGTACCAGCGCATGTGTAGGGGAACTTTGAACCGTGCTGGACCGATAGCGTAGCATGTCCGAATCAAAGCGACCTGCTGGGGGCTGCTTTCGCGTTGTTATAGACCCTAACGCGCGTATTAAGCGGCAGTCAGTTTAATATACAGCTACAGTATTGGTGTAAATAATGGGAGATGACGTTATAATGGGAGATGACGTTACCCCGGTGGAGGTCAAGGGGATCTACATGGTTAGCACGACTACTGGACATACGCCAGTGGTATTGTTGACCGATGACGGACACCGCTTCCTGCCGATATATATCGGCATCTCTGAAGCAATCTCAATAAATGCGGCCCTGCACGGAGAGGTGCCATCACGCCCTATGACACACGATTTAATAATGTCGCTACTCGAGAACTTTGACGCGAGCATCGTCACCGTAGTCATAGACGACGTCGACGAAGGAATCTACTATGCGCGACTCTCCATAAAGGTTAATGGGACTGAAAAACAACTTGACGCCCGTCCGAGCGACTGTATTGCGCTCGCGATTCGAGCAGAAACTACAGTGCTGATAAGACGCTCCATTCTTGACGATGGCGCAATAAGCAAAGACGACCTCGATATCAAAGAAATGGACTCTTTCTTTTAAACCGTAATATTTGCGCCTTCCTCGGCATGTTTATGTAGCATCGAAAACTTTCGTTTATTGATGCGGCTTCGATGCTTTTTGCTTGATGTTGACTACATCACGTTGGACGGCCGCGCAGTCATTCGCATGTGGCTGAAAGACGAGCTCGGTCGCAATATCATCGCCTACGATCCTAATTTTGAACCCTATTTTTATGCGGTAACGGACGACGCTGACGCTATAATGTCTATAGCGTCGATGCGGTCTGGTGAGGAGATCCGGCCGAATCGCGTCGAACGTGTCGTGCGCACGGATTTCGGACAGCCCGTCACTGTGCTCAAAGTGTACGTCGATCACCCGCAACACGTGCCGATATTGCGCGAAAAGGTAGCTGCGGTTGGCGTGAGTGTCCGGGAAGCAGACATTTTATTCGCCGTCCGGTACGTAATCGATCGCGAACTCGTGCCTATGGATCAGGTTCTGGTGGAAGGGCGCGAACGCGCCGATCCGCATTTTTCCTTTGCCTTCGATGTCGACCACATAGAAGCAGAACAGCACCGCAAGAATCCCGATCTCAAAGTAATGGCCTTTGACTGCGAGATGCTAAGCCACGGTGGCGTTCCAATTCCGAGCAAGGACCCCATCATCATCATTTCTATAGCTACCGGAGCCGATGAAACAACCTTCCTTTCGGTTGGCGACGATAAAGAGGATAAGCGGGTCATCGCCGACTTCATCTCGTTCATTCACGAATATGACCCCGACGTTATCGTCGGCTACAACACTGACGAGTTTGATTGGCAATACTTGAAAACGAGAGCAGAAAAATTCAAGCTCCGCTTAACGATCGGAAGGGACGGGAGTCCTGCCAAGTTCAGCGCCGGGGGCGGCGTGAAAGAGGTCAGGATCTTCGGACGCAGCAACGTCGACTTGTACAAGGTCGTAAAACGGGACTTAAGCGAGCTCAGCGTCAAGACTTTGGACAACGTCGCCGACTATATGGGGGTCATGCGCAAGTCGGATCGCGCACAAGTTCCGGGTTGGGATATGGCCCGGTATTGGAACGATCCTGAGCTTAGGCAGGTTCTTTTTGAGTATTCCAAAGCCGATGTGGTGAGCACGTGGGGGGTCGCAGAGCGGCTACTTCCCAGTCAATTTGAATTTTCGCGGATCGTGAGACAGCCACTCGACGAGGTATCAAGGATGGGGAGGGGACGGCAAGTCGAGTCACTTTTGGTTGCCGAGGCGTTCAAGATAAATGAAATTGTGCCTGCAAAAGCAGGGGGCACGGGCAGTTACGTTGGAGGCTTCGTCCTGTTTCCAAAACCCGGCGTGCACGAAGAAGTACTCAGCCTCGATTTTTCATCTATGTACCCTTCAATAATGATTGGTTATAACATATCACCGGACACCGTCATGTCGCCAGACGAAAAGCATACGGAATTCTACGAGGCCCCCGGAACCGAGTATCGATTTAGGAAGCACCCCGATGGATTCTTCAAACTCATCCTCACGAACTTAATTGGACGAAGAAAAATGGTTAGAGAACAAATGGCTCAGACTGACAAGGGTTCAGATGATTATACCATCCTTGATGTTCACCAGAACGCAATCAAGATCCTGACAAACGCGTTCTATGGCTATACTGGATGGCACGCTGCGAAGTGGTACCGCAAAGAATGTGCTGAAGCGACGACAGCGTGGGGACGCACTATCATACAGGACGCGGTTGAGCGTGCTGAGAAGCACGGTCTCGAGGTGATCTACGGAGACACCGACAGTCTATTCGTAAAGCTCAAAAAGGCTTGATTTGCAGCTAGCGGTCAACTAAGGCGCGAACGCGCAGTCGAGGAGTGATTTGTGCCGTTTAATCGTACTACGATACTTTTCACGGCTGATATGAGCAATAAGGAGGGGCCTGATGCCAACTGAGCTGATAGATAGAGTCCGCGCACTTATCGAGGAGCTTTCGACAATTTATCCAATTCGGCTTGACGTGCATGAGCACTACAAAGCTATCTTCTTTACCGAGAAGAAGAAGCGCTACGCGGGGATTACCGAAGATGGGACTATTGTTGTCAGAGGTCTTGAAGTGCGGAGAGGTGATTGGTGTGCACTCTCAAAGGAGCTACAATCCGATGTTATCAAAATCATTCTTGAGAGGCGAGAACCCGGAGCCGCTGCAGAACTGGTTACGAGTACGATCAAAAAACTTAGAGCCGGTGAGATTCCGTTGGCAAAGCTCATAATTTACAAAACGCTCACAAAAAATATAGCGAGCTATGAATCCGTCCAAGCTCACGTAAGGGCAGCAAAGCGAGCAAAAGAATACGGACTTTCCGCCGACGTCGGCGCGAAAATTGCGTATCTCGTTATGAAAGGGTCTGGATCGATTGGAGACCGATCTTATCCGGCTGAGATTTTCACCCAGGAAGAAGGCAAAGTGGTTGACACGGATAAACGACAGCGAGAGATAGACGTCGAATATTACGTTAAGCATCAAATTCTTCCGGCCGTCGGAAGAATCCTGAATTACTTCGATTACGACAATTCAGAGCTCGAGGGACAACCGGTCCAAAGCACTCTTGGTCATTTCTGACCAGTTATGAGACGGGTGGTTTAGTCACGGGGTGCTGCCAACCTGCATTAAGTTTCAGATGTGACGAGGCGTAACTTTGCGAGATATTTTGCTCAATAGTAAAGCCCCCAAGTCTGCTAAAGGCCAAACGAGCGAGCAAGAAATCTCGAAATGAAATGAGGTGAACTTTGCTGAACACGAACAACGAGTACCTGAAAGCCGCGCGCAGAAGGCCGCCGATGGGCGCACGATTTCTGTAATTCTAGACGAAATCGACAAGATGTGAATCAAGAATCGTAAAAAACGATTCTCACTGTCATGCAAATTCGCCGAGAAATGGACGCGTGCGTTGTCGCCGTTGCTAACAAAAGTTCTTTTTGAACAAATGATACGGGGAGGAGCGTGATCGATCTTCGTTCCTGTACCACGAAATTATATTTGGTCAGTATAACGCAAACGAACTGCCGGATACCTTAGAACATCGCGCATCAATGGCGTTGACGAGAGAGAACTCGATGAGGGGGTAGTGCCCATCATCAGCGCCTTCGCTGCCTCGAAAAACGGCGACTGACGAAAAAACTTCAGGAGTCAGAAGCACAAAAACATCGTTGTCACCGGCTTACAAGCGAGGTCGATTATTGCAGCAGAACGTAGCAAATCTGGAGAGTTGCCCCGCGCAACGTGAACTGACGTCTCAGCTACGTCACGCAAGGAAACACTCCAGCAGCTCGCACGCATGACCTGCGGCTCCCTGCGCCAAAGGTTGGGTTTTGGGCTCGTATATTCAATCGTGAAGGAGCAAACCTATGACAAAACCGGCGGAAGCTCATTCCACAAGCGTGGTCACATCACCGGCGTCAATGCCAAGCTCTCGTGCTTTGAGCACTCTTCGCATAATCTTCCCGCTGCGCGTCTTGGGAAGGCTTTGCACGAAGACGATTTCTCCGACTACGGCAACCGGCCCTAACTCATGTCGCACGTGTTTCTTAAGCTCCTCCATCAAGTGTGCATCACCCGAACGTCCTTCTTTGAGGATTAGAAACGCTTTGATGACCTCGTTTCGTATCGGGTCAGGTTTTCCGATGACCGCGGCCTCGGACACAGTAGCGTGGCTGACGAAGGCAGATTCGACCTCGCTCGTTCCGATTCGATGCCCAGCGATCTTCAGCACGTCATCGGCCCTCCCTTGAATCCAGAGGTACCCGTCTTCGTCCTTTCGCGCAATGTCCCCAGGACAGTACACGCCGCCGGGAATCACTTCCCAGTACGTTTTCACGTACCGTTCAGGGTCCTTGTAGAGCGTCCTCAGCATCGAAGGCCATGGCGTGGTTATGATCAGGAAGCCACCCTTCCCAGGAGGCACCGGTTTCCCGTCCTTATCGACCACGTCTGCGCGGATCCCTGGTAATGGCTTGGTCGCCGATCCGGGTTTCAGCGGAGCCGTCGGCAACGGAGAGATCATGAAGCTCCCCGTTTCCGTTTGCCACCACGTGTCCATGATCGGACAGCGCTCATTACCGACGTGCGTGTAGTACCACATCCACGCCTCCGGGTTGATTGGCTCCCCGACGGTGCCGAGTATTCTCAGTGATCGCAAGTCACGACACTGGGGCCACTTGTCGCCAAACCGCATCAAGTGCCGAATTGCCGTCGGGGCGGTGTAGAACTTCGTGACCCCGTACCGTTCGACGATGCTCCAAAAGGCGTCAGGTTGCGGGTAGTCGGGGGCGCCCTCGTAGACGAGCGTCGTCGTCCCCAGGAGCAGTGGCGCGTACACGACGTAGCTGTGTCCCGTGACCCACCCGATGTCCGCTGTGCACCACCACAGGTCATCGTCGTGGATATCAAAGACGTCTTTAAGGGTGGTCGCGGTCTCAACCATGTAGCCGCTTGTGGTGTGCACGACGCCCTTTGGCTTCCCTGTGCTGCCCGAGGTGTACAGGATATAGAGGATGTCTTCGGCGTCCATGGGCTCGACCTGACATTCGGCTGGTTCGCCCTCGATCAGGGTGTGGAAAAACACCTCTTTTCCGCTCAGGTCAGACATCGTTATCGGATTCCCCGCGTGTTTTACGACGATCGTCGTCTCGATGGTCGGACAGCTGCTGACCGCTTCGTCTGAGACCTGTTTCAGGTCGATCACCTGCCCTCGTCTGAACGTTCCGTCCGCCGTTATCAGCACCTTTGCCTCTGCGTCGTTCATTCGCTCTGCTAAGGCGTGCACGCTGAAGCCGGCATACACGACGTTATGCACGGCCCCAATCTTCGCGCAGGCAAGCATGGAAACGACCGATTCAACGCACGGCGGGAGGTAGAGCGCAACGCGATCCCCTTTTTTCACTCCCAGTTTTTTGAGCGCGTTTGCTGTCTTATTGACCTCCCTGTACAGCTCATAGTAGGTGACCTTCCGCTCGTCGCCGCGCTCGTTAACGTAGAGGATGGCGAGCTTGTAGCGCCGGTCGGTCCGGACATGGCGGTCGACCGCGTTGTACGCGATGTTCGTTTTGCCGCCGACAAACCATTTGTAAAATGGTGCTCCACTCGTGTCCAGAGTCTGTGTCCACGGCGCAAACCATTCGAACTGCTGTGCCTTTTCAGCCCAGTACGCCTCGATGTCCTCTCCTGCGGCGAGCTCGGTATCCCAGTCTTGCACGTGCGCGAGATCAGTCACTTCCTTCCGCGGAGTGAAGAGACGCTCTTCTCTAAGCAGAACGGAAACGTCCTCCTGCCGTTCGCTTTTCATTTTTTGGTTTTTATCTCCTTTTGCATCCATAATGCCGCCTGCTTTGTTGTTCTCGTAAAATCGATGATGTCTGAACCCACTTCGTTCCAGCAAAATATTCTTCTGCGCAAACGCTCCGGTTTTCAGAAAATAAAGAAAGAATCCCTGCGAATGGTGCAGGGAGTTCTCTTCACCCTAACGGAGCAACGGTCCTCTTGTACATCTCGTTTAGTACCTCTGCCAGGCCGGCGTAGACTGCGGAGAAACCGGTGATAATCCCTTCATAGCCAGCAACCTGGGTGATGGTGGCGTTCCCCGTTGTCTCACCAATTGCCAGCAGGAAGAACAGCACGGTAAGTAAGCCAAGGACGACTTGCAATGCCCGGGTTGTCTTGAGCGAGCCGATGAACATGACGAGCGTGAAGAGCCCCCACATCGCAAAGTATGCCGCCATCGCACTCGCACTTGGCGCGGCCGCGAGTCCAAGTTTCGGGAGAACCAGAAGGGTGACAAGGGTCAGCCAGAAGAACCCGAAAGACAGGAATGCAGTCATCCCGAACGTGTTATTCTTCTTCCACTCCATGATCCCCGCAATAACCTGAGCGAGACCTCCGTAGAAGATTCCCATCGCGAGGATCATCGAACCGAGAGCAAAGTACCCCGCATTGCTTAAGTTAAGAAGGACGGTCGTCATCCCGAAGGCGATCAGCCCGAGCGCCGCCGGGTTTGCGGTCGCGTCCAGGTTTTTAACCTGGGTGACGTCGATCGTTTCTGATTCGTCTGCCATATCTGTTAGTCTCCTCTATTTTTTAGTCACGTGTATCACTCAAATGCAGTAACTGTCATTGCCAAGGACCGTTCAGCAAACGGCTTCAGCGTGGCAAAGACCGTAGAACTACGATGAATGCCAATCGAATTGCTGCCGCATCTACCGAAAAAAGCTTCCGACGCGGTGCCCGGATGGGGCTCCACGGACAGATACTGCCTAGGCATACGGTAATGGCTAGTGCAGCGGATAGCCGCGGCCTTTTCTCTGAGTCTGTGCCAAACAGCTTTGCCGTTTGGGTTGCCTTCACTGAAATCGTTTGAAGGTCGTTCATCATAGTAGTTCTATCATTATTAATCATTCTATTTAATAATTACGGTGGTGGACCAAAGGACAACACGAAGTGAAAAAAAGAGGCCCCCGAGATCTAGGGCTCGGACTAGTGCAGAACACTATGAGTATGAATGCTCTGTTGGTCCCCTCGCTACATCGGCAAGCGGTAGGAAAGGAATGGAGAGTTTTCTGCTTTACAAGTACCGACAAGAGCGAGGTGAGTCAACGCTCTGCAACTTCGGCCGATTCCACCCGCGATATATGAAGTCCAAGAACCGGAAGACAAACTTGCTGGGCCGTAAGCTTTAGGACTGGCAAAATGATAACCCGGCTGGATTGCCAAGCAGACCGCCCCTCGAAGTCAGAGGGAAACCGGGAGACAGCGATTGGAGGGGGCTCGAGTGGACAGCTTGGGCATTGCTCACTTCTGAAAAAGTCAGGCAAGTTGAGGCCGCAGCGGGTGTGTACGTAATTGCAGATGCGGATTCGCACGAGATCGTGTACATCGGCCAGTCAAAAAATGTTGCTGCACGGTTGCTGAGTCACAGCCGAATAACACGGGCTGACAAAACCCTGCAATTTTCGTATCAGATAATCGGGCTTTCTGTGCCCCCGCACAATCTGAAAGAAATTGAAAATTCCTTTTTTCATACCTAGTAAGATAAATAATGTTGTCAACCCTATCGTGGCAAAACACCGGAATAGGGTATGAAAAGTGAGCCAGTGTATGTAGTGGACAAACCGATCGACAACAACATTGTGCCGTGAGCGCTCAGCGTAGGATCGATCGGGCCGTCTTCGTTCGTCTTGACCGTTCTTGTCTAGCCATTGAGTGATGGGTGGGGGTAGCTAGTCTGGAGCAGCGACCGGGACTAGGTGCCTTAGACGCTGCGCGCCCCAAACACGAGTTGTTGGAGATTCATTGCAAAACAAATGACTCATTCCCGAGAAGAGGTGGCTGCAGCGATCCACCAGTTGATCAGGCGGCGCGCGATGGAGTGCGGGGGCGGAATGTTGGGCAACTGATCGACGGCAAACCACCGAGCATCGGCAAGCTCAGACTCTTGCGGGGTGATTTCGCCGGCCTCATATTCGGCAGTGAAGCCAATCATCAGTGAATTGGGGAAGGGCCACGACTGGCTGCCAAAATAGCGTATGTTCTGTAGACTGATCCCCACCTCCTCACACACCTCGCGCACGACGCACTCTTCCAAAGACTCTCCAGGTTCTACGAAACCTGCCAACACGCTGTAGGGCCCCTGCGGAAAGCGGTGGCTGTGCGCCAGCAGGATGTGCGACTTACCCTTAATGCGCCGGACGACCGCGACGATGATCGCCGGCGAAAGGCGTGGATAGGAGACCAGGCCACACCGTGGGCAGCGCCTGGCGCGCTCCTCCGTCTTTTCGATCATCCGTGCTCCGCACTGTCCACAGAATTGATGAGTGCGATTGAAGGCTACCAGCTGCACCGCGCGGCCGGCGACGTTCATCAGTGGTTCGTCCAGAAGCGGATAGAGCGCGCGCAGTCCCTCAAATGTCATGCCATCGGGTAAAGGAGCGCTGACATCGACCTCAGCAGCATAGCATTCGGTCTGCTTGCCGTCTTCTTCGACGTGGCCCAAGAACACTGTGTGCATCACGTTCAACCCAAGCTCAGGAGGGCCGGAAATGACGGGCACCAACACACGATCACCTGTTTGGCGGACAAGCAGTTTATCGTCTTGAAAGATGAACCAGTAGGCCCGCTCGTCGCCAGCGAGGCCTTCCAAACCGCTCGCAGCGGGTGCGAGGTGCGATACAAAATGCATCATAGGGTCTTCACTAGAATGGATTTTGGTTAACCTCGGATATCTTATTGCCCGTTTTTATCTGAATTGAAGCTTTCGCACGTGGTAATAGAGCTTTCGCAGGTCGTAGCCTAGAAGGTGAAAAGAAAGCAGGAAAGAAGTCGGAAAGGAGGTGGATGCGCCGGGCATCAGCCGTTTCTCTCATTGTCCCTGCAAAACACGGGAAGTTCTTAAAGGAGTCCATTGAAATTGCCGACCTGCTGCTAACCGATACAGACGATATGGTGCAGAAAGGGTACGGATGGTTACTGAAGGAGGCAAGCCGAAAGCACACTGACGAGGTCTTTGCCTATGTTATGAAAAACAAGAGGCGGATGCCCCGGACGGCGCTGCGGTACGCGATTGAGCTGATGCCAAAGGAACTGAAGGCAGAAGCCATGAAGAAGAACTGGTAATTCAAGTTTTTTTACCACTTTACAGTTGTACGTTTGGATTGACAAACTGGCCGTGCTTCGCGGTATTTTTTCCGTACGTAATGGCAAATTCCGGGCAGCGGTGCAAACAGCCGAGGCACAGTGTGCATTGCTCTTTCGTCCAGACGGGTTTGCCTTCCCGCAGTTGGATCGCATCTACCGGGCAATTTTTTGCACACAGTCCGCAGCCGATGCAGGAATCCGCAACAGCAAATTTCTTCGTCTTTCTCCCGTTTTTGTAGGCAGCATAGAGGGCAGGCGAGGCCAGCTTCCATGTGCCTTGATTCCGGTTGAAATTGCCAGGCGTGTGAGAACGTATTTTTTCAATAACCTCTGCAATTTGAGGCTCTGCTGCAGCGGTAACTTCCCGGTTTTTAGCCTCGTCGGACAGATCGAACAAGGGCGTCCAGGTATCCACCATCCTTACGGCAAAGCGACCGTTCAGGGCTATACTGTTGGCAGCAAGCTGCTTTGCCAGCATATCATTTGCGGTGCCGGTAGCAGTGCCGAAAGTCAGTACATGGAAAGTATAATGGTCACCGACTGTTTCCACTTCCAAGCGGCCGAGAAAATCGGTCACCACGGTCGGCAGACCCCAAAAGTAGGTGGGTGTAACAAAACCAAGCATTTCGTTTTCAGTAAGGCTAAAATGGAATCTCTCTTTTTTCAGACAATCCACAATGGAAACGAGCTGGTCGCCGGTGGCCACCCCGATTCTAGACGCGACGTATTTACTGTTACCGGTGGCAGAAAAATAAAATATCATAGTCTTATTTCATTACCGTTTTGGTAAAGTTTTTATTGTATATGCTGGGAAGAAGTTCGACGAAGCAGATGCCCACCTTTTCCCTATCCTTGTCAATATTATCTGCATTGCTTATTATTAACACATTTTTATAAATTAATGTAAATTTTAATATTGGTCGTCTGTCGAGGGGCGTTATGCAACACGAGCACACCTGCGGCAACTCTCTCACTGCTAGTGCGAAGTAGCTTTGAGGCACACAGGATGTGTTCGATGCTATACCGTGGATGTGCAACACTTTCGCGCTTCACAAAAGGTTGGTATGCCGCGCAGCTAATGGGAATACGAAAGAAATTGAGCAGTGGTTCGAGAAACTCGACAGGCGCATCGTGTAAGCATGTGTAGCATCATTGACTTCCGGCAGCAGGGCCTAACACAAAGAGGCAACAATTCACTACGATGGAACACCTGGACTACGGAGCTCTCAAGCGCCATTTGCGACTCTCTGTCGAGAGTGGATGTCGCTGATCTTGGTGCCCACGCTGCACAGCCAACGCTGATCACGACGTCATCAGGCGGACAATAAACGCTTGGCCTCTCCTCGCAGGAGCTAAAGAGGTATATGAACAACATTCGAACGTGCGTTCTCAGACGACTCGTACTCGTCGATAGCGACGCTGCATCCCGCATCGCCAAGGGGGGTGCTGGATGTGACTTAATCTGGTGGCGCAAAGACGTGATGCACCCACAGCCAAACAATGAGCGGGGTGTGCCATGAAGGACATAGAGACGAAGCTTAAGTGCTTCAAAATGCGCGCGGAAGGAAAATCACTTGCGACAATCGCAGACACGGTCGGCGTGCGGAGACAGACGGTGGCGAATTGGCTCAACGAGCACCATGAGGAAGTCGAAAACCTGAAGGCGATGGAACTCGACGCTTTGCGCGAGGCCTGCTGGATGACGACGCAGGCGCGCATAAAGCGCCTGAGCGCGAGGCTCGAGAAGATCACGGCCGAGCTGGAAAAACGTGACTTTTCCGATCTCTCGACGGAGAAGCTCCTGGAGCTGGAGCGGAAGACACGCACGGAGCTTGCCAAAGAGTTCCCTGAGCCCCGCATCCGCAGTGACATCCGCAGTGAGGAGGAGCTCCGCGACGCGAAGGCCACGAGAACGTCGCCCGATCTCCATCCATTCTCCCAAATGGTGCAGCAGGGGGGCGATACTACGCTGTTGCTTGAGCCCGAAGAAAGCGGCAATGGACGAAAACGGTCACGCCGCGCTGATTAAACGAGGGGGCCGCTATTACTAGTGCTTATTGTCGCGTGACTCTTGGCCTCGTAACACGAAGAGCGGGAGGCGAGTCGATGCTCGATTAGGCCCCTAGCAGATTCACCGCGTCAAGGCCCATTTAACTAGCTCAAAACGAGAACCCTCCTTGCGACAGTTAGCTGATTAGTCACTTTTAAAGTATTATTGGATCATTGCGGGATTGACTGTCCGAAAGCGTTGCCGTGCTGCGGCACTACCGGGGACCAAAGGCTCACAGAAGCACCTTCTTTTTTTGACCGCGCGCGCTACTGAGTATTGAGCGCATACAAAGTTCATATATTAAGACACATTATGTTAGTGAGTGATAACTAACATAGTGATGGACATGGCAACCAAGCGCAAGAACTCCGAGATCAGAAGAGAGGAGGCACTCAATTTAGCCATGAAGATCATCCACGAAGAAGGCATACACAGCCTCACCCTTCGCCGTGTAGCCGAAGGCTTAGAGATATCCGAGGCCGCCCTTTTTCGTCATTTCAAAGACAAGGAAGAGATGATCAACCTCCTAGCTACAAAGGTGTTCGATCATTACATAGTCAGGGAGTCAAATGGGTACGAAGACGTCGAAGCCGGGCTTCTCAAAATAATGAAAAACCAATTCTCATCCTTTCAGGGAACGCCTGAAGCGACGTCCGTGCTGTTCCAGGAGGAGATTTTCCGAGAGTACCCGGCAGTCAAAGCGCGCTTCGACGAGAGACGGCATCAGAGGGCGGACAGAATTGCCAGGATGGTCGGGGATGCAAAGGCCAAGCACCGAGTTGCGAAGGCCGTTGATCCGGACACATTCGCCCTGATCTATATGGGCGCGATGCGCACCGCAGTCCTGGAATGGCGGTCTGAAGGATGCACTTCCGACCTCGTCAGCAAGGCTGACGCCCTCCATTCGCATCTGATTCGCATCTTGCGGGAGGGCTGACCCGTGGCGGCTCTCAACCACCCCCTCCTTGTAGGGGTGGTTTATATTGCGACTGTCTCGCCTTGGTCTTAATCTCTGGCTTATTAAAGAGTTAAATTAGATCCAACGAGGAGAATGAAAAAATGGCAACAAAAGAAAAAATCGACATGTTCTGCTATCAGTGCTCCCAAACCGCTGCGGGAGAGGGCTGCACCATAAGGGGTGTTTGCGGAAAGGAGCCGACAATCGCGCGGTTGCAAGACAACCTGCTCTTCGCTATTAAGGGCATCAGTGCCTACCTGTATCACGCACGCGAGCTTGGATACACCGATAACGTCGTCGACGCCTTCATTGAGCGCGCGTTCTTCTCGACGCTCACGAACGTCAACTTCGACGCCATGGAGTACGTCAAGCTCGCGCTTGAAGCCGGAGAGATGAACATAAGAACCATGCAGCTGCTCAAGAAAGCCCATATCGAACACTACGGCGAACCCGTTCCCACACAAGTGCAGACGGGAACCGTCAAAGGCCACGGCATCCTAGTCACCGGCCACGACTTCAAGATGCTTGAGGAGCTCTTGAAGCAGGTCGAAGGTACGGACGTAAACGTGTACACGCACTCAGAGATGCTTCCGGCACACGGCTACCCCGGCTTGAAGAAGTACTCCAACCTCGTCGGCAACCTCGGCAAGGCGTGGTACGACCAGCAGCAGCTGTTCCCCCAGTACGAAATGGCGATCCTTGGGACCACCAACTGCTTCCTACCGCCTAAGGAGAACATCAAAGATCGCATGTTCTCGACCGGTCCCGTGCGCCTGCCGGGAGTGCAAAACATCGAGGGGTATGACTATGCGCCGGTCATTGCAAAGGCCCGGTCGCTGCCGGAGCTCCCCGACAAGCCGGGTGATTACGTGCTCACCACCGGTTTTTCGGCGTCAGTCGTGCTGTCGCTCGCGGACACCATAAAGCAACTCGTTGAAGAGGGCAAGATACGTCATTTCTTCCTCGTGGGCGGCTGCGACGCCCCTATGAAGAAGGGTGAGTATTATCGCGAATTCGTGCAGAAGCTCCCTGAGGATACCATCATTCTGACGCTCGCGTGCGGAAAGTTTCGCTTTAACGACCTCGACCTGGGCGACATTGAAGGCGTCCCTCGTTTGATCGACCTTGGTCAGTGCAATGACGCGATCGTCGCCGTCGAGATAGCGCAGGCACTTGCTGGCCTCTTCGGCGTAGGGGTCAACGACCTGCCACTGACGCTTGTGGTGAGCTGGATGGAACAAAAGGCGGTCGCCATTCTCTGGAGCCTGCTCGCACTCGGCTTGAAAGGCATTTACCTTGGACCGATCCTGCCCGGCTGGGTCAACGACGAGATTCTGAACCTTCTCGTCGATACCTACGATATCAAGCTGATAAGCACCCCAGAAGAAGACATAGCAAAGATGCTGGCTTAGACGATGACGCCGAAATTGCACAATTCCTGACGTGATCCTCTACAGACAAGGAATGCACGCGCGGATCTTCCTGCGCGTGTTCATTCTTTTTCTAGTGTATTGTTTGACTACGAACGGCCGAACGCCGACAAATTAGAGGTATGAACATGGGCGAAATTGAAATGTACAAAGGGACAGCTCTTGACTTAAAAACTCTCATCGAATACTCGGCTGACTCTATCGTAAGTAAAACTTTGATCGATACCAAAGCGGGCACTATCACGCTGTTTGCGTTCGATGCAGGGCAGGGCTTGAGCGAGCATGCCGCACCGTACGATGCGGTTGTACAGATCATCGATGGCAATGCTGAGATTACAATCGGAGGTAACGCTGTGCATGCTAATGAAGGAAACATAGTCATCATGCCCGCAAACGTTCCTCACGCGCTTCAAGCCATAAACCGTTTCAAGATGCTTTTGACAATGATTCGCGCCTAGCCGTTGATGTTAGTCACAGCAGCATTGAGAATGACGCAAGAAAATGAGGAAGATCTCTACACGAGTGAAGAAGCTGTCGAGAGTCAGAAGCTGATTTGCAAAGTGACGCGACTGAGGGCGGGTAGTTTTGAAAAGAGATATTATCCGAATTAACGAAGAAAAATGTACTGGTTGTGGCAGTTGCGTTACTGGATGTCCTGAAGGTGCCTTACAGGTAATTGATGGGAAGGCCAGACTTATAAGTGATTTATTCTGCGATGGTTTAGGGGCCTGCATTGGGGATTGCCCGGAGGGCGCTATAGAAATTGAAACAAGAGAAGGCGAACCGTATGATGAACGCACGGTTATGGGCAATATCGCAAAAGCAGGACCTAATGTCATAAAAGCCCACCTGAGACATCTTAAAGGGCACGGCCAAAAGGATCTTTTAAATGAAGCCCTTAATTTTCTAAAGGAAAACAACATTGAAATTCCGGATTATGAAGAAGAACCAATGGCCTGCGGTTGTCCCGGTTCAATGACGCTGGATTTACGTAAATCTGACAACCAGCCTCATGAACAGGTGATGTCAACTTCAGAACTCGGAAACTGGCCCATACAGTTACAGCTTTTAAACCCCAACGCACCTTACCTGAAGAATGCTGATCTTTTGTTGACGGCCGATTGCGCCCCATTTGCCTACGCTAATTTCCATCAACGATTCTTAAAGAGTAAGGTTTTGATAATTTTCTGCCCTAAACTGGATAGGACAATAGAGGAATACGTGGATAAATTATCTGAAATCTTCAAGAACCAGGAAATAAAATCGATTTCCATCGTGCATATGGAAGTTCCGTGCTGCTCAGGTATTGACATCATAGTCCAAAGGGCACTGGAAAAAGCCCAAAAAAACATAATAGTAAAAGATTACACGATTTCTATAAACGGGGAGATACTATAGCGCCCTAAATAAAAGATTGGATAGACCATTTTTCTAAGAATTGTACGCCGGGACTGGGATTTGAACCAAGGACGAGCAGCTGCTCAACAGGATTTCGAAGCCCTAAGACTGCTCATTGAGGCTACGAAGCAGCAGTCAACAATATATGATCGAGCATATATAAAGGCTGTAAAACCGATACAATTTTTACATATTTTGAGAAGTGTCTAAGACCGTCACGTGCCGCGCGATTCTTGAGCCTGTCGTTAGTGTCCGGACGCGGTTAAAGTAGTACGATTGACACATTATCACGACGTCATGAACCAGGGTGATGAGAAAAAGAAGAGTAGATAAGCAACCATTTAGACGGTTTTTAGCTCAATGTGCTAATATGCATTATACGTGCCATGGTAGTTTTGATGTCCCCGCTATTTTTTTTATGCTTCTTACTGAGTGTGTGAGTCCTGCCCAAGTCGTAGGATGGTCACCCAACTGGCCTAAAACTGCAGGTGTTGATGTTTGACGACTGCTGGATTACACAAGCCGACAGTAAAATATGAGAAATATAATCGAACACATAGACAAATTTTAGCAATCGGAGGAAAATTTTAGCAATCGGAGGATAATTAGTATGCAAGGAGAGACCACCTCGGACTCTGTCAAAACAGGGATTGTACCGCAGACGCAGGCGCACCCACATCACCATACCAGCGCGTTGTTTGATCACGAACATCATCCGTACCACCCACGCAATGCCAATCTGCTTCACGAAGCTGAACAAAAGTCGGCTGGCGCCAATACGCGGATTGCTGTTGGGCTTACTAAGACTGTTGGTACGATGTGGACGGCATATACGTTTGGAGCGCTTGCTGTCGTTGGATTGATGGCCATCATTGGCCTACTTAGCCCCATCGTCGCCTTACTCGTTGTATGGATTTCGCAAACATTCCTTCAGCTGACCTTACTACCGATTATTATGGTTGGGCAGAACGTCTTAGGACGAAAGTCAGAACTTCAGGCGGACGAACAGTTCAATACGACTATGAGCAGCTATAACGATATTGAACAGGTTATGCAACATCTCTCCGCTCAAGACGCGGAACTGCTGCGCCATACTCGTATGCTGACCCACCTGCTGGAGAAAAACGGCATCTCGCTGCAACAACTGGAGGCAGAAGTCAGTTCTAGCAGTCATTTGACAGATGGTTTTGCCCAGTCACAGTCGGCAACTGATGTTCCCGCTACTACCGCTCCTGATGAAAGTGAGAAGTAGAATGCATAAGCGAAACAGCGGGTTGTGGATCGATATTTTATTCTGAAATGATTTGGTTTGTGCACGAATCACAAGTGTTTTGTCCGAATCTGCTCCGGTTAAGATTATGTTAATGCCTGAGATCTCACTAACGCAAGAAGACTTCAAGCATCTTCGCAAGCGAGAAATCCTAAATTGAGGGCTCTAATGTATCTGATTGTAAAAAGAACGATGGGCTCGGCCGGATTCGAACCAGCGTCACGGGCAGCGATCGGCTCTTTTTGATAATGGATGTCGCTGCCAGACATTTAAGCCAGGTAAGGGTCATACCGCAAGTGCACAAGCTATTGGGGCTGGCGTGAAGTATATGGTAGGGTACAGTACGGACCACTGGGAACATCCGCGCGCAGAAAACAGAGACAGCTACGGCTCCTCCTCAACAACCGATTTCGCCACGGCCGCACGAACACTAGATCGATTAATAGAAAAAGCGCGACGTTTCTATCAATCGGGCGATTATGAAGAGGTCATTCTAAACGCTCACCGGATTAAAGAATTGTATCAGCTCTGCATTCAAGATGAAGATAGGAGTCGAGGACGTTTTGCTTTCAACCCAGCGTTGCGAGCTCAGATAGAGAAAAACGCGGACTCGCTAGATTACTGGTGGGAATCAGGCGTCGTCGCTTTTCATAAGATTAAGATTAGCCCCGAAATCGCAAGAATCGCCTTGACGGTGTCAGAGGAGATGCGTGATTATGTCGCGACTTACGTCGACGATCGCACTGGGGATGTATCATATTCCACACAAGCCACTCGCGACCGCCCCTCCTATAACGCCCCTTATGACACCGAGCGGATTAACGCCCCCCCTCCCGCCTATCCCATCATCAAAGGCGGATTGGATATAGATGATAAGGAGCTCCTGTATTTGGCCCGTCCGAGTATTTTGGGTTGCACGCTAAAACAAAAGGGACTTGTACTCTTACTAGTGGTCCTCCTTTTCGGGTCTTTTTTTGTCCAGCGTCTCATAGACATAAGCTTAATCGCAACCGTGCTTAGGGGGGCCGCGGTGCTGCTTCTTCTCTTTGTCGCCGCTCGAATCGCCCTCACCGTCTACTCGGAAAGATACAGCATCACTTCGCGTGATATATCCATTGAAAAAGGCCTTTTTTTGCAGAAGAAGAAAGTTATTATACCGCTCAATCGAGTCGCGATGCTCACAAAGCAACAGAGCCTCTTAGAAAGGCTGTTGAGAACAGGAGATGTTATTATTGAGACCTTTAGTGGTCACACTATGGTGTTTAAGGAGATCTATGATCCAGAAGAGGTGGCCACTCTACTCGCTGAGTTGCGTGGGCGCAGCCCTGCCCGTCAAGAGTGATCGAACCTCGATGCCGCTTGCAACAAACTCTCTCGATCGAGTGCATTTGCACCCGGTAATACAGGTTTGGACGATGTATGTTCAATTTTGTAAGTATGGATTCGGCAATTGCTTTTTCCTGTTCTAAAATCTCCGGCAAATCTGTGGCTAGATAGAGTACGTCAGGGTTTTCGGTCATCGCAAGACCACGCGGAGGAAGTCCTGCAGCAATTTCCAAAACTTGTGTAATATCGTAACGTGCAATGATCTGATCCGTAGTTTTGTAGCGTGCCCCCCAATTGAAAGCGAAGTGAGTCATGAACTCAGCGCTCTGGCCCGCTAGTGTCTGAAAGTCTTTCTCTGCTCCGCTTGCTGCGGCTATTTCCTTAGCAAACGGAATATCGGTAAACGCCCTTATGTGCGCTACTAGCTTGGCAGTGGTGCTAATTTTTTCATAGGCTTCTCCTTCTCCCATATTTGCTTATCACCCTTTCGCGCCCATCTATTCCAAGTGATTCTGTACACACACGATTATTCGCAATATATATAGACGCCCCCGCGCGTGTCAGAAGGCACGATAAAGACTCCGATTGAAAGTGCTGCAGAGAGGCGCCGAGTGCAGAGCCGAAAGGGCAGGGCCACCTCTCCGCCAAATCATTGCAGTGTTGCAGCAGGTGATGTGCACGCACGACGCGGAGAAGCTTGCGATTTCTGTGCTCGAAATCTTGGAAGACGGTTTCATGATGAGGCGGTTAAAAGATGAGTTATGCAGCACCCGAAAGAAGAAGAACCCGCCAAGAAAGAGGAGGCACCAGTTGAGCGACTGTGACGACGGCGGTGAAAAAAAGAAGAGACTCGCAAGCGATTACGGGCGCTTCCTTCAAGAATTTGAGAAAACTTCTTAAATGTACAAGTCTTAGAAGCAAGAAGCAAATCCTGCACGGCTGGTCAGCAAAGCAGGTGATTAAGATGAAATTCAACTTAGATGTCGTTACGATATTGTCGCACATCGATGAACTATCGAGAGTCCACAGTACGATTGTGATGGCGGGATTGGCCGATACCCTTAAAAATGCCCAAGGGATTACGCTTTTTGCTCCTGAGAACGAAGCGTTCGATAAGCTTCAAGGAAGCACGATAATGAGTGCGCTCGAAGACGCTGACAAAGCGAAGAACATCTTGACCTATCACGTCGTTCCAGAGAAGCTTGTGACCTCGAACTTGCGTAAAGAAAAAAGCGTTACCACCATGCAAGGGGCAACGCTCAAGATTGAGGAGCATCACTGGTTGCGCCACGGCATAATGGTCAATGACGCGGTGGTAAAAGAGGCCGATATTGAAGGCACCAACGGTGTCATCCACATTATTGATACTGTCTTAGTGCCGTAGTATCGTGGCTTTACTCTCTCTTGCCGAACGTTGTTCATTGACCGAGCTGGCGATGATCCAGAGGAAGCGTAAGAAACGAGCTTAGATCGTTAAACGCACATCCGCCCATTACTGCATATACACATCAAGCACATGCTCAGGCAGCTGATGCCGATAATTGCTCCATTCGACGCCCCCGCCTGCTGACAGCCGTACAGATCAAATCTAAACCCATATATAGCGTTACTTCTTAACGTTTAACGACTTAAGCAAAACGGAGGTGACGCAATGGGTGAAATGAAAACGATCACAAAGGTTCCGGTTCGGGCGGTCGCCTTGATGGGTGCCGCAATTGAAGCCGTTTTAGGGCTCATTTTTGGGATCATTGCAGCTATTGGCATTGGAGTTGGAGTCTCGACGTTCTCCAGTTCAGTTGCTGCAGGAGCGGGCGGTGCAATTGGCGCAATTATCGGCGGTGTTGTCGGCGGCTTCATTGGCGGCTACATTATAACAGCAATTATAGCACTGATTTACAATTGGTTAGCGCCTAGAATTGGCGGCATTAAGATTGAACTTGAGTAACGGCAAAGTATACGGAATCGCGTAAATCGTAGAGTTCTGACGTTGAACGCATAGCGTTTATCGTTACTTTTTTATTTTTTTACACAGCAGCCAGTAGCCGTGCCGGTTGTTCTTCTTAAAACAAAAGCCACAGCGCTAAAGAACATCTCGCGTTTCATTTTGACACGAGCAATGGGTTGAGTCTTTGCCCTAATGGGTCTCACAGTGAGAGTTCGATATCTCTCTAATATTGCATATACACATCATGCACGTGCCCAGGCGGCAGACGCAGCGTGCTTCCAATCGATACCGCTGACGCCGTGCGTCGTATACGCTCTGACCGACAGAATCATAATGCATGGCCCAATAATTGCTACTCCTTCTTATGTGCGCATTGTGAGGTGAGGCAAACTTGCCTTGCCAAGCTGCCTGAAAATGTGAACCCACAGGTTGATCGCCATAGGAACCATCGTGACAACAACAACCAAGATGACGAACAGTGGCGTTATTTGTGTTTTTCTACTCCAGATAACGTAAAAAACAATAGCATCTGTGACAGCAACGATGATGGTAGCGATAATAAGCGCTCTCACAAAGAGGTTGACCATGGTTTTACTCCCTACGCTTCAGTGTTGATATCTGATTCAAAAACTGTTAGTGACAGTTTAGTTGCCTAGCTGGGTATTTTGTCAATACTTTATATACGCGTCATAACGTGCTCAGGCAGCGCTCAGATAGCAGATACGCTCAAGGGTCTACCTTTACGAAGATGTTTGCGGATGTCGGAGTGAAACGGCCATTTTACTCCATCCTTATCATTTCTGCTTTTTGGCCTTTTTCCTTGGTGTTGAGGCTTTGGCGCCCCCGCCTAGGGCGATTGATAATCCGAGAATATAGCCGAGATTGTACCAGAAACCATTGTTTCCAGCCTGATAGATAGTGATATTAGAGTCAAACCAGCTGACAATGAACGCTAGAATTACGATAATTCCTTGCCAGAGGCCCAGAAAAAAGCCAGCTGGCTGAGCAGATACTGTTGCCATTCCA
>Ga0208821_1000818_pt1 | contig 21347 bp, 12 predicted proteins | sample June2015DPH_20_5_FD_184720 | JGI IMG/M metagenome (GOLD analysis project Ga0208821, IMG submission 184720) | Peatland microbial communities from SPRUCE experiment site at the Marcell Experimental Forest, Minnesota, USA - June2015DPH_20_40... | ecosystem: Environmental > Terrestrial > Soil >... | reverse complement strand
CTGCGGCGAAGGAAGTTGTTGACAAGAAAGTGGGCGTACTGGTAGGCTCTTCGGAGTTCCATGGATCAACCTGGCTTTTTCAGTCAATCGGGGTTTGCGAACCCAAATACGCTTACCCCACAAAAAAAGGAGAGGGAAAAAAGATGACGAAGAGAAACTTATTGTTGGTAAGTTTGTTTTTGGTTTTCGGGCTCGCGACAATGGCGACGACAGCCTTGGCGGGAACCCAGTGGGTGACAGGCAGTAGCGCATTGCAGGTGCGCGCCGAGGGTTTAGCGGAGGAGGTCGGCATTTACACCTTTACACTCAACGCCTCCGGCTCGGTCGCAAGCGGACAATACTTTTCAGTTACATATCCTGCGTCTCTCCCCGTGGTCCCTGATTCGCAGTATATTCAATGCACCGGTCCAGACTGGCTGGCCACTAGCCCGTCCTGCGCTACCATATTAACAGCGACTCTAGTGGGCCAAACTGTCAATATAACGTTCAATAGTGGAGGCCCCTGGTTATTCACTAATACATCTGACGAGCTCATCGTCACTGTTCGCGTTGATGCCACTAAGGCGACATGCGGGCCTACCGCGCTAGACGCTACGGGGGGTACGCACAACCCTGTAAGTGGCCCGAATAGTCTCAGCCTCTCGGCTTCCTCAGTGACGAGTTTGCCTGTAGCGATCGTGATGTGCACGCCGAACCTCTCGTTCAAGATCGCGCCCAGAGATTGGGAGGTGGGGGCGAATGGCCTGGCGGGTCAAGTCTTGAGCTGCATCGGAACAAAGGACGTTGGTCCGTATGATAATAGCTTCTGCGTTAACGTCGACGAGGAGTTCGCCAATGCGTTGACGAGCGAAAGTTACGAATTAGCATCGGATCCCAATGTTCCCTCAGGTGATGTTTTGGGCGGGACCGATTTTACTATCACTCTTTTGGACGTACCCACAGGAGTCTATATCGCGGTACAGGACCCTGTCGGGTGCAGTTCGTTGTCTCCTAAGGACAAGGACTACTGCGGCACCCTTGGGGGTAACGGTTTTCCCGTTGGCTACGTTGCGGGTCTGACCGTTACCGCGGGTACGCTCGCGTGTACGGCGGACACCCCGGCCCCGACGCCGCCCACGCAGACGTGTACTGTCACGTATACCGTGGACACGGAGGATGGGGGGTACGCGGAGAACATGGATATATGTTTCAGGTTCTGGTCGCACGGCCCACTGCCGACTGGGTATGTTGAGATATATGCTGACGTGGCAAAGGGTCCGGTGAACACCAAAGCGACTACTTATATCCCGAGCTTTTCAGGCGTCTCGGAGCTACCATTACCTGGGTTAAGTGTCGTGGACTTCAGCGACTGCCAGACCAACCTGCTATTCCCCTACATCAATGCCTTCCAAGCCCCCGGTAGCGCGCCGTTCTCACACTTCGGCACGGGCATCGATATCGCGAATACCACCTGGGACCCGTGGAACGCAACATTTGACACAGGGAACTTGTATCCCGATGAGCATAAGGGTAGTGCTGTGCCGCAGTCGGGTAGCTGCACCTTCTACTTCTACCCGGCGGGTGAAACCGCTACGCAGGTGTTCACGACGCCAACCATATCTGCAGGTGGGTCGTATGCCTTCGACGTAGCCACCGCGGCGCCGAAATTCGCTGCCAATACAGGCTACGCCATTGCGGTTTGCGGCTTCCAGAATGCTTACGGCTTCGCCGAGATCTATGACAACTTTGGTGCGGCCGTGGGATATAATTCTCCGGGGGCAACGTTGGGATACTTGGCGTACATCATACCGGATCCCGCGTTCTACCATCGTAGTCCGGCTGGTGACGCGCTCGGAGAGAGTGCCATTGCTCCGATCAACCTGAACAGATTGTGGCAGAGGCTTTTTATGTACGGTAGCCCGTACAGTACCGGTCCCTAGTAATTCATCATGGGACGCTAGTGCCGAGTAACATCGGTGCGAGCGTTTCGAGACGGAATGCAAGAGGCAGTTCTGCGCAAGCGGGGCTGCCTCTTCTCTCCTACAAGAACCGTGCCACTAGCTCCAGCACCACTTGATGGTGGCCGGCGTTTTGGGTTAGCGGAAACACGAGGGGCAGTTGCGCTCAGGCGGGGCTGCCTCCTTGATTCCACGAAAGCTGGCCTCCAGTTCGAAGTACCACACTTGGCGGTGGCCGGCGCGTGAGTTGTCGGAAGACGGAGAGGCAATTCCCCGCGGCGGGTGTTGTCTCTCCGGCGCCCGTGACGTAAGTTCGTGTCGTGGTCCCTGAGAGAAGGGCGCGGTCCGAGTACCGCTGTAAGCCGAAGCCAACACGCATGTCGAGGCCCCGCGACTGAAGGACGGAAGGGGTGGAAGCAGGTGACTGGTGGGCAGGGCTGTCGCAACCCCTTCTGCAAGGACAAGGCACGCAGGGCGGATATGTGCCCGCTAGCACCAAGCCTCAGTAAACTTTGGTCCTGAAGGTGCCGTCACACCAAGTTCACCGTGCTCAAAGATGAGAATTATTAAACAGAGAGTGGGCAGTCGTATCTTGGCCGCTTGGTTGTTGGTCGGGCTTTGCCTGCTTGTTGCGGGCACGCCGGTGATCGCCTCGTCATCGAGCGAAGAGGCTTTGCGAGCCCGAGTGGAGCAGTGCTACAGCGCCCTCCAGCAAGGCGATTGGCCGAAGGTTGAAAAATACCTCACTAAGGATTCGAAGCCCATCTTCCGCGGTCAGACCAAGAAGCCATTACTGGCCTACAAGATTCAGTCAATCAAGCTGGACCCGGATGGGCAGACGGCAACGGTCGTGGTCCAGGTTCCGCTCATGTCTGCTGCGATGCCAAGGCCGATCCCCGTGCCCAACACAACTCTGTGGCGACTGAAAAATCGCGTCTGGTACATGGAACTTTCCCGGCCTCAACCTGACGCGAACGCCCATCAGGAGCTTTTTAACATGGCGCCCAAGGTGAGGCGTGCGCCTGCCCCTGTGGTCACTTCGAAGGACTTGAAGTTTGAGTCGAAATGGTGTGGTCTTGGCAACATCCAGAGCGGCGAGACTCCCGTAGCCAAGTTCCCCTTTAAGAATGTAAGTACACACTCCGTCACGTTGGCCGAAATTCAGCTTGGTTGTGACTGCCTGCGCCTGAAGACCCAGCAGAAGGAATATAAGCCCGGCGAATCAGGAACCCTGGAAATTGAGTTTGACCCAGCGAGCCTAGGACTCACCATGGAAGAGTCATTTAGCCAAGTCGTCGTAATGAAGACAGAACCCGGCGACGCGTACGTTCTGTTAACTATCGCCGCGCGTGTGGCTCCCGCCCCCCAACCTCCTGCGAAACCTTAGAGTCGGTTACTGAGGGACCCGAAATTGAGCTGTGTGAGCAGGCGCGGTTGCCGATCGAGAGCATCCCGATCAAGAGCATCGACCTGGACGTCGCGTGCTCAATCTCGAGGCTGTGCGGGGACTTGTAGGGCCGAACGGCGTTCGGCCTCAGTTGGATGGCTTTGTCCAACTCATTCTTGAAACTGTGAGGGAACCTTGAATAGACGGTCGTTCGTCATTTTGTTGCTGATCGCCACGGCGCTTGCATTCGCTGGCTGGCCGAAACCCGCCGCCTGTGGGCAGCAGGCCCCCCCGCCCAACAAGGCTGAGTCCGCACCGGGCGAGCGCGTTGTGCTCACCATCGGGGACGAGAAGATTACCGCCGCTGAGATCGAGAATTTCATTCAGGCCCTGCCCCCCCAATATCAAGCCTTCTACGGTGGCCCGGGAAAGCATTTTTTGCCCCAGTACATCGTCGCAATGAAGGTACTCTCCAGCGAGGCCATCAAGCTGAAACTCGGGGAGCAGCCTGAGGTGGCGCGTGCCATCGAGATCTCCCGTGAGAGTATCCTTGCCGATGCCGCCCGAAAACACTTCCTGAAAAGTATCGTGGTCAGCGACCAGGAACTTCGGGAAATCTACCAGAAGGACAAAACGCTGTCTGAAGAGGTTCGCATTCGCCACATTCTCATCCGCACGGAGAACGCCGCGTTGAAATCCGGCGCCGCGGGCCATCCCGCGCTGCCCGAGCCTGAGGCGCGCAGAAAGCTCCAGGATATCCGCGCGCGAATCCTGGCTGGCGCTGACTTTGCACAGATGGCTAAGCAGTACTCGGAGGACGCCGCCACCGCCGCTTCCGGTGGGGACATGGGCGTCATTCAGAGTGACAAGGTCGTTCCCCCAATCGTCAATGCGGCCCACTCTCTTGAGCCCGGCCAAGTGAGTGACATCGTATTAACCCCGTCCGGCGTCGAGATTATTAAGGTCGAGGACAAGCACACCAAGTCGTTCGAGGAAGTCAAGCCGGCCCTGGAGGCACAACTTCGGCAGTCCAAGGCGGCGGAAATCATTCAGCACCTGGCGGATAATTACCATTTGGTCATTGACCAGGAGTACTTCGCCGGCTCGCCGGCCAAGCAGACCTCAACGGCTCCCCCGCCTAAGCCCTAGGGCCGGGCCTGCCTTCGTCCGCGGAGCGAGCGCCGCGCCCCGATTTGTCGGGGCGGCTTTCCCAAAGCGCGGCGACGAGCAAGCATCGCTAGTCAGAGGTCAGAAGAGAAGACCCGGCAACCGCCAGCAGTACGCATCTCTGAAATTGTTTCTTGACAGCTTCTTAGTGGCGGGTGGGAAAATGGGGCGAGGAGGCCGGTGTTGGGCGCCGTGGACTCTTCTTGGCCGCGGCCCACCCGCCGCGGCGCGTTCGTCCGCCCATGAGAATGGTGAACTCAGGATGAAAGTCTTGGAGCTCCGCCGCGTCCGCGCCGTAAGGCCACAATTCTAGCTCCCCAATTCGGGTTCAATAATGCAATGAATCAATCACTCGATGCCGTTGTCCGCCGGCCCCCTTCTTCAAGGGACCGCTGAAAACTGCCAGGCAGGAGGTAAGAGACGGAAGCAGGGGAGAAGCAGAAAACCAAAAGCTGCCGGCTGTCAACTGAGCACTGAAGGCTGCCCCGCCGTCTCGGGAAAGCTTCACCCTGCTCGCCATGCCAGTGCCTAGCTCAACATCCTGGCAGACCTGGGAAGCGGCGAGGGAGTGCACGCAGGGTAATAAGGAACCACCAAGCGCGCACCCCCCGCACAGCTATTTCGTTACTTCGGTCTTCGTCTCCTCGGGTGCTGCCTTGGCCCTTTGGGGCTCTGCCAGAAGCGCCTTCAAGTCCGCCGCTTTGTACGGATAGTATTCACTCGACTTCGCCCCCGTGCTGAGAACAATATCCACGCGGCGATTGTTCGCCAGCACAAATACTGGGAGACGCCTGCTGACCTTCGCTCGGTCCTGAGCCGTAAGGTCGGGATCCTGTTCGGCCAACTGCTTCACGGCTGCGGAATCGGGGTCTTGTCCTTTTCCTAAACCCTTCGCCTGGAGGCTCGCGGCGTTGATCCCCAGTCCAACGAGGAAGCTCCGGACGCGCTCGGCGCGCCGCTCGGAAAGAGCTACGTTGTATTCAGCACCCCCGCGGATATCCGCATGGCCCTCGAGGATTACGAGGGTGCCCGGGTTGAGCTGCAGGTATTCCTTGAGGCTGGGCGCGACTTGCTCCAGCATCTGCGCCTGGCTCGCAACCAGCCCGCCCTCAGGATTTGAACTCTTGGGAAGGTCGAATGGGAAGTAGACGCTGTTGCCGAGCGTAATTTCGCGCCGTGATTCCGGATCAATGGACCCCACAATGTGCAAGCTTGCGGTCCGCGTGTCCGAACCCCCGCAGGCATTGGAACTGTGGAGCGTGTAGGTGATGGTTTCGTCGATCGGTCCCACGTCGGTTTTGCTGGGCGTAGGTTGAACAGTGCGGTTACCTGTGGGCGATACGGAACCGAACGGATCAAGCGAAGCGGTGTCAGCCCCGGGGGCCGACCAGGAGAGCGAAGCGCTCCCTTGCTGGTCGACTTTGTCACCTACCTTGTGGTAACGAATCTCCGCCGGTGTCACGCTCAGCGAACCTTGAATGTTCGTGTTCACGGTGACCGTGGCGTCAGAAGTCACCACGCCGCCCGGCCCGGTGGCGGTTAACTTGTAGTCGGTGGTCTGCTTGGGTTGGACCGTTTGCCCACCGGAGGCGGCCACGGGTCCGACTCCGCTGAGCTCGACGCGCGGGGCGTCGGTCGAGGACCACGTGAGTTGAGTCGAGCCCCCACATTCAACTTGGGCTGAGGCGCTCGATAACTGCGCGGTGGGCTTGGCCACGGCCACGGTGATGCCGCCAGCTCCCGCCTGAAAGCGTGGCAGGGAACCCAGAGACTTGCCCTCTGACCAGTCAACGGTCTTTTTCTCTCCTGGGTTGACCAGGGGGATAATCGTTCCCTGGTTTCCGCCCACGGTAATCGGCCCGGAATAGACTGTCCCCCAGCAACAGCCCAGAACGGTGAGCTGATAATCTCCGGGGGTCACCAGCAGTCGTCGCTTCCCGCCGCTGGACTCACCCACGTTGCCGACAAAGAAGTCCGGCGTATCCCCGTTCAAGAGCACTGCGGCCCCCTGCGGGCCCTTAAGCTCTATCCGCCCCCAAGGGCCTGGTACGGTCCCGGGAATAGCCTCCAGCGCCACAGACAGGCTGCTGGTTTTTCCGTCCTCCGCCGTGAACTTCGACGTATACGGTTTGTAACCATAGTTGTAAACAGCTAGCGTATGCTCGCCTGGGTCGGCCCAGAAAAGGCCGCTTCCCCATCCAAGCGGCACGTCATCAATAAAAACGTACGCTTGCTTGGGAGTTACTTGTAACTTGAGATGTCCACATTTTGCCAGGAGAGGTGTGGCTCCCAGCAGTAGAACCGCAAGGCACAACACAAAGCCTAACAGCACTCGACGCAATGTTCTCATAGGGTTTCCTCTCTTGAGTCTAACATACCAGACCCGTACCGCCTAGTCAAAGGGGGATTTAAAGTTTTTATTATCTCACGTTTTCTTCATGCAAATCAAAATCTTCTTTGCTGCAAGGGCAAGCTTCTTCGCAGCACCGGCAACGCTGGCAGTCGCGCGTTCTTTGCGGCCCGAAGTCGAGAATCTTCCCTATCAAGGCGGATGTTGATTCCCGCAGAAGTCCGTCGCAGACGGCGGACACTTTGAGCGTCACTGGGCGCGCACACGAGAACTCAGTTTTCCCACCGCGGCGAGAGCGTCGCGGTTCTCCGGGTCGATCTTCAGGCCCGCTTGATACTCCCTCATCGCCTCCGCCCCTCGGCCCTGGGAGAGACAGAGGGCGCCTAGTTTGAAGTGGGCTTGGCTGTTCTCGGGATTTAAGGACGTAGCACTGTGGAAAGCGCGTTCCGCCGAACCGATATCACCCCGTCGCAGGTAGGTTTCACCAAGGCCGCTGTAGCCCGAGTCGTTCGGCTGCGTTTTAACCGAGAGGCGAAATTGCTCTTCCGCTTCGTCCAGCCGTCCCGCATTCAAGTAGATCATCCCCAGCCGATTTCGCGCCTCGAATTTCTGTGGTGAAAGGGACAGCGCAGTGCGAAATTCTGTCTCCGCAGATGCATTCTGGCCCGTCCTACCATAAGCGATTCCCAGGTTTAAGTGAGGGCTTGGGTCGTCGGGTTTCAGTTCAATGGCTTTATGGAAGAAGGAGACAGCCTCCGTGTAACGTCCCTGATTGGTGCACACCAGCCCCAGGTTGTTCGAAATGGATGAGTCGTTAGGGGCCAACCGCAGCGCCTCACGCCACTCCTGCTCGGCAAGCTTCACGTCTCCCTCGCGCCAATGGATCAGTCCGAGCCTGCCGTAACCCATCATATTCGGCTCGATCTCGACGGACTGGCGAAACTGTTCTTTGGCCTCAGCACTCCGCCCCTCATCCAGATAGAGTTTTCCCAACGCATTTCGAGCGTTGGAATTCAAAGGAAAAAGGGAGACGGCCGTGCGCAATTCAGTCTCCGCGAGTTCGAGCGAATGCGTTTCCATGTAGGCGATGCCAAGGTACAGGTGGGCCTCGGCATTATATCGATCGAACTCAATGGCCTTTTTATAATACTCGATGGCTTCTGAGTAATGCTGCTTTTTCAGATAAACTAGCGCCAGGCTGCTCCAGGCGTTCGAGAATTGCGGCGCCACTTTGAGCACTTCACGAAACTCTCGCTCGGCAGACTCCACGTCCCCCATCTGCCAATAGACTGCCCCCAGGTCCCTTCTGATATAGGAGGCGTCAGGACAGACGGCCAAGGTGTTCGCGTAGAGCACGAGGTTATTCTGCCAATTGCGATTCCGCGTGACGATGCGGATCGAACAAAGCGCCACCAGGAGGACGAACGCGGTGGCAAGTGCCCTGCTCCAGACAGCGCCGCGGGCTGAGGCTCGAGCCCACAATCCCAGGAATCCCCAACCCAGTAACCAACAAAAGCCTACAGACGGCAGGTAAAGATACCGCTCGGCGAAAACAACGCTCGGCATCCAACGAGCGTTCAGGACCGGAACCAGCGGTACCAGTATCCATAGGAGCCCGAACGATAGGGACCGGGCGCGGCGCCACAAAAAAAAGAAAAGGGCACAACTCACTGCCAAGGCAGCCACCCCCCCAACGACTGCCGGATCGAACAAGCCGCCAGACGGGTGGAAAGGGCAGAACACGCGCAGGTCCACGGGCCAAAGGACCTTCCAAAGATATTGACCTACGAGGGCGATAGCGGACACAAATGCTTGGTACCAAGTGAGACCGTAATTGCCCCAACCCGAGCTCAGCGCCCCCAGAACGCGAACGCGGAACAGAAGGTACAGAACGGTCAGGAGCCACAGCACCGCGTAGCGCAGAACCTTTTGAGCTGGTCGCGTTTCCGCACGGTCGGCGCGGTAGAAGTGCTCGTAGACGGTGGCCAGCAACGGGAGTGTCACCGCCTGCTCCTTGGAGAGTAAGGCCAGCACGAAGCTCCCCGCCATGGCAAGCTGCGCGAAGTACGAAAATCTCCCTCCGGGCCGCGCCACTGCCAAAAAAAGCCAGAAAGTGAGCAGGTAAAATAAGCTCAACTGCAAATCGGGGACGGCCGCGATCCAGGCGACTGCTTCGATGTGGATAGGATGGATTGCGAACAATACGGCTGCCATTAAGGCCAAATTGCGGTCCTGGAACATCCGCTTCGTAAGTAGAAAGACAGCACCCACGACCAGGACGTGCAGGACGATGTTGACTAGATGAAAGCCGAAAGCGTGAGGCCCGAAAACTTGATAGCAAAGCAGGTACCCCACATTCATTAAGGGCCGATAATATTTCGGGGTCTCCACACCGACGTAAGACGAGACCGGAGTCGTAAAGATTTTCGCCCAATGGTGGAAACTGCGGATGTAGGGGTTATCGAACACCTGCATGCCGTCGTCAGAAACGAAGCCGTTGCGCAGGGTGTTCAAATAGGGCAAAGCCGCGCCGACCACCAAAAAGGCAATCAGGGTGAGGTCCGAAAAGCGTGAGAAGCTCTGCCGCTCACTCACCTCGGACAGCAGATTGGGCGGCTGCGGATTCAGCCCAGCGCTCAGGGGCGCCCGGGAAGAACCTCCACTTCTTCTCCCGGACTCGCCGCGGCCGTGGCGTTGCTGACCGGCTTGGGCTGAACGTAGCGGGGCCATGTTATCGAGGTTGGACTTCCATTTTGATTTCACGTCCGGCTGCTAATGTACACCTGACCACCTCCGCGTACAATGCTCCAGCCCAGGAAACACCGCGACACTATTCATTGTTCTTCTTGGTTCTTTGCCGACGCGAAAGCCTGCGCAATAATCTTCTGCGCTTCCTGTTGAATTCTCCGCAGGTGATCTTCACCGAGAAAACTCTCCGCATAGAGTTTGTACACCTCCTCGGTGCCTGAGGGACGTGCCGCAAACCATCCATTGGCCGTCACGACCTTCAGACCGCCGATAGGACTACCATCGCCGGGAGCCGTGGTGAGCATCGCCGCGATTTTCTCTCCAGCCAGTTCAGTGGCGTTCACCTGCTCAGGCGCTAGACTTTCCAGAACAGTTTTCTGCTCAGCGGTGGCAGGGGCGTCGATGCGCTCGTACGCCGGGTCGCCAAACTGCCGCGTCAGCTCGCGATAAAGCTCTCCCGGGTCGTGGCCGGCGCGCGCCGTCATTTCCGCAGCAAGCAGCCCAAGGATGATCCCGTCCTTGTCCGTCGTCCACACGACGCCAGCGCGGCGGAGGAAGGAAGCGCCGGCGCTTTCCTCGCCCGCGAATCCGAGCGACCCTTCCAGCAATCCTTCCACAAACCACTTGAAACCGACGGGCACTTCGAACAGCCGTCGCCCCAGGCTTGCGGCGACGCGGTCAATCAAGCTGCTGCTGACGAGGGTCTTTCCCACGCCGGCATCGGGTCGCCAGCCGTCGCGATGACGAAACAGGTAAGAAATCGCCACCGCCAGATAGTGGTTGGGATTCAGCAGCCCGGCGCTACGCGTCACGATTCCGTGGCGGTCATGGTCGGTGTCGCAAGCGAGCGCCACGTCAAACCGGTCTTTCAGCGCAATCAATCCAGCCATGGCGTAGGGGGAGGAGCAGTCCATGCGGATCTTCCCGTCCCAATCCAGGGTCATGAAGCGGAAGGTCGGATCAACGCAAGTGTTCAACACCGAGAGTGCGAAGCCGTAACGCTCAGCAATGCGTCCCCAGTAGGCCACGCCTGCGCCGCCCAGGGGGTCCACGCCTATCGCCAAGTGCGCGGCTCGAATCGCGTCCATGTCCACCACGTTCCCAAGATCGTTCACATACACGGAGACGTAATCGTACTTGTGGGTAGTGGACGCCTTGAGCGCGCTCCCATAAGGAATTCGAGAAACCTCGCGCAAACCGTCGGCCAATAAAGCATTGGCGCGGTCTTCGACCCAGCGAGTGATGGTGGTATCCGCTGGACCACCGCTGGGAGGGTTGTATTTGAAGCCGCCGTCTTCAGGAGGGTTGTGCGAAGGTGTCATAACAACGCCGTCTGCAAGCCCCGTCCTTCGCACGCGGTTGTACGTGAGGATGGCGTGAGACAAAACGGGAGTGGGCGTGTACCCGCGGTCCTGGTCGATCATCACTTCGACGCCATTCGCCGCGAGCACCTCCAGCGCCGAGGCGAAAGCGGGCTCCGAAAGCGCGTGTGTGTCCATGGCCAGGAACAGTGGCCCGTTGATTCCCTGCTGCCGGCGACAACCGCAAATGGCCTGGGTGATCGCCAGGATGTGCCCCTCGTTGAACGAGTCCGAAAAGGCGCACCCGCGATGCCCCGACGTCCCAAACACCACGCGTTGCTCCGGCACGGCGGGATCCGGACGCCCGGTGTAATAGGCTGCAATCAATCGCGGTATGTTGACCAGGTCCGAAGGTTCAGCCGGCATTCCCGCACGCGGGTGTCGTCTCACACCGTCCATGCCCACCTCCAATCAAAGGCGCCTCGATGTAAAGCCTTAGCCCGAAACAGAACTCCTCTTTTGACAGAAACCCAGGCAAGAGAGAGCAATCAGCATGACATGGACCACCTACATTACAGTCCCCTGTCAGGCCGCGCGGGTTTGCACCTTCCAATAAACCGCGTACCTTTCGTCAAACAACTTGTAGAGCGGGATTAGAGCAATCTGCTGGCCCTGTCCCCAGGTGCGAAAGGTCAAGGGCTGACTGGAGATTGGCTTCACCCAACCCAGCGGGTCTTTGGAGTTGGATGCGATGACGGGGACAGGGACCGGCTTGCCGCCAGGGCTGGTGTCGTAACCGATATAAACCATAGCCTTGGTCAGGTTCTCGCTCCCCAATCGGCCGGCCAGCACCAGCGGGCCGTACATCACGGCCTGGAGCGTCGGATCGTCAGCAAGGGCGTCAATGTGCAAATCCATCGGCAGGCTGACTTCCACCCGGTCCCCGTCCTTCCAGGTTCGGTCCAGCGTCAGATAGCTGCTGGGACTCGAAAACACCGGCAGCGCTTCGCCGTTCAACATAATCCTTCCGCCACGGGTAGCCCAGTAAGGGATACGGATGTTCAAGTCCATCTTCACCGCTCTTTCCGTGCGAATGACGAGGCGGGTCTTTTCTTGCTCCGGAAAGTTCGTCTCCTGTTCCAGCCGCACCCCCTTTTCAGGCCAGCTCAACTCGGAAGCAATGAAGAGGTTGACAAACAACCCATGCTCATCGTGAAAGTAAATCGTATCGCCGAGCTTGGCAAATTCTTCCACGCCAGTCCCCGTGCAGCACCAGAAAGAATCAAAGGGCGAGTCAAAATACTTCCAGTAGCCGCCACCCAGCGGTAGGAAATAGCTCTTCAGCCCGTCCGCGTCTTGCGTCCCCAGACGGCTGTTGAAGAGGGTTCGTTCGTAGTAGTCCATGGCGCGGGGATCAGCGGTCCAGCCGAAGATGTGCCGGGTTAATTTCAACATGTTATAACTGCAACAACATTCCTCCGTATTCTGGCCGAGTTCGCTCGCCAGCTTGCCGGGCTCGGTGCGCCAGTGCTCTTCAAAGCTCGTGCCGCCCGTGCAATAGGCGCGCGCGCCGGCAACTTCCTGCCAGAAGAAAGAAGCGATTTCACGGAAGCGAGGTTCCTCTGTGAGTTCATAACGGCGGGCGGCCCCTGTCATCTTGGGGATGTTCGTGTTCGCATGCAGGCCTTTCAGCTCATCCCGGTGTCCCGCCAGGGGTTCAAACACTCTCTTGTGGTAGAAACGGTCACCCAGCTCGAGGTAGTGCGAGTTGCCCGTCAAGGCGTAGAGGTTATAGAGCACCTCGTTGGTGCCGCCGAATTCCGTTTCCATCACCCGCTGCATCTGCTCGTCGCTCAGCGGTTGGGCCCAGCGCCCGATCCAGTTGGCCATTCCTTCGGCGACTTCGAGGGCTTGTTCATTTCCACAATGGACGTGTACGTCCAGTAGGCCTGCCATGATTTTGTGCAGGGTGTAAAAGGGGGCCCACACCTTCTTGCCCTCGCGTAGCCGCGCGAAAAACTCTTCCGGAAACGCGCTCAGGTAACCATCTCCATGTGCCCGCTGGCACTTGGCGAGTTCTGCCACCATGCCGTTTGCTTTGGCTTTTAATTCATCGTCGCCGGCGCTGGCGTACATCAGCGCGCACGCTGAAAGGTAATGGCCACCCGCGAAGTGCCCCCGAAGCTCGCAATCGGGCTTTTCCCATCCGCCCAAAGGCTCTGCCGAAGAGGGCAGGCCGGCATTGAGGCGGAAGGTGTGAAGGAGCCTGTCAGGAGGCAGCGACAACAGGTAGCGACGATTGGCTTCCATGGCCTCTTTGAATACCCCATTTTTCAGCCGAACTTGCGTCATCGGGAAAGGCCGAACTTTCCATGCGCTCTTCTCTAAGCTCAGCAGGCGCTCTTCCCGGTGAGCTTTTTTCACCATGGTGGTGCGAGGAGCGCTGCTGAATACCGACTTCGGAAGGAGCACTCCACCCGCCACCGTCGCGGCCGTCGATACAAACTGCCTTCGTGTTATTCCTCCGTTAGGTCTCATAAGGAACACCTCCCATGACAAATCCTTTCCGGATCGATTGCGCTGCCCAGCGTGGCATAGGTGCGCTCGCTTGGCATGCTGTCATTCTGAGCGCAGCGGAGCGGAGCGAAGAATCGCGCTCTGGACTTTTCCGCCGAGAAAGAGCAGGGCCAGACGCTTCGTCCGCCTCGGCGGACTCAGCATGACAGGCAGTGGGCGCTCTTGCGAATGTCGTAGCGCAGGCCCCTCACTTTCGACGTTTCGGTTGGGCCAGCCTCGCGCCGACGTCATGACATCATGGATAGCCATTTTCGGCTATGCATGCTCAGAACTCACTCTGCCATCTCTAACTCGAACCGAAGAATCGAGGTCGAGAGTTCCACGCGGCAGCATCCGCTCTCTGCCCCCCTCAAACTGGTGTCAAACCATATCAAGCCCTTCCAACACTTGTCAACGACCTCCGAAGTTCTCGCGGCACCTGGCCTAGCCAACTCAGCTTTGCTTCCGAAGTCGTACGGGCTTATAATGGTAAGTTTGGGCTGAGGGTCAGAGGGCTGGCTGCAGGTTGGAGGATGAGTTGCCGTGCAAGTGACCCCTGACCCGGCCCGCTCCGGCTGGTGAAAACGCCGGTCGCGGGCCACCCTCTCCCCTCGGGAGAGGGGAAACACCCAATCCCGAAATCCATGGCACCAAGCCGCGATCAAACAAGCGATAATCTCTTGCCCTCCGTGACCGCTGCCGGCGGGGGAGGCGCATCTGGCGTCCAGCGCTCCGGCCCCGGGAGCTCTGCGGTTGCGGGGGAAGCAGCGGCTTCCGTTTTGCCGGTCACCAGAACCAACGGGGCGACAGATTCTTCCGGCAAGAACGGGGAAGCGGATTCCATTGTGGTGCGCGGGGCGCGCGTACACAATCTGAAGAATATTGATTGCTCCATACCTCACAACCGATTGACGGTGGTGACAGGCCTTTCGGGCTCGGGCAAGTCCAGCTTGGCTTTTGACACGCTCTATGCCGAGGGGCAGCGTCGTTACATCGAATCGCTCTCCGCTTACGCCCGGCAGTTTCTGGAACGCATGGAAAAGCCGGACGTTGACGAAGTGGTGGGGATTGCTCCTCCCGTGGCGATCCGCCAGAAGAACACCACTCGTAATCCCCGCTCGACCGTGGCCACGGCCACCGAAATCTACGATTATCTTAGACTTTTATTTGCGCGCGTCGGCGTCACCACCTGCTATCAATGCGGCCAGGTGGTGCGCAGAGATCATGTGGATGAAGTCGCTGACCAGGTGGTTGCCATGGAAGCTGGCCGGCGCTTTTACGTTCTCTTCCAGGTGAATTCGGGCGCATCGCCAGCCGTGGCAGAAGGCCACGGGGATGCGTCCGGGACAGACTCGCCACCTTCCCTCGAGGCAAGAGCGAGCGGGCGAGCGACGCGCGATAAAGGAGCGGCTCGCGCTCATGCGGGTTCTTTGGAGGAAAGGGGAGAGCCTTCTTCACTGCGCCCGCCTGCACCGCCGGACGAATCACTCAAACCACGGCTGTTCTCGCTTCGCCAGCATGGGTTCAACCGGCTGTACCAGGACGGGCGCGTCTTCGAATTCTCGACACCAGAGTCGCTACTCGAGGTCGATTTCGCAGAGCCCGTTTATATCCTTGTGGACCGTCTGGCGGTGGGGCGGGAGATCCGCCAGCGGCTGATTGATTCCCTTGAACTCTGCTTCCGAGAAGCCGGGGAGGCAGCCCTGGAGTTTGTTTCGCCGGAACCTGCTTCTCCGCCGGAACGCCTGGTCTTTAGCGAGCGGTTTGAGTGCAAGCGGTGCAAGATCGCATTTCAAGCGCCCGAGCCCGGCTTCTTTTCGTTCAATAATCCTTACGGCGCCTGCCCCCGCTGCCAGGGATTTGGCAACACCATTGATTTCGACCTGGACTTGGTTATTCCGGACAAGAATAAAAGTCTTGCTCAAGGGGCAGTGGAGCCTTGGACCAAGCCCCGTTACCGGACGCTTTACAACGAGATGAAGCGGGCGGCTCGGGCCAAGGGTATTCCTCTGGATGTTCCTTATTATCGGCTGGCTTCGGAGCAGCGGCGGTGGTTGATCGAGGGTGACGAAGATTTTTCGGGAATTCGTGGCTTCTTCAATTATCTGGAGAGGAAGAAGTATAAGCTGCACGTGCGCGTTTTCCTCAGCCGATACCGTGGATACACGCTTTGCCCGGAGTGCCAGGGCGGCCGGCTGCGTCGCGAAGCCCTGCACGTTCTCCTGGACGGAAAAAACATCACGGAAGTCTGCCGCATGTCGATCCAGGATGCCTACCCTTTCTTCAATGAGCTCCGGCTGTCGCCGGAACAGCAGGCGGTGGCGGACAAGGTGCTCGACGAAATCCGCTCGCGACTGAAATTCCTTTACAAGGTCGGCCTGGAATACCTGACGCTCGACCGGTTGGCGTCCACGCTCTCCGGAGGTGAGTCGCAGCGAATTCAGTTGGCGACGGCGCTCGGCTCGAGCCTGGTGGGTGCGCTCTATGTGCTGGACGAGCCCTCCATTGGGCTACATCCTCGCGACACTGGCAGGCTCATTGAAATCCTGAAGACCCTGCGCGACTTGGGCAACACGGTCCTGGTCGTCGAGCATGACCCGGAGATGATGCGAGAGTCGGACAAGATCCTGGACTTAGGTCCGGGAGCGGGGGAGCATGGTGGCCGCCTGGTGTACGAAGGCGATCTGGCAGGTCTCTGCGCCAATCCGCAGTCGCTCACCGGCCGTTACCTGTCCGGCGGGCTGGAGATTCCAGTGCCCTCGGAACGACGGAAGCCCGGGAAGTCCTGGCTGCGCATTCGTGGCGCGCGTCAACACAATCTGAAATCGATAGACGTGGACATTCCGCTGGGGCTCATGGTGTGCGTGAGCGGGGTTTCCGGTTCGGGAAAATCCACGCTGGTTCATGACGTTCTTTATAACGCCCTGATTTCCCGCCGCGGCCTGCGGGCTCCACGTGCCCAGTACGAGGCAATCGAAGGTGATCAGCAGCTTGCGGATGTGGTGCTCGTGGACCAGTCACCACTGGGGCGGACGCCTCGTTCCAATCCCATCACTTACATCAAGGCCTTCGACGCCATACGAGATGTTTTTGCTGCCACGCCTGAAGCGCGCAAGCGTGGGTATTCGCCCGGCTACTTTTCCTTCAATATCCCCGGTGGCCGTTGTGAGACCTGCCAGGGGGATGGCACGGTGACGCTGGAGATGCAGTTTCTGGCCGATGTCGAGCTGGTGTGCGAGGAATGCGGCGGCCGCCGTTTCAAACCCAGTGTCCTGGAAGTGCGTTACAAGGGCAAGAACATTTACGAAGTGCTGCAAATGACTGTGAAAGAGGCCCTGGGCTTCTTTTCAGGCTTTCCGAAGGTGACCCGTAAGATACGCGTCCTGGAGGAGGTTGGGCTCGGCTATTTGCGCCTGGGGCAATCCGCCACGACTCTCTCGGGTGGCGAGGCCCAGCGGGTGCGGTTGGCGGCGCATCTTGCTCATCAGGCGGGCGAAAACACGCTTTTTATCTTCGATGAACCCACCACGGGCTTGCATTTCGACGACATCAGCAAATTACTGGCAGCGTTTCGCAGGCTGATCGACGCCGGCGCGAGCGTTCTGATCATCGAGCACAACATGGACGTCCTGAAGACCGCTGACTGGATCATCGACCTGGGGCCGGAGGGCGGCGACTCAGGGGGTTACGTGGTGGTCGCCGGCCCTCCGGAAAACCTCGTCAAGAACCCTCTCTCCTTCACAGGAAAGTTCCTCGCCAAGTACCTGCGAAATTTCAAGGGGGTGGGTCGAGTTGCTCGCCATGAAGCGTAGCGCTGGCTTTGGAGTGCGGCAGCTTGCTGCCGCTTTTGCGTCTCGAGCTTGCTCGAGCCGCTGCCGGAAGCAAGCTTCCGGCGAGGGAAAGCGGCAGCAAGCTGCCGCACTCCAAAGCCCGCCCAAGCGGGCAGCGCCCCTCTTGCTCGGCAGCCTTATTCTTTGCCTCTTCTGGGTCGTTCCAGGGCGCGTGCTGGTTGCGATCGGACCGGGCCAAGAAAGCCCTTCCCGAACCCATCATGACGCGGACGTATCCACGCTCCTCCGCACTGCGCAAGACGCGCTAGGCCGGAACGACTTTGCCGCCGCCGCTGACGCCCTGAAACAGGTGGTGGAAGTGCAGCCGACCCTGACCGCGGCCTGGTTTAACCTGGCCTATGCATACACCGGATTGCATAAGCACGAGGAAGCCGTCGCCTCCTACCGAAAAGCCCTGGCCCTTGATCCAAACCTGTTTGAAGCCCGCCTGAACCTGGGGATTCTACTCATCCAACTGAACAATCCCCAGGCTGCTTTGGAACACTTGGAAAAAGCCGCGACGCTTAAGCCGGACCATCTCCGTGCCCAGTTGTACTATGGGCGGGCGCTCGCTCTCACGGGCCAAACGGAGCGCGCGGAAAAGCAGTACCAGACGGTGCTGCGACTTGATCCAAGGCTGGCCAGCGCGCATTACGACCTGGGTCAACTTTACTTGCAACAGAAGCGCTACCAGGAGGCGCTCGGCTCTTTTCAAAAAGCTTCCGAACGGGACCCTACGCTATCCCAGGCTCAACTGGGCATGGCCCTCGCCATGGAAGGATTGAAAGACGAGGTCAATGCCGCCGGTCATTTCGAGCAATACTTGGCCGCTCGTCCTGACGACCTGGAAACTCGTTTTCATTTGGCACGCTTGTACCTCGAGCAGGGAAAGAACCAGCAGGCTTACGAGGGTCTCCAGAGCGTCTACCGCGCCAAACCGGGGATCCCCGGCTTGGCTGCGGCGCTGGGGGATGTCTGCGCGCTCCTGAAGAAATTCTCTGAGTCTGAGAAGTTTTACCGTCAGGCTCTCCTCGCCATCCCGGCTGACCCGGACCTGCACCGGGCTTTGGGACAGACCTTGCTGGAGGAAGAGAAGTTATCGGAGGCTGAAGTCGAGTTTCGGACGGCTCTGAAGAGCGACCCCAGGAATCACGATGCTGGGCAGGGACTGGCCACCAGTCTCTATCTTCAAAAGCGCTACCCGGAGGCCATCCCATTGCTCGAAGCTCTGGTGCGCGCTCCCAATCCTCCTGCCATACTCTTCTTTGCCCTCGCCACCTGTTACGACAACCTCCATGTCCTTAAGAAGGCCCTCGACAACTACGAGCGTTTTCTGCAGCTCTCAAAAGGCCAGAGCCCGGACCACGAATGGCAGGCCACCCAGCGCGCCAAGCTACTCCGACACCAATTGGAGAAATAGCTATAATAGAATTATCGGTTATGATCTGGCGAGCGCTTCTCTCGATCGCATTCTTGCTCATCGGCGTGCCGGTGTTCCTTGCCGGCGCTTCCTCTGCACCGTCTTCCGAAACCGAAGCGCAACTGCTGGCGCGCATGCAGATGGAGCACGACCCCGTAAGAAAATCCAAGCAAGAAACTCGTCTGGCGCGGATCAAGCTGCGGCAAGCAATCCAAGCCTGCGGGCAAGGGAATATCGAGCAGGGTGCACAGCTTGTCAGCGCTTACCTGGGCAGGATCAAAGACTCGTGGCAAATACTCAGGAGTTCCGGGCGCAACGCCGCGCGCGCCTCCCAGGGTTTCAAGGAACTGGACATTGAGTTGCGCGAGGATGAGCGGTTGCTCGATGACCTGAAGCGGCGAGTCTCCTATTTTGAGCGTGACCCCATCGAGAAAGCCGCGAAGGAAGTCGAGCAGGTGAGGGCAGAAGTCCTTCAGGCACTGTTTCCTGCGGCTCGGGTGCCGGAGGCTGCAAAGCCTTTGCGCAAAACTGATTGAAAGGTTCACCGGAGGCCTTGACGGTGAAATCACAAGCCACTCTGGTTTTGGCGCTCCTTATGCCCTTGGCCGCGCCGGCGATGACGGCTCTGGCGCAAAAACCGGATTACATTTCAGATGAAGAAGAAGACAAGATTCGCGAGGCACAAGAGCCCTCCGAGCGCATCGAGGTTTACCTCACTCTGGCTCAAAGCCGCCTGGATCGAATCGAGGGGTTTCGCAGCAAGCCCATGGACCCCCAATACGATAACGGCGCGTATATCGACCACTTGCTGGACGAATACATCTCACTCACGGACGATCTGAAGAACTGGATCCAGGACCAGTATGATCGCCAGGGCGACATGCGCAAGGGACTCCGGAAAGTTCTTGAGATGGGCCCCAAACAACTTCATGACTTGGGGCGAATCCAAGAGTCGCCGGATGCCTATGCCGCCGATTACGCGAAGTCCCTCCGTGACGCCAAGGACGACCTCACGGATGCCCTGGACGGCGCCACCAAGGCCCTCGCTGATCAGGTGAAAAGATTTGGAGAACTGAAGTCCGAGAAGGTGGAGGCCCAATCCGAAAAGGAACGGTTGAAAGAAGAGAAGAAGCGTACAAGAGAAGAGGAGAAACTTCGCAAGAAGGAGCGCAAACAGGCCCCGCCTCCCGATCGCGACGAAGACTGAGAGAGTGCGCGACGTTTACTGTCCTACCCATGCGACTTGAACAGATGCCGCTGCCCCTAGCCTTTTCATCAGAGCCGGTGGAGATCTTCCTAAGGGTCTTTCGGTGGCTCCGCATCGCCGCGGCCCTGCCGAGCCTGCGGGTTGAATTCCGTCCCTTTGCAGGTTTGCGCAGCACCATTTGTCTGCGCAAAGACCATCCGGAAGTCTGCATTTCCGACGTATTACAGGACGCGCCACTCCTGGTTCTGGAAGCGCTGGCGGAGATCTTGCTGTGCAAAATTTATCGCCGACGCGCTTCGCGTGAGGCGCGCGAATGCTATCTGGCTTACGTTTTAAGCCCTGCCATTCGCCACCGCATTGACCAAGCGCGGCGCGAACGTGGCACAAAACGCTTACGTCCCGCCCGTGGCCGTTGGCATAATCTGGAGGAGATATTTCAGCGTCTGAACCAGAAGTTCTTCAACAGCGAGCTTTCCGTTACTTGCCTGGGCTGGAGCCTTAAGAATTCGCGGACCATCCTTGGCCATTACGACGCCGGCCATGGGATGATTGTCATCAACCGAGCGTTGGACTCTTCCACAGCTCCGGCCCACCTGGTTGAATACCTGGTGTTCCACGAGATGCTCCATATGCGATTCCCGGTGGAGCGCAACGGGCACCGCCGCGTGGTGCATTCCCGCGCGTTTCGTGAGGCAGAGAGAGAGTTTCCAAAATACGAAGAGGCTCGAAGGAACTTGAAGCACTTTCAGTACCTGAAGGAGGTCTGACTGATGCGAACAAGAATAGTGACTGCTCCCATGACTTTTCTGGTGTTAGGTCTGTCGATGATTGCTCCCAGTTTGAATTTCGGGTCGGAACCGCTCGCCGTGACGTCTCCGGATGGCAGCATCAAGGTTGAAGTTGAACTGAAGGCCAATCCGCAGCCCTATCTGCCCGGTGAGCGCGCCTATTATCGGGTTTCTTACAAGGGGACTCAGGTTCTTAAAGATTCTCCCCTGGGACTCGACTTTGTAGGATCGCGGCCCTTGGATCGCGATTTCGAGATTTCCGGGTCGAATCGACAGTCTCACAACGGCGCCTGGGAAAATGTCTTCGGAGTGAAACGCCGGATTCCCGACAATTACAACCAGCTCACGATTTCACTCGAGGAACGCCAGGCGCCGAATCGCCGAGTTGACCTGATCTTCAGGGTTTTCAACGAAGGCGTGGCTTTCCGTTACTTCCTTCCGCAGCAGGCGGCCCTCGGCAAGTTCGTGCTGGCGGCGGAGAACACGGGTTTCTATTTCGCCCAAGATTCCTCCGCCTTCGCGCTCAATATGGGGAAATTCAATACCTCCAATGAGGGTGAGTTCCGGCACATCAGCCTCAATGAGATCAGGCCTTCCTCCATCATCAACTTGCCTTTGTTGGTGGAGATTCCAGGTGGCCCCTGGGTTGGCCTGCT
>Ga0208821_1000816_pt1 | contig 21382 bp, 18 predicted proteins | sample June2015DPH_20_5_FD_184720 | JGI IMG/M metagenome (GOLD analysis project Ga0208821, IMG submission 184720) | Peatland microbial communities from SPRUCE experiment site at the Marcell Experimental Forest, Minnesota, USA - June2015DPH_20_40... | ecosystem: Environmental > Terrestrial > Soil >... | reverse complement strand
CGCGGTGTGTTCGTGGAAGAAGTCGACCATCTGCTGGCGCGTCCAGTGCTTGGAGTGCACGCCCGTATCCACCACCCAGCGCACGGCGCGCCACATTTCATTCTGCAGGCGGCCGTAGTCGCTGTACGGATCCTGATAAAAGCCTACTTCTTTTCCCAGACGCTCAGCATAGAACGCCCAGCCTTCGGTATACGCATTCAGATCGAGGTCGTACTTGCGGAACGGCGGCAGGCCGGTGAGTTCCTGCGCGATCGAAAATTGCAGGTGATGTCCGGGGACGCCTTCATGGTAAGCGATGGCCTCCACGTTGAGGAGCAATCGCTTCTCCGGCGCATACTCGTTGACGTTGATGCGTCCCGGCCGCGAGCCATCTCCAGCGCCCAGCGAATAATCGGCAGGCACGCTTTCGGCGCTGCGGAACGATTCCATCGGCACCACGTCGAGCTTATTCTTCGGCAGCCGTCCGAATAATTGCGGCAGCTTCCCGTACATCTGGTCGCGATATTGCGTGTACAGGTCAAGCAATTGCTGACCCGACCTGGCGTGCAGCTTTGGATCCTGCCGGATGTGATCGTTGAACGATTTCAGATCGCTGAATCCCTGTACCTTGGCGATGGAAAGCATCTGGGTTTCAATTTCCGCCACGCTCTTCAAGCCAAGCTGGTGAATCTGGTCGGCAGTGAAATCGGTGGTCGTCTGGTGGCGGACGGCGAAGCGATAGCGCGCTTCTCCGTCGGGCAAGGCCCACACGCCAGGATCGAGCCGTCCGTGAGGCGCGTAATCGTCGCGCACGAATTTGGCGAATTTCGCGTACGCGGGCGCTGCTTCGTTCTTTACCGCGCCTTCGATTGCGTCGCGCAGTTGTTTGCGGTCCGCCTCGGAGATGGAATCGGGGAACTTGCGCAGCGGGTCGGTGAATGGGCTCTTGTCGAGCGGGTCGTCGGCAATCTGCTGCGCCTGACTGGACACTTTCTCGAGCAGATACCTGGGCGGCATGCGGTGGTCGCGTAATCCGTCCCGCATGTGTCCCGTGGCCTGCTCGAGCACGCGCGGAATCTGGTGCAGACGGGACAGATAGTCCTCGTAATCTTTCACGTTGCGGAAGGGAGAACTGAAGGGGAGCGAAGCGTAGGAAAGATGAATGCCGCCAAACTGCGTCGCCGGCATCTCCCAGTCTTTGAATTGGGCGCTGTCGAGCGCTTCCCGCAGGCTGCGCAGCATCAATGCGTGATTGAGCTTTTCCGGCTCGGGAAATCCGGTGACGTCGATGGCCTCGAAGCGCGCCAGCGATTGACGAGCGTGTTCGAGATCGTCGGCAATTGCTTTGTCCGAGAAATCGCTCAGCCGATCGTTGTAGCGATTGTCTCCCACCTGGGTGGCAAGTTCAGGCTGGGTGCGGAGCCGGTACTCCCACTCGTCGGCGAGCAGACGATTGAGTTCGGCCCGCCGGGCTTCGGGCGTCTGCTCGACGGATTGGGCAAAGAGTGGGATGACTAGACCTATGGCAAAAAAAACCATCACGAGCGATGTTCGCAAGAGGCAGACCTCGGCAGCGTTGATCCGCAATATAGTTGATCCCCAATATAAAGGAACGCTGCGCTCGTGATGGATTCTACCGCAGCCTGCCCTAGGGGCACGTGAGTTGCGCGGTACCGACAATAGCGCATACCAATATCCCGCAGGCATTGATGGCGCAGGGCTCAATTTTGTTGGTGTCCCACGCATTGATTGAGTATGTGCCAGCCGCTCCGATTGCGCATTGAGCCACGCCTCCCTGGCTGAGGGATACTTCGGTCGTGATCGGCCCGCTTTGCTGACAGGCTACCCAAGTAGCCGACTGCGGAGTGATCGTGTGGGTCGGATTAACGTAGTGGCCGGTGGCGGTGAACGGCACTTGCCCGTCAGGATAATCCTGCGCGTCGGCAGTTGCGGGGCTCAGCGAGATGGATTGAAGTTGACCCTGACCGTGACCGGTGCCGCAAGACGACGCCAAGTTCGCAGCCAGAACCAGAGCGAGAAGAGAAGCCCTGACGCGAAGCTTTTCCATGATTCCTCCTGAAGGCTACCCTAGGGGCACGTGAGTTGCGCGCTTCCGGCGATAAAGCATCCGCCGCCGCAGGCAGTGATTGCAAGACATCCCACATTGGGGAATGGCGGGTCATTCGCCCAGACTGTGTATGTGCCGATCGCTCCCGTCGCACATTTTGCCACGCCTCCGCTGGTGACGGATACTTCACTTGTCGAGGCGTCCTGGTAACAGGTGCCCCAACCAGCCGAGAGCGGAGTGACCGAGCGTGAGGGATTAATGTAATGGCCGGTGGCGGTGAACTGCACCTCGCCGTTGGGATAATTCTGGGCGTCGGCAGTTGCTGGGCTTAGCGTGATGGATTGCAGTGGATTTTGACCGTGTGAACTCGCGCCGCAGGACAACGCAAAGGACGCAGCCAGAATCAGAGCGAGGAAAGAAAGCATGAACCGAAGCTTTTCCATAATCCCCTCCTGAAGGACGCCGATCCGGGAGCAAGCGAAAGGACGCACCGGGATGCGGAATTCAGTCTGTCGCGGCTTGCGGGCGGCTGAGGTCCGGGCCGACAGCGCCGAGGTCGTCCTCTTTAATTGATAGGATGCGCATTAATATGCAGCTGTTTGCCCCGCGAGAAGACATTCGCGAAGCAAAGACCATCTTCTTTGTCGGACGTTTTGACGAGGAAAAGGGAGTTCTTGAGCTTGTACGCGCGTACGCTCGCTTGCTTGATCGCCACCCGGATGCGGCCCTGGTGATTGGGGGGACGAGCGGTTTCGGAGTTCATCGGGAAACCGATTATGTGCGTAAAGTACGGGACTTGGCGCAATCGTTAGTCCGCAATCAGAAGGCACGGATCCATTTTCCGGGATATATTCATCATGATAGGGATTTGCCGGCCTGGTTTCAACGAGCGACGGTTTTTGCCAGCCCGTCTTTGTTTCAGGAGCCTTTCGGCTTGGTCAATGCCGAAGCCATGGCCTGCGGCACTCCCGTCGTTGGTTCGAACCGCGGGGGCATTCCGGAAGTGCTGGGTGAGGCAGGGATCCTGGTGAATCCCGAGGAAGTGGAGGAGTTCGCAGCCGCGCTCTCGAATCTCCTGGAACGGGCGGATTACAGAGCCTCCCTTGGGCGCGCGGCATACCTGCGCTGTCGGGAAATGTTTGATTGGAACATCATCGCCCGGCGCTGGGCATCATTTCTGGAGGGGGTCGGAGGCTAAGACGATTGTGCTCGAATCTATCGCTCCGAATGAGCGTTCACATGATCTACTTCCAGTGGAGCATTAGTTCGCCGCCAACTACTTCGTCGTGGCTGTGCGCTAGAATCAGTTTTCTGTTCTTTACGAAATTGGGACGTGATTGAGTGGGATCAAATCCGAAGCGGATCTTACTGACAGGCGGCGCTGGTTTTATTGGATCCCACGTGGCGGAGGCGCTGATTCGCCGCGGGACGCAATTGTCGATTGTGGACAACCTCGACAATTTCTACGCGCTCAGCCGCAAGCGACTCAATCTGCAGGAGATTCGCAACGCCGGGGCCTACGAATTTTTCGAGGCGGACGTGCGGGATATGGATGCGCTGCGAAAAGTTGCGGAGCACGTCCAACCTGAAATCGTGATTCATCTCGCCGCGCGCGCCGGCGTGCGGCCTTCGATTGAACAGCCTGCTTTGTACGAAAGTGTGAACGTTGCCGGGACAGTGAACCTACTGGAAATCGCCCGTGAGTTCAAGGTGCAACGGCTGATCTTTGGCTCGTCGAGTTCAGTGTACGGCATCACAAACACCGTTCCATTTTGCGAAGACGACCTCGAGACTCGTCCGATCTCGCCCTATGCGGCAACGAAACTTGCGGCGGAGTTGATGTGTTACACCTACACGCATTTGTATGGCTTGACGATCCTCTGCTTGCGATTCTTTACCGTCTACGGCCCGCGGCAAAGGCCCGACCTCGCGATCCACAAATTCACTGCGCTCATCGAGTTGGGAAAGCCGATCCCGGTCTATGGGGACGGTTCGATGGGTCGCGATTACACCTACGTTGACGATATCGTGGCCGGGGTGATTGCGTCACTCGAATACGCGCCAGAACCCAAGCTGCCATTCGAGGTCTTCAATTTGGGCAACTCCCACCCGGTGCGTCTCCGAGAGTTGATTGCGCAACTGGAGGCAGCAACCGGGAAAAAAGCGCTGCAGGACCGGTTGCCCGATCAACCAGGAGACGTTCCCATTACATGGGCTAACATCGACAAAGCAAGACGCCTTCTGGGGTATTCACCGAAGACGTCAATGGAGCAAGGTCTGCGGAATTTTGTTGCCTGGTATCGCTCGATCCTGAAGGGCATTGGCGACAGGTGAGAAAATGCAATTGGATCGGATCGGAAAAAGAACTCGAACCGGTTCATCGGCGATTGCCCGTCTGCAGCGCGTTTTTGCGTATCAGAAAAAATGCGGTACCGAGGGAACGTTGCTCGCGGTGATGATGTGTCAGCAGCGCTGATCGGACCAGCATCGGCGCGGATGTGCAAACTGGTGCAAATCCCAGTACCTTTGAAGGTAACAAGCCAATCAGATTACCAAAGTGCTTGCCCCTTCTACGAACTCATATTAAATGCAATTTATTCATATAGTTATCGCGCAGATTCTGCGGTTGACAGCTTTATACTTTGGCATTGCGCCGAACCGGGCAAATCGCCTACTATCGGACAGTTGCATGAGATACGTCTTCGGTGCGGTGATTTGGCGAGACTCTTGCATCTAATTAACTAGGCCGACAGATGGACTAAGCAATCGATTGGCCGAGTACCAAACGGGGATGGTGAGAGTGAAGTTTAGGACCTGGGTTCTTCGTCTCGCATTTTTCTTAGGATTGGCAATGTTGCTGGAAGCGAGTGGTTTCGCAGCCAGCGTCAATCCGCGCGCGCTCACGGCCCATTCGAAAGCTCGCGGGGTTACGGAAAATCAACATGCGAAGAAGCGCATGCGAACCCTGGCGCGGAGCCGCGCTCCGCACTCGCAATATTCCGCCACGCACAGTGCCGCCACGCGTTATTCCAGCACCCGCCGCCACCCTCGTTCTTATTACGAGCGTTTCCACACCAGTTCGTTCGCATCCGAGATCACCGAAGGTGACGTGACCGCCGGCGAAGACCCGGTCGTTCGTCAGGCCGCGATCGATGCCTTGGGCAACATGAACGGCACGGTGGTCGCGATCGAGCCTACCAGCGGACGCGTCCTCGCCATGGTCAACCAGAAGCTCGCGCTTTCAAGCGGCGCGCAGCCGTGCTCGACCATCAAACTTTCCGTGGCTCTGGCGGCGTTGAGCGAAGGCGTGATCGACGAGGAAACTGAAGTTTCGCTCGGGCGTCGCAGCCGCATGAATCTGACGGAGGCGCTGGCGCACTCGAACAACGCCTACTTCGAAGCGGTCGGTCGCAAGCTGGGCTTCGAGAAGGTGCAATACTACGCGCACCAGTTCGGACTCGGCGAACTTGCGGGATATCATATTCCGGACGAGCAGTTGGGCGCCTATCCGGAAGTAGAAATCCCCGCAAGACTCGGCGGCGTCGCCAAAATGTGCTCTTTTGGCGAAGGCATTTCGATGACTCCGCTGCAACTAGGCGCACTGGTTACGGCGATCTCAAATGGTGGCACACTTTACTACCTGCAACATCCGACCAGTCCCGATGAAGTCGCCAGCTTCCAGCCTCGCGTAAAACGCCATCTCGATATCGAGCCCGTGATTCCAGAACTCTCCGACGGACTGGCCGGAGCCGTCGCATATGGCACCGCGCGCAGCGTGCGTTTGAACTTTAACGAGGAGTCGATCTTAGGCAAGACCGGGACATGCTCGCACGCCGGCACGCGCTTCGGATGGTTTGCATCGTACGCCAACACCGACGTCGGACGCATTGTGACCGTCATCTTCCTACAGGGCGGACGTCCGACCTTCGGGCCCAAAGCGGCCGAGATCGCAGGCCGCATGTACCGCAATCTTTACGACCACAACTTCTTCGTGGCGGGGGAGAGCGGGACGACTTCTCCGAATCTGGAGAAGCTGAATACTTCGGCGACCCAGCAATAGGCTGCTACTTTATTTCTTCGGATGCGACACGCTCATGGGGATGGAGGCGATGAATAGTTTCGCCTGATCGGTGTCGATGGGTTCGATATCAAAAAACGTCGGACCTCCGTAACCGATTGCCCTGGTGCGAAAGAAATAGGTTTTACCAGCTTCGGCAGTGAAATGAGCCAGGCCGACAACCCTCGATAGCCTACCGAAGTGCGACTGCCAGTTGGCGCAGAGATGGCGCTCGCCAGGTTCGACCGCGAAAGAGAAATAGGAATTGTGATGATTGGCGCCGACCCAGACGCCATCCAACGCGATCTTCGTGGTGATGCAGCCTCCGATGCAATTCGGAGATCCAATATCCTGGACAACATAGACCAGCGCTTTGCCCGCTTCGGGCTGAGCAACGGCGTGCTGGGAGTCGTCGTCTTTGACGTCGAAATTCACGCCTTTTGGACCGCAGGCGGCTTCGGCGGCGGCGATTGCAGGGGAGTCTTGGGCGAAGGCGGACAGCGTGAAAAGGAACAGGGCGATGGCGATGCGCATAACGTTCCTCCGACTACAACGATCCGATGGACGAAAGAATACGCCGTTGCGATTCGGGTTGCTAGTTTATTGGACAAGACAAGCGGAGCTTCGCTCCGCGGGACGGACGAATGCGTCCGCCCCTACGCGAGCTTCTTAGCGCTTCGATTCATCTTTGGCGACCACGCCGTCTTTGATGGAGATGATGCGGTGGGCGTACTCGGCGATGTCGTGCTCGTGCGTCACCAGTACGATCGTATTGCCTTCCGAGTGCAGGCGATCGAACAGCGCCATGATTTCGTTTCCGGTTTGTGAGTCGAGGTTGCCGGTCGGTTCGTCGGCGAGGATGATGGCCGGCTTATTGACCAGAGCGCGGGCCACGGCCACGCGCTGGCGCTGTCCGCCGGAGAGTTCGTTGGGCTTGTGGTTCATGCGGTCTCCCATGCCGACCGAAGTCAGCGCGGCCTTGGCGCGCTGGGCGCGCTCCTCGGCGGGGATCCCGGCATAGATCAGCGGCAACTCCACGTTGTGCAGCGAAGTGGCACGGGCCAGCAGATTGAAAGTCTGGAAAACGAAGCCGATTTCCTTATTGCGGATGCGGGCCAGTTCATCATCGTCGAGTTCGCTGACCAGTTGTCCGTTAAGCCAGTATCGGCCTTTGGAAGGCGAGTCGAGACAGCCGATCAGGTTCATCAGCGTGGACTTGCCGGAGCCGGACGGGCCCATGATGGCGACGTATTCATTGCGCTGAATGCGCAAGGTGATGCCGCGAAGCGCGTGCACCTGCTCCGAGCCCATATCGTAGGTCTTCCACAGATCCTCGGTTGAGATCATGTAGGAGTTCGGCGCGGACCAATTCGCAGGCTTATCAATCGGCAATACCCCGGCAGTCGCCATCTTGCTCTCCTTATTCGGATCGGGCTCGGGCACGCACGCTCCTATTGCCGTTCTATCTTGGACGTTCTAATCCGGCAGAGGTTAGTTATAGACAACGGCTTGCCGCGTCTCTACAGGCGGAACCCAACTAGCTGCTTTCTTCTTCTTTCTTCGGGGCCGAGTTATCTATTTTGACACTCGTTCCCGGCTTCAGGGTACGCAAAACTTTGTAACTGCCGGTGATCACTTCGTCACCCTCTTGCAAGCCTTTGACGACTTCGATATCCGTGGTGCCACTGATGCCGGTATCCACCGGAACGAATTCGGCTTTCTTGTTGCGGATCACGAACACGCCCTGCACTTCTTCCTTCTGCTTCGGTGCTTCCGCCGGAGCGCTGGTGGCGGCCTCTACATTATTGCCTTTCCCCGCATCCTTGGGCGCGAGATCTGCCTGGGTGCGGACGGTGAGCGCCTGAATCGGAATGCTGAGCACGCTGCTACGGGTCGCGGTCGTGATCTTGGCCGTCGAGGAGAGGCCCGGGCGCAGGTTTGCTGGCGGATCGACGAGCGTCACGACGACTTTGAAGTCCTTTGCTTCCTCGCTGGTCGAGGTGGCCTGCGAGGTAGCGACACCGGTCGAGCGCACAATCGCGTTGTCCCCGATTTCGCTGACGACGCCGTGGAAGACTTTGTGGGGGATCGCGTCGATGATCACGTCCGCTGGTTGGCCGAGATGTACGTTGACGATGTCGGTCTCGTCCACCTTGACCTCGGATGTGATTACGGACATGTCGGCAATCGTCATAAGCGTGCTGCCGGGTGAATTCTGGATTCCGATGACCACGGTCTCGCCTTCGCGCACGGGAAGATTGGTGATTACGCCGTCAAAGGGCGCTTCGTACGTGGTCTTTTGCAGCACGTCGGAAACCCGAGTCAGGTTGGCCTGATTCTGGGTGATGTGCTTGTCCATCGAATCTTTCTGTGCCTTGGCTTGCGCCACGCGAGCTTCGGCTTGGGCTAATCCGGCATCGGCGGATTCCCACGCAGCTTTCTTGAGGTCGTAATCCTGCTTGGCGATGAGAGCAGCGTTGTACAGACCCTGGGCGCGGTCCCAATCGAGCTTGGCGTGGACGGCGTCGGACTTGGCGCGGTTCAGGTCCGCGAGCGAGGTGTTCAGGGCGGCATCGGCGGCTGCCGCGTCGGTTACCGCCGCCTGCACGGAAGCGCGCGTGGCATTGACGTCGGCCGAGGATTGGACGTTCTCAAGCTGTGCCAGCAACTGCCCTTTGGTCACGCGGTCGCCTTCCTTGACGTGCAACTTGATGATCTTGCCGAAGGCATTGGCTCCGATGTTCACGTAGGTCTTGGGCTTGATTTCACCCGAGGCACTGACCACCGAGGCCAGGTTCTGCTTTTGCACTTTGCCGGTCTGCACCGTCACCAGGTTTTTCCGGCTCTGGTAAACCGTGACGGCGACGATGATGCCGAGCACCAGGGCCGCGCCAACCCCGATCAATACCTTCTTCCATGTCTTCATAGCTAGGTCTTCATGATTAAGTCTTTACGATCGTCTGGTCGAGTCGGCCGCCAAGTCAGCAGACGGTTCCAAAATTCCCGGACTTTCCTCGTTCCCGGCTTAACTTTCCAACTTACCCCGGGTTTCGGCTATAGAACGGTGAAAACGCACCGTGATTGCGCATGAACAGTTACGTTCAAACGAGGGGGAAAGTTCCCGAGTTCCCGCGAAACGGGTCTCTCGCTATGTCGCTCCGGTCGGTTTACGGAGGGGAGACCCGCGGCGCAATTCATTATATCGTGCCGAGTGTCCGGACAGCTGGCCTGCGAAGCGATCATCGCTCGACCTCTGCTCGACCGCAAGACGCGGATTCTTAAGGCCATTTAGCTCCGCGCAGGGATTCTTTCCTTGACAGGCCACTTCTTCTTGCCTTGTTGTATCCAATGAACATAGAATTAGATGACAGAAGTCGCTCATGAGGTAAGCCCTTCTATGTTCTCCGCAGGCTTTCGGAATCGGTGCTCAGTTGGCGTGTTGGCTGGCGTGATGGCACTGGGTTTTGTCTCCGTTGCCCGATCACAGGACAAGGACACGAAGGGCTCCGATGACAAAGGGGCGGCTGCCCAGGGAAGCCAGACGGACCCGCTAAAACGCCAGATCCCGGAAAAACAGAGGAAGGCCAACGCCAAGGCGCTCAAGATCGAGTTGAGCAAGACATACAGGAAATGGCTGGACGAGGACGTGCGCTGGATTATCACCGACGAGGAGAGATCCGCCTTCATGCAACTCTCGAACGACGAAGAGCGCGACCAGTTTATTGAGGCCTTCTGGCAGCGCCGCGATCCCACGCCGGACACCGAAGAGAACGAATTTAAAGAAGAGCACTACCGGCGCATCGCATACGCCAACGAGCACTTCGCGGCTGGCATCCCAGGTTGGAAGACCGACCGCGGCCATATGTACATCGTGTTTGGGCCGGCGGATGAGATCGAGTCTCACCCCTCCGGCGGCAGCTACGAGCGACCCATGGAAGAAGGCGGCGGCGAGACCTCGACCTTCCCGTTTGAAACATGGCGCTATCGCTACCTGGAGGGGATTGGGCAGGAAGTGATGATCGAGTTCGTCGATACCTGCATGTGTGGCGACTATCACATGACGATGGATCGCTCGGAAAAAGACGCCTTGAAGTACACCCCGAATGCCGGCCTGACGCTGTCCGAGCAAATGGGCATGTCGAGCAAGGCGAGTCGTTTCAGCGGCGGCGGTCTCGAGCAACTGGGTGCCGGGCCGTTCAACCAGGATTTGCAGACGAAGCAATTCGACCGCCTGGAGCAGTTCGCCAAACTCCAGGCGGCGCCGGCGGTGAAGTTCAAAGACCTGGAAGAAGTGGTCAGCCACAAGATCAGTGTCAACCTGATGCCCTTTGATGTGCGAGCGGATTTCGTAAAGGTCACCAGCGATACGGTGCTGGTTCCGGTCACGATCCAGATTAAGAACCGTGACGTCACTTTCCAGAACAAGGACGGCGTGGAGCGCGGTACGGTCAATATCTTCGGGCGCGTGACGACGCTCACGGGCAAGATCGTACAGACCTTTGAAGACACGGTGCAGGTCGATGTGCCGGTGGAACTGCTGCCCAAGACCGCCGAAAATTCTTCGGTGTACTGGAAAGCGCTGCCGCTGCGCATAAGCCAAAATCGCTACCGTCTGGACGTCGTGGTTAAGGACGTGAACGGAGATCGCACCGGAAGTTGGAGCCATGCCATCCAGATCCCGGACTTCAGCGAGGACAAGCTGAGCAGCTCAACGCTCATCATTGCCGACCAGATGGAACCGGTGGCGACCAAGAACGTAGGCACGGGCAATTTCGTGATCGGGACGACAAAAGTGCGGCCGCGCGTGGCGCCTTCCGATGGCAAGCCCATCTCATTCAAACGCAATCAGAAGCTGAATTTCTGGATGCAGGTTTACAATCTCAGCGTGGACGAAAAGACCCACAAGCCTTCCGCCACGATCGAATACAATGTGACGGACGCCAATAACAAGGCAGTCATCCATACCGTCGAGTCGACAGACACGATGGGCAATGTGGGTGACCAGGTCACGCTGCAGAAGACGCTTTCCGCCGCGAACCTGCAGCCAGGCTTGTACAAGATCGAGATCAAAGTGAACGACAACCTTTCCAAGCAGATGGTGGATCCGACGGCGACTTTTGCCGTGGAGTAAGCTGCTGCGTGGTTTCCCAGAGGTGGTGGGCGAGATGTTGCGAAAGCTCGGGTTCCTCGTAGTCGTCGCCGTGATAGTCATGACCGTTGCTCTTCCGGCATGGTCGGGAACTACCTCAGGCGCGATCTCGGGTGCGATATCTGGATACGTTCGCGATAGGAGCGGTGCGCCGCAAATGGGCGCGGCGGTGGAAATACTCGGTTCGGCCGCCCAGGCGCTGAAGGTCTTCACCGACGATCGTGGCTTCTATTCCGCTGCGAGTCTGCTGCCCGGAACCTACAGCGTCAAGGTGAGCGCGCCTTCGTTCCTCCCGGCGCTGCGCGAGAAGATCGGCGTGCGTGCCGGCGCGAAGCTGATGGTGAATGTCACGTTGACCACGCTGTTCGAGGCCATCCAACTGGTTCCGCTGCGCAGTCCGGCGGACGATGACGACTGGAAGTGGACGCTGCGCTCGGTTTCCAACCGGCCCATCCTGCGCGTGCTTGAAGATGGCACCACCGTGGTCGCGCAGAGTGGGGAGTCAGCCGCTGACCATGACTTGAAAGGTACCTTGACCTTTCTGGCCGGATCGCCCGGGCAGGGTTTCGGCAGCCCTGCGGACATGAATGCTGGTTTTGCCCTGGAGCGTTCGCTGTTATCGAGCGGCACCCTCCGATTGAATGGCAACGTCGGCTATGAATCCGACGGCCAGGGCATCCCGGCGGCGGTGTTCCGAACGACTTACACGAACCGGTTCAACGGTATCTTTGAACCTTCGGTGGCGATTACAGCCCTCAGACTGAATTCGCCCGACCTGAACACGATGCCCGGCGCCACGCTGCAAGCGCTGTCGGTGACCAGTTCGGATCGGGTCGTCCTGGGCGACAGGCTGGAGATGACGTTCGGCAGCGAATTGCAAACGATCCAGTTTATGGGGCGGGTAAACGCCTTCAAGCCCTTCGGGTCGGCCGATCTGCACATTACGCCGAACACGGTGCTGGAATATCAATACGCGAGTTCAGTCCCGAATATGGGACTGGAGGATCGTTTGGGCAATGATCGTTTGGAGTCTGCTTCATCGGATCTGAGCGAAACCGCGCCGCGTATGAGCATTACTGGGTTTTCTCCGGCGGTCGAGCAGGCGCATCACCAGGAAGTTTCGATCTCCCAGCGCATCGGCAAGAACAACATGCAGGTCGCATTCTATTCGGACAGCATCGTCGATCCGGTGCTTACCGGAGTTGGCGAGATGACGCCGGGCGAAATGGCGGCCGAGTCGGGTGAAGTGTTGCCCGATGTTTACTCCGGTACTTTCAGCTATCAGGGGAACGATTATGCGACGCGCGGGATGCGGGTGGTGCTGCAGCGGAAGCTATGCTCCGATCTGACCGCAACCCTCGACTATGCCTACGGAGGCGTGCTCGACCTGTCGCGTCCGGACGTCCAACTACAGGACGCGCGGGAGTGGATAAGCGCGGAGCGGCGCCAGGCTGTGGCAGCGAAGTTCAGCGGAGCATTGCCCAAGGCGAAGACGCGCTGGATCGCCTCCTATCGTTACACGGGCGGCCGCACCTTGACGCCGGTCGACCTGTTCGATAGTTCGGCGGGCCAGTCCGGTCCTTATTTGAACCTCTTCATCCGGCAACCGATTCCGGCCAGCTTCCTCGCGGGACACATGGAGGTTCTCATGGACCTGCGAAATCTTCTCGCGCAGGGTTATGTGCCCGTGATGGGACGCGACGGACACACTCTTTATCTGGTGCAATCGGCGCGCTCGGTGCGCGGCGGCGTAGCCTTCAGCTTCTAGAATCTCCTTGAGTTTCTAGAATCCATAGATTCGCAATCTGTTATTTCGTAGATTTCCTCCGAAAACTTCCGGCAATTGCTCCGAGCGCTCGACGTCTGCGCTTTCTCCTGCCTCCCGGTCGCTTCCGGGCAACGCAGATTCCCGTGCTTGATCCTCTTCCACGAACATCCTCTTGTGAGGTTCGACACTGATCTTTCGCGACGCACAGGTTTATAATGCCGCGCATCTCAAGTGGCACTGTATTTGCTGCTCGCGGAGCGCGGGTCTGTTCCAGTGCCCGCGACGACTAAGGAGGACCAGGAATGAAACTGCATTTATTGGTGGTGTTCGTTCTGCTTTCGACGGCCCTGCTCGTGGGCCAAACGTTTCGTGGGACCATCCTCGGCTCCGTGACCGATCCCTCCGGCGCATTCGTAGCCGGAGCGACGGTCAAAGTGCGCAACCTTGCAACTGGCATCGAGCGCACGACCGTAACCAGCGGCGATGGCAGCTACCGCGTGCCTGAGTTGCCCACCGGCACCTACTCCGTCACCATAACGCAGACTGGCTTCCAAACCGAAGTCACCAACAACGTTGAAGTGGACGTGGCGACCGAGCGGCGCGTAGACGCGCAGTTGAAAACCGGCCAGGTCACGCAGATGGTCGAGGTCTCCGGCGGAGACCTTCCCCAGATCGAGACCCAGAGCAATGACCTGGGAGGTGTGCTGACCAGCAAGTCGGTCGAGGATATGCCCATCAACGGACGCGACTACACCAAGTTGATCTACTTGAATCCCGGTGTCGCAGGTTCGCCCGATCAGATCACCGACTCGCCGGGATCGTTTGGCGAATTCTCGATGAACGGCGCCCGCGGACGTTCCAACAATTACCTGCTCGACGGCACCGACATGAATGACGGATATCGCAACGATCCCGCCATCAACCAGGGCGGTGTGTTCGCCGTTCCGTCGGCCATTCTGCCCATCGGCGCCGTCGCCGAGATGAAGGTGCTTTCCAACTTCCAGCCCGAGTATGGACGCAATGCCGGCGCCGTGGTCAACATCGTGACCAAGAGCGGCACGAATGCTCTGCACGGAGAGTTGTTTGAATACTTTCGCAACGACGCACTCGATGCGCGCAACTATTTCAACCTGGTGGGAGAGCAGCGAGCGCCCTTCCACAATAATCAGTTCGGCGGCGCTCTCGGCGGCCCGATTGTTAAGGATAAGACCTTCTTCTTCTTGGACTATGAGGGTCAGCGCGAGACTGTGGGGACGGTGACCCTGGCATGCGTGCCGGATTCTCACACAATTGCCGCTGATATCGTGGCGAACGGACCGGCCGACCCAGTGACCTACGCTATGCTGAAATTCTGGCCAACACCCAACATTCCCGGTGCACCTCAGTCCGATAATTTTGGTTGTGCCGCCACCGGCCAGACAATTCCGAATGCCTCTTTGATCACCCCTTCGTACAACAACCTCAGCAGTGTGATCGGTAAGATTGACCACAATTTCAACCAGAACAACATTTTGACTGGCCGTTATTTCTTTGGCGACAGCACGCAGTCCTTCCCACTGGCCCTGACCGCCTCCGGCGGCCAGTTGCCCGGTTTCAACACGGTTACTCCGACCCGTGTTCAGTTGGTCTCTCTCTCGTACGTGCATACTATCGGAACCAACAAAGTGAATGAATTGCGCTACGGCTGGAACCGGTTCGCCGAGGGTTTCTTTCCCCAGGATCAGAGCTTCCATCCCAGCTTGCTCACCCCGGGCGGAGGTCTATGCGCCGCGAGCTCAACGGCCGATTGCCAGAGCGGCGGTCCCCACGACTCTGGCCTGCCCATTATTCTGGTTTCGTATACACCCAGTGGTGCGAGTAGTTTCTTTGCTCAGCCCGGCACCACCTCTGGTGACCCGCGTGCTCGCGTGGACACGAACAACCAGTTTGTTGAGAATTTTTCCTGGAAGCTAGGGAAACACGATATAAAAGTCGGTTTTGAGTTCCGCCGCACCAGCATTAATCAGCAGGAATTTCAGAAGTACTTCCGCGGCCGGCTGAAATTCCAAAACCTGGCCACTTTCCTTGAAGGGGAGCCAGCGGGTGGTGGCTTTGGTAGTCTCGAGTACTCGACGACAGGCTCCACCGCGCGCCACACTTTTGAAAACGGCTACGGCGCTTACCTGCAGGATAGCTTTCGTGTTACGCCCCGGCTCACTCTCAACTACGGATTGCGGTGGGACTACTACGGAATCGTCAAAGAGAAGAACAATCTGTTTGCCAACTTCCTCGTGTCGAGTTTTGACCCGGTCAGCGATATCGGCACCGGCGCATTGACGCAGGTGGGCACCCCCGGACTCAGCCGATTGTACGAGCCCGACTACAAGGACTTTTCTCCACGCGCCAGCGTCGCTTGGGACGTGACCGGAAAGGGCAAGACTGTCGTTCGCATCGGTGGGGGGCTGTTCTACGATGCCTTCTCGCAGGACATGTTCCTCGGTCATCTGCCCTATCCCGCGTACTACGCGCCTGGTCCGGCCTACGGCAACTTCGGACCGTCCCCGATTACGGCGGCAGGGCTTAGCCCGAACTCCACGACGATCACTCCGGGTGTGCCGGTCTATCAGCCGTCCGCTTGCACACCCGGAGGCGTGATTTTTACGAACGTCGAATGTGACATCTTCGCGGTCGACCGCCACATCAAGACGCCCTACATGGAGAATTTCAACATCAACATTCAGCAGCAACTCACCAGCAAGACCACCCTGCAGATTGGCTATGTGGGATCGCAGGGTCACCGCCTGTTCCGCTTCTACGACATAAACCAGCCAACCAACGCAATCGTGACCCAGTGCGACACCGGCATACCCACCCCACTCCCAGGGTGCACCCCCGGAAACGTCTACGATAACGATTATTTCGTCCCGCGGCCCTTCAGCTCACCCTACGGTGGCGGCAACATGACACAGGAGGGCGCGGTCTATATCTTCCAAGAGAAGTCGACCGGAAAATCAAACTACAACTCGCTACAGGTCAGCTTCAAAGTTAACGGATGGCACAGTATTACATCGGTGGTTAACTACGTCTATTCGAAATCGCTCGACAACTCAAGTGACCTCGAAGACTTCGTGGTCAACGCTGCTCAGCCCCAGGACAGCAACAACCCGCAGCGCGAATACGGACCATCAAACTTCAACATCCCCCAGCGCCTTACCTGGATTTTCAGCTATGAACTGCCCAAGATGGTAGGAAGCATGCAGGCGTTGAAGAACGGGTGGGGCTTCGATAGTACAGTGTCGCTGCAAAGCGGTCAGCCGTTCACGCTAAACTACAATGGCGAGGATGACTATAGCGGCGGCGGGGACGGCTTCGATCGTCCGGACGTAGTTGGCCCAATTGTTTACCACAAACACGATCCGGCAACTTTCCTCGACCTCTCGGCTTTTGCCATGCCATGTGCGAACAACGGAACGATTTCGGGCTATGAGTCCGACTGTGTTGCCGGCACGCGCCACTACGGGAATTTGGGCCGCAACTCGCTCGTTGGTCCTACGTACAAACAGTGGGACTTCGCGCTATATAAGAACACGGCGATAGGCGAGCGCGTGAAAGTGCAGTTGCGCGCCGAGTTCTTTAATCTTTTGAATCATCCAAACTTCTCCAGCCCGTTACTACCGAATTTCATCGCCGACCCAGCCGTCAACATTGTCAAGGGCGCACCCGGCTTCGTGGCGGGCCCAAACAGTCGTGAGGTTGGCAACGGCTTCTATCAGCTCACCGCCACCGGCGACGTCGGCATCGGTAACCCGTTCCTGGGCGGCGGAGGTCCGCGCGGCATTCAGCTGGCGCTCAAGTTCAGCTTCTAACTTTGTAGGGCTTCTTCTCCGGCTCCTCTCGCAAACATGCGAGAGGAGCGTTTTTTTTGCCAAGGCTCTGTTTCCCACGTCCCCGCAAACTGGGGTACACTTCCACAGCATATGACGGAGAAAACCACGTCCCGTGAGAGGCGTTCGCGGCAGCGCATGCCGGTGCGTGTCCCGGTCAAGGTGCGTCACGAGGGCGGTGAGCAACAGGGCTTGACTCGCGATCTGAGTTCATCGGGAATCTTTCTCTATTCCGAGTCGGGAATGAAAGCGGGCTCGAAGCTGGAACTGGTCATCATGCTGCCTCCCGGCCTGGGTTTGGGGCCCGGAGGATGGACGCTCTGCGAGGCCTCGGTGGTGCGGATGGAGGAGTCGGAGGGCCAGGGTATGGGCATTGCCGCTACCCTCGACCGCATTGCATTGTTGCCCGAGATCACCTGAAAGTCAGTGGATTGCGCTCCACGCTAGGCCGCCATCGGGGGCGTTTTCTCAAGTCGATTCCGGCAATGCAAATAGTTTGTCCCCTAAGACAAAAAGATTGCTTCCCAATGCCCCGTCCCTGGTGCAATAATGGCTCGCTTCAAAGCAAAGGCGGAGTTGGCCGTCTTTCCCAGGTTGGCTAGGTCATGTGGATTGAAAAACTCACCGATGGCGTTCTTGAAGTGGACACGCCGATCGGGCCTCGATACGTACAGCCGAATCTCGCGCAACGCGCGTCTCTGATGTGGACGTTTCGCAATTTTTTCTCGCTGCCGCAGCAAGTGCTGCGCCCGTGGCAACGCCGATTGATTGATCGTCTGTGGACCGAGAACAGGTTCGTATCCTTATCCGCAGCGGGCGCACCCGACAGACCGGTCATCGGAAGAATCGAGCGGCGAGCGCCGGCTCAGACAGAGGTTCTGCCGATTCGCAAACCGGTTTCCGGTTCGCAGCCTGCTGGAGCGGAGCAAAGCCGGGAAGCCGCCTCCGCGTAATCGCGAAACCACGCAGGCACAGCCGCGGGATCGCGGTGCATTCAAACTCAAGTTGGTCTCAATTACCGTCGCGTCCTCATGACGACTGTAGAGGAGCCTGCTGAGAAGGCGTAATCACGGCATCGATCTCCTGCCGTTCCCGCTGACAGGACGGCGCGACACGGATGATATAATCCGAGATTGTCCCCACCTTGCCGCACGCAGTGGGCGCGTAGCTCAATTGGCAGAGCAACTGACTCTTAATCAGTAGGTTGAAGGTTCGATTCCTTCCGCGCTCACCATCTTTTCAATCACTTGCGAACCTTCACATGCTGTTTCACATGCCGTTGAGTGCCAGCCCTGCTACTTTGCCACTGGCAACGGTCATCTCATCCGTCACGATGTCACCGTACACATTCATCGTCGTGCGAATGTCCGCGTGACGCATGAGCTTTTGTTGTACGGCTATCGGCGTACCCACGGCATCAAGCCATGACCGATACGTGTGACGCAGCGAGTGAGTGCCGAGTCCGCCGATTCCAGCCTTAGCGCCTGCCTTCTGATACATGCGCCAAACCTGATCGTATGACCACGGCAACCGGCCAAGCTGTGCCGGGGAAGCGAACATCCAATCGTCAGCCGTCGGAAACTGAGTTGTTTGCTTCCAGACCTTCAACGTGTCGAGCAGATCGCTGGCGATGTGAAGAGAGCGCCGGGACTCTGACGTTTTCACATCGTCAACTTGCTGGCACACGATGCCGCGTTCCACTCTGAGCTCGCCTTCCAGCCAATCCACATCGCCCCACTTGAGAGCGAGGGCTTCGCTGATTCGCAAACCAAAGCAGACGCACAGCAGAGCCATCGTGCGGAATGGTTCCCCAAGGTGAACGATGAACTTTTGGAACTCAGCTACCGTCAGACTGCGCGGTTTGTGCGTTCTCTTCGTTGCGCTCTTGATAGTCACCAGTTCCATAGGATTCCGCTGCGTCGGTACATCTCCCCGCCACATTGCAAAATCCCAAAGGATGCTGAGCGTTCCCCGGATGTGAACCTTGCTTTTCGGTGCGAGCGTCAACGATTCGAGCCACAGTTCCACTGTCCGCGCTTGCACGTCTGAGAGCGCACACGTTCCCCACTTCGGGATAATGTGATTACGCAACCAAACGTCGTAGCTACGGCGGGTGTCACTGCGCTTGGGCATCTTCTCCGCTCGGTACTGCTCTACCAGCGTTGTCACGGTTGGTGCTGCGCTGGTGCTGACTTGCGTTTGATTTTCGACCGCATCACGCAACGGCTTTGCTGCTCGCCATGCTGATGCCTTCGTGGGATATTGGCTCACGGTGCCGATTCTTTTCGAACGCCGCTTGCCGTTCTCCCACCAGAAAAAGTGCCACGTCTTGATTCGCGTATCTAACGAAATGCTGCCACTTCTGTTCCGTGCTCTCATGGAATCCTCCGTTTCGAGAGAGCAACGGTAAGCGGAACGAGTTTAGCATCAAGGTCGGATTGCAGGAACCGCCATGTGACCCGCTCAGTGCCAGAGAGCGCGTAGCCTTTGACTTTCCCCTGTCTGGCCCATAAGAGCAGCGTGCGAGGTTCGATTTTTAGATGGCGCGCGGCTTCTTCGGCTGTGAGCCATTCTGATTCTGGAAGAGTGCTCATACTACAACTCCTTCGTAGTTTCGGTACGCGCCTTTACTGATCCGCTCCTGCTTTCTCCTTGCGTTCGACAATTGCGAAAACATCCACGACAGTCGAACTCATGACTGCTCGCCTGTCGGAACGACGCCCCGGCAATTCTTCTCCGGGCAGCGATAACCCGATACCTTCCCGTTGAACCAATTCGTTCCCGCCAATTCCGGATTCGCCCAGAAGGACCTTGTGCAGGCGGGACACTTCAGCTTGTAGCGTTGTTCCAGTTGGCCGACTCGCGTCAGCACGTCCGATTTCAGCCCCTGCTCCACGAGCTTTCCAAAGGCCTCTATGCCCGCCCGCTCGCGAATGAACATCTGCACTCCGCACGGCGAGCAGATGACGTAGGGCTTTTCCCGCTTGGTTGTTCGCACGTCAAGCGGCTTCAGGCAGACCGGGCAAGGGAACCAACCTGTATCCTTATTAATCATGACAACCTCCGTATAAATATGTACCACAGGAGTCACGGTCTGGAAACACATTAAAGTGCTACAATTATTATTTGCATATACATACGGGAATCTTGGAATTTCTTGTTCTTAATATTCCTGACTCCAGACGGATTATTCCCGTATAATTATGCGGTTGACGAAGGAGAATTCCGGGAAAATGCCAATCGAAGGGAAAGATCAAGCGGCGCAAAAAATAATTTCCGATCGACCCTCGAAAAAGCGCGGGAGAGGCAGACCAGCCAACATAGACCCTTCGGTCGTGGTTGGATCAGCCGACACCTACCGCCTGTGGTTCAAGCAGTTCTGGTCGAAGGTGGGCCCTCGGTTGTTGGCGGCACGATCTTCGGAAGAAATAGCCAGGGCGGTCCGCGAGAATGCGCCGGATATTAGCGTAAGCCTCGCTCCGCATTCGGAACTCATTCTCAAGATCCTGCGCGATCCGAAATTCCCGGCCGTTCGATCCACATCGCAGATTCATTTCTTGGCGGATTCTCTCGGCGGACAGGGTTTTGTGAAACCCCGCCGGTCCCGAGAAATCTGTGCGGAAGAAAGAAATAAAGTGCGGCACGTGATTGTTCGGCAGGAATACTACATAGAGTGCTCATGCGGCTACAAAGGGCCAGCACTGGACGGAGCTTGCAGAGAATGCGGCACAGGGGAATTGTCACGGGATTTGATGGTGAAAAAGAACTACTAATTCAAGGCCAAAAAATTGTGGGCCATAGGACAGTGCGTTACATACGTACGTGACGTTATGACTGCCTCTGGAGCTTCCGCCGCAGGTATTCCAGCCTGGCGCGTCCTCTTTCCGTGAGACGGTAGGTCAAATAGCCGCGTCTAGAGTTCGGATGTCGGTCGAGCAATCCCTGACCCTTGAGGCGTCCGAGGTAGCTATAGAGGGAGCGGCGGTCAGGAACGGGACGAAGCTGTCTACGAACGGAATCGGGTTTAAGAAATCCGTTAACTTGCGCGAAGATCAGCAAGACTTCCAGTTTCGTCATTGTGACCCAAGAAAGCTAAAACTTAAGTTAAGCACGTGTTTATGGTACTAGAACATGCTTAGCGTATGATAACTAAAATAGCGATGTTAGGGAAAGCGTTGATTTTATTCTGGATTTACTCCCGTAAAGTCTTGATTGTTTACGCAAAACTGCAATAACGCTCTCTTGCGGACCGACAGAACTTTGAACAGCAAATTCTTAGTTGGTGTAATCGCCTGTGGCTGTTGAAAAAGTGCTGCTCAGAAGCGGGAGTTGGTGGGGTGTGAGTACCGCGGTGAGGAAGAGTTTCTTGCGCGGGTTGGAAACTAAGCCGTCACGGCGAGCGGTGGTCGAGGCACTTGGCTGAGGAAGCGAACCAGCCGTTTGATGTTCTGGGCAGCCGCTGCCAGGAAGAACTGTTCACGAACGAACTTCATTCTCC
>Ga0208821_1000811_pt1 | contig 21433 bp, 20 predicted proteins | sample June2015DPH_20_5_FD_184720 | JGI IMG/M metagenome (GOLD analysis project Ga0208821, IMG submission 184720) | Peatland microbial communities from SPRUCE experiment site at the Marcell Experimental Forest, Minnesota, USA - June2015DPH_20_40... | ecosystem: Environmental > Terrestrial > Soil >... | reverse complement strand
GGAATGATAACCCATGCTTGGCCTCCCCGCCGGAAGTGCGGTCAGAGGCTAATATATCATAGCTGTATAGCTAAGACAAGAAAATTTCTTAATTTTTCGATTTTCTTGATTTTTTCACAGCTTCTTCTTGCCGGGATGCACTGGCCAGTCACCACTCTCCATGATCACAACAAAAAAGCCGCGGACCTCAAAACCGGAGGCCCGCGCTACCGCCCGTGCGAGGTGGAAGCGGACATCATGTCTCTTGACAACTCAAGAACTATAGGCTAGAATACTGGGTTGAGACTATGAAGGTAGTCATGGCCTCCCGGAAACACTTGGTGGCAATGTTGCCGCGAACTCCGATCGGCTCTCGAAAGTGTGGCAAGCGGGGCCAAAAGCCCGGAAGACTTCGTGCGCCCGGGCGGCCAACGAGTCCGTTCTTGGAAACGAAAGAGAAAAAGAATTCTTTAAAAATGAGGGAACGAAGCGGGAATGTCTATGAAAACAAAGGTAGGTGGTATGTGGTGTGTGGGGAAAGAAAAAGAGGGACTGGGGGCTGGGCACTAGGGACTGGGGGGCTAATGGCTTCCCGCCGTTCGCGCGTGCTGGCATCACCCACACAATTTGTCCTCCGGCTCAAGAAGGCCTATCAACCTCAAGAAAGAATTTCTTTTTTGACGGAACGAAGCGGGAATGTCTATGAAAACAAAGGGCCGGCTTTCATCGGGGCGCAATGAACCGGGAATGTCATTGAAAACAAAGGTAGTTACGCGTTCAAGGCGGGGATGTCATTGAAAAAAGGCAGCTTAGACCCATGCAATTCCCTGATGATTTCTCTGTGTGCTCCTTGGCCAGAAGAGCTTCACCACGGAGGCCACTGAGGCCCCCCGTGTGCTCCGTGTTAAAGCTCGAGAGCCACGGAGGACGCGGAGAGTCTGGTTTTGGTTGCCGCCGGCAGCCCTGCTGTGACCATCCGGAGGTCTGATGCAAAGACGTGATGTTCTGAAAATGATCCCTCTCTCGGTGGCCGGGATGACGGAACTCCCCGGAATGGGCCAGGGAGGTCGGAGGGATGCTGCCGACACGGAGGCCAAGCCTCTAGTTACCCAGGTGAAGCAGTACAACGGAACACCCACACTATTCCTCGACGGCGAGCCGGCCTTTGCCGGAATGTGCTGGGTTACGACTCCCTCGACGGAAGGTTGGCGGGATGCGGAGAACGCGCCGGCGGTTGCGAAAGCAGGCATCCACATCTATTCCTTCGATGCCGGAAAAGGTTTCGAGTGGGTCGAGCCCAAGGCGGGGCGGTCGGACCCTTTCGATTTCTCCACCGTGGAGGCCCGCTACGGGCGGATCATCGCTCGCGACCCTCTGGCCCGATTTCACCTGCGCTTGAATTTCGAGGTCCAGCCTGACGACTGGTGGATGAAGGCTTACCCTGACGAATGTGAGATCACCTCGGAGGGGAAACCGTTCAGCCAGTCTTTTGCCTCTGATGTGTGGCGGATGCAAGTGAAGGATTTCCTCGAGGCGTTTATCGCTCACCTCAATCGCACCGGCCTCATGGATCGAGTTACCGCTTTCCAGACGGGAGCGGGGCACACCGGAGAATGGGTGAAGGGCGAAACCTCCATGTCCGCGCTCTGCGGGGATTATAGTGAGCCGATGCGGCGGCACTTTCGCCTCTGGCTCCGTCGCCACTACGCGAGCGATCTGTCGGCGTTTCGAGCCGCCTGGAATAATCCGCAGATCAGCTTTGAGACGGCAGAAGTTCCCTCGGCTGAAGAACAACTTCAAAGCAAGCTCTACACCTTCCGCGATCCGGCGCGGGAACGAAACGTCATCGATTACTATCGTTGCTTGGCGGATTTGAGCAGCGACCTGCTGATCGATTTCTGTCGCACCGTGAAGGAAGCCACGGACGGGAAGAAGCTGGCGGGTGCTTTCTACGGTTATTTGATGGAACTGGCTTGGAATGGGGGCTTCTTTAAGGAAAGGCCGGAGAGCGACTACTCGACTTATCAGCGGAGTGGTCATCTGGGCCTAAGGAAGGTTCTCGAATCACCTTACGTCGACTTCCTGGTATGTCCTTATAGCTACGGCTTCCGCGGCATAGGGGGCGACGCGCCGGCTATGCAACCCACCGAGTCGGCCCGGCTGCACGGGAAGCTCTGCATCATTGAAGACGACACGCGGACCCACATCAGTCCGGATCCGAACTACGGTCACGCCAATTCCCTTGCAGAAAGTGTCACCATCCTGCGGCGGAACTTTGCCCAGGTTGTCACCCACGGCCAGGGCATGTGGTGGTTGTTCGAATCTATCAATCCCGGCAAAGAACCGGCGTTTGGGCCTTTACTCGAGAGCTTTCACGAGCTCGGCGCCTTCCTCCTTCAAACGGACCGCACCCCGAGTGCGGAAATCGCCGTGCTGTTGGACGACGTGAGCTTCTTTTATGAGACAGACCGAAATAATCTGGATGTGCCGTTGGTTTTTCAACAACGACTCTGGGGCCTGCCGCGAACCGGCGCGCCTTTCGATGTGTTCCTTTTGCAGGATTTCATTGAAGGCCGATTGAGGCCTTACAAGCTCTACCTGTTCCTCAACAGCTTTCAACTCGACAAGACACGGCGTGAAGCCTTGAACCGGGAACTGCGCAAGGATGGCCGTGTGGCGGTTTGGATCTACGCCCCCGGCTATATCGGGGATGGGCCTTCACTGGAGCATATGCACGAGCTGACGGGATTTAAGTTTGCCATGGGCGGGGCACCCTGGGGACCGCTCATGCACATTGTGGACTTCGCTCACCCCATCACCGCCGGCCTGCCGCAAGACCTTGCATGGGGCACGAACAGCAAGTTGAGTCCGATTTTTTATCTGGAAGATCCTGAGGCCCGGGTGCTGGGGCAAGTGGTATTTTCACAGGGAAACTGCAAGCCCGGCATGGGCGTCAAAGCCTTTCCCGGATGGACCTCGATCTACGTCGCTGCCCCCAACCTGCCTGCCCCGGTGCTGCGTGGGATGGCGCGCTTTTCGGGGGTCCATTTGTACAACCAGGAGGGCGACGTTTTATATGCGACTCGAGAACTCCTGGCTGTCCACACCGTTTCCGGCGGTAATCGAACCTTCAGCCTTCCTCGAGGAGTGGAAGAAGTCTACGACCTGTTTGAACGTAAATCAGTTGCGCGGAATACCGAGGAATTCCGGGTGACATTACAACCTGTCTCGAGCGCGCTGTTTTACACTGGAGGGGCGGCTCTTCTCTCGAGCTTGAAGTAACGCAGTGCCATGTCATTCTGAGGCCCCCGTTCCTTGGGGGCCGAAGAATCCCTGCAGTTTCTTCCGACGGCCAGTCCGTCAGTTGTCGGATGAGGGTTCCCTGCGAACTGCGGAGATCCTTCGTCGTCCCAAAGAGCGGGACTCCTCAGGATGACATGCCTTGGGTCTGCGCTGCGGCGAGCGATGGTCCAGATGTTTTGTGGGCACGACACTAGCCGCCCAGCAAGCGGGCGACCTCTTTGGCATAGTAGGTCAGGATGATATCCGCACCGGCCCTTCGGATTGAGGTGAGGGTTTCTATCATGGTGCGTTCGCGGTCAATCCATCCCATCCTGGCAGCGGCCTCGATGAGGGAGAATTCGCCGCTCACCTGGTAGGCGGCGATGGGTACATCGAACTCGCGGCGGGCGAGTGCGATAATATCCAGGTAAGGAAGCGCCGGTTTCACCATGATGATGTCCGCGCCTTCCTCCACATCCAGGGCAATCTCTCGCATGGCTTCGCGTTGGTTGGCGGGATCCATTTGGTAGGCCTTGCGGTCCCCAAACTTTGGCGCTGAGTCCGCAGCCTCCCGAAAGGGTCCATAGAACGCCGAAGCGTATTTGGCTGAATAAGCCAAAATAGGTGTCTGGGTAAAGCCGCGGGCGTCCAACTCCTGGCGAATGCGCCCCACGCGCCCGTCCATCATATCGGAGGGTGCTACGATGTCGGCGCCGGCCTCGACCTGGGTCAAGGCTGTCTTTGCCAGAAGTGGAAGCGTGGAATCGTTGTCAACTTCACCGTTCTGAATCAGGCCGCAGTGACCGTGACTCGTATATTCGTCCAGGCACACGTCGCATATCACCAATAAATCCGGCAATTCTCTCTTGATCGCCCGCACCGCCCGTTGCACGATCCCATTGGGGTCGTAGGCGCCTGAGCCCACTTCGTCCTTGCTTTCCGGGATACCGAACAGGATTACGGCAGGAACGCCCAGGTCATGCGCCGACTTGCATTCGCCCACCAGCAGATCGACCGACCAGCGGTAGTTTCCTGGCATGGACTTGATTTCGTCCTTAACCTTCGATCCCGGACAAACAAACAGCGGATACACAAGAGACCGGGCGTTGAGCTGGTTCTCGCGCACCAGGCTGCGCAGGGTCTCGGTCCGCCGCAACCTGCGGGGTCGATGGATGGGGAAAGGCATGGTATGCTCCTTACGATCAAGTTGCTAGTCGCTAGTGGTTAGTGGCTAGTTTCAAGAGCAGTGGCTAGCGCTTAGGGGCTAGTTACAGACTCCTTAACCACAAGCCGATACCCCAAATCACTGAGCACTAGCCACAAACCACTAGCCACTAGCCACTGCTGTTAATACAATCTGTCGCGCGGTTTAAAATCCCCGAACGTCCCGATGTTGGCTAACGAGATTGCCATTCGGAAAACATTTTCTTGCCTAATGGTTCCTAATGAAAACCGCTGATACTCAACATTCAATCCGAAGCATCCAAAATTATAGCTGAGTTGGGCGACTCCGCCAGCCGCAATCTTCTGAACAAGATTGTAGTTCACGCCGAACGCGCCACTCAACCCTTTGCGGTCAAAGTCCCCATAGGTCGCGAGGAGGTTCAAGAGGTGGTAGGAGGTCGTGGGAGTGGTAGTTGTCGTTGAAGGGGAACTGGAAGTTCCGCTCAGGAGGCCAATATAGGTGTCTTTATTGATGTAGAAGTCGGTAAAGGCCAGCCCATAAACCCCGTGCTTAACGTGAGAGGTGATGCCAGCGTCAAGAATACCTTGACCGTTCGGGCTTAAATCAACTTTCAGCTCAGTGTCGTAAAACGAGAAGGGAGCCACCTTCAGGTCAGAGACGACCGGCGACAAACGCCTGCCGGGAATGAAGTGAAATCCCGTGAGCGAGAGCGTCGGCTCCCAAACAATGGGGTTGTTCGGTCCCAGGACACCGCCGAACGTGGGGTCAAAATAATACTTCTCCGAGATACGCCAGGAAATCAGTTCCCGAGCCTGGGGTGTATCCGTTGTCCCCGCAGGAACGTTCTTGCGAGCTAGGATAACATTCGTCAGCGAATACTCAACTTCATTGGTTTGGGAGAGGATGTCCAGATCATCGTACCGAACAACATTGGCAAGCTCTTCCGGATCCCTGGCTTTTACCAGACGATAGACTATGTCAGGCTCAATAACATGCTTAAGGCGCCGGCCCCACAAGGACCACGCGAGGACTTTTTCGAGGGAAGGCGGCCGAAGATCGAGTGAGAAGTCGCCCAGCAGCCTGGTAAGGGGGTCGTGGTTCGGATCCAGGCTGGTGCCGTACCGGGCCGCGTCGACTCCCGCCGAAGGAGTGAGGTGGAAACCCCAGAAATCCTTGAGACGGAGTGTGACCTCGGGGTGAACGTCCAGCCGCTCCGAGAGTGAGGGAAGGTCAAGTCCTGGTTCCGTGCGCCCGAGGGCGCCAGCAGAAGTCTCGAAGGAAAAGTAGAAGGGGCTCTCACCCACCTGCTTGTCCGTTCCGAAAAACGAGAATTCGGGCGTTTTCCGGATGATTACAGCGTTCCCTGGCACCAATTGTGCGGAGAGGAAGTCCTCGTATCGGGAGGCGTAGATGTTGAAGCTGTAAGCGCCGAAATCCTTGGTTACGAAACCGATTTGGTGGGCCTCGGAATTGACCGCTTCGGTGAAACTTGGCGAATAAACCTCGCGGAAAGCCAGCGAGGAAACGTAGTCCACGTCCGCCACGCCGCGAAATCCGTCGAAAAAATCCTCAGCGTCCCCGACCGCCTTGACGCTCTGGCCGGGGGCGCGATTTGCCCGAACCTTGTCCTTGTCGTTCACCCCGAAATAGTCCACCCTGAGCTTGGTGTTATCGTTGGGTGTCGCCCGGAACTGTGCCCTTCGGGCAAGCCCTCGGAGGCTGTAATCCTCCAGACCCAGCAACAGATCCATGCTGGGGCTGATAGCCCAGAAAAAGCCCGCGCCTACGACGGTCCCCTTCTGCGATGAAGTCCCAATGTGTGGAAGCAAGAAGCCAGTATGGCGAGGTTTGCGGGCGATGGAGGTACCCAGGAAGGGGAGGTAGAAAATAGGGACGCCCAGGAATCGGATGACAGAATCACGCGCTATGGCCTTGTCGTCCAACTCCAGCTTGGCGCTGCCGGCGGAAAAGGACCAACCCTTTGTTTCGCAATCGCAAGTCGTAAACCTGCCATGTTTTACCGTGTACGTATTCTCATCCAGACGCACAATTTCCTCTCCCTGGATGTAAAAGGGGTTCGCCGTGTAAAGCACCTTAGACCGGTCAGTCTGGATGTAATAGGGATTCTCCGTGTAAAGCACCTTAGGCCGGGCGCGCGGATTGGTGTGGACGAAGCCGTGGCCGTTTGAAAACCATCCTTTCTGCGTTCGGATGTTGTAGTGGACCTCGTCGGCCGCAATATGGCTTCGAGGGTCGATGAAAAGCACATGCCCCTTGCCCGCGACTTCTCCTGAGGCTTCGTCGTAGGTAACCTCGTCTGCCGTGAGCTTCATGCCACGGTAAGTCACCTCCACGTGGCCGTGAAAACGGTCAATATCCTTGTCTTTCTCCTGGGAATCGGCGCGGAGGGTGATGATTTTGTCGGGACTCCCTAATTCCAACGGAATGGAGGGCGGCTGTTGCGCCGCTGAGATCAAGGCCATGCCCAGCGCCACGAACAACCCCAAAGGAACGCGCGCGCTACTTGTCCGGCGGGAGAAGGGAACGTTCACAAAGTTCATGAGCAAGCACAGGCTTTTTATTCTACCCGAAGGAGCTTTGCTCGAACGAATCAATTTGCTAAGATGCGTTAGGGAGCGTATAACGCTGCCCGGAGGATTTTGAGCACCCGGTGAAGTGCCCTAAGTGCGGTTTTGTCAGCTACCCCGGACTCGCACAATGTAAGAAGTGCGGCGCCAGTTTTGTGCGCGCCCCTGGGCCGCCATCTGTCGCCACTAAAACGACGCCCATCGCCCAGCCTGGGCCTGCGCTGCAACTCGAGGAAAAAGCTATAGGTCCACCGCCCGCCAGTAGGGCTCCAGCTCAGAGCAGAGCCACCAAAGAACCCCCGCAAGACCAGGGACCTCGGACCATGCCAGGTAACACCGAACTTGAATTCGTGAGGAATCTTCGCGAACCCTTGGCAGAGAAAGCACCCCCCCCCGTAGCGGAAGAACCTGCGCCCTGGAGGCGAGAGGTTTCAGAGCGTTTCCAGAGCTTTCGCCAGCGTCGCGCCCGTCTACGAAACGAACCTGCCCGGGAGGAGTCCCTCGACTTTGAATTCGAACCGAGAGAAGCGAGTGCGCCTCCGGAGCCGGGCGTGGAAGAGATCTTGGAATTCCCGCAGAACGTCCTTACGGTTGACGCGGAAATTACCCCCCCTGCGGCGCTCGAGGATGACGTGCAACATTCGGAAGCGGACACCCTGGAAAACGGTGACGAGGGGTTGGAGATTCTCGATTCTGCGCTGGCTCAAGCAGACGAATTCGCCCTCGAACCGGCATCGCCGCCAGGCAATCGTTTGGAGATCGTTGTCGGGCCGTCGGAAGTTGACGCGCCAGCGGCTGCCTCACAACTAGAACTCCAGGCCCTTCCCGTAGCGCCCCTGGGCCGGAGGTTCCTGGCGGGCTTGGTGGATGGACTGGTTCTCCTGCTTGGGGCGGGACTATTCGCGTTCATTTTTTGGAGGGCTGGCGGCCATCTGACTCCGGTTCCTCCGAACCTTGCCATCGTCGCGCTTATCGCGGTCATTTTCGTTTGGGCATATTTTGGGTTGTTTACGGCCCTCACCTTCTCCACGCCCGGCCTGATCTGGATGGGTATTGAAGTTCGGAACATGGAAGGTTGGCCACCCGCACCCCGCGAATCCCTCTTGCGCGCTTTTGGTTACTTGGTGTCGATCTCGGCTTTGATGATAGGGTTCCTCTGGGCACTAGTGGATAGTGAGGGCCTTACCTGGCATGATTGGATATCTGGGACTTTCTTAACTCCCGTGAATCAGGAGGCGCCGGGCGAAGGTGTGGAATCGAAAGCCTAGCGATTCCGTCGATTCTGCCTTCCCGACTTTCACTCGTCATTCCATGAACAAAGGACGCTTCTTGAACCAGAAACTCGGCAAGCGGGCCAGCCGCAAGATTGCCCTTCTCAAATCAAGCCTTTCGGCTAGTCGCCAGCCTCGCCGACCGGAAGCCCCGACCACACGCTTTCCCAAAAAGGGAGCCTCCCGCGAAAAGGGGCTGAATCCCTATTCATAATTCAAAATTGTTCGCAGTGACTTTAGGCCATCAGGGTGCATCCAATCTGTTGCCGTGCTATACTTTGGACAGTGAGGGCCGCGTGGGCCCAGCGCTGAAGGAGCTTTCCCGGTAATGACCAACCGCATACGGGTTACGTTAATCTCAGTTTCCAGTCTTCTGCTGTTTTATGTCGTCCTCGGAGGATTGCTCGGCAAGAGCGAATCGACCTCGGAGAAGACGTATCGCGACCTGGGAGTTTATAGCGAAGTATTGAACCGCATCCGCATGGATTATGTGACCGAACCCGACCTCAAGAAGGTAACGGACGGAGCAATCCGGGGCCTTCTCGAGGCCTTGGACCCTTACAGCACATACTTTACCCCTGCAGAGTATCAAGACTACCTGAAACATCCTGACCCGGGCCCGGCGGACGTAGGCATGTTCCTATCCAAGAGGATGGGTTATGCTACCGTGATTTCCGTGCTTCCAGGGAGTCCGGCTGAGAAAGCCGGCGTGAGGGCTGGTGACTTAATCGATCGCGTCGAGGGCTCGGCCACACGGGAGCTTTCTGTGGTGCAAATCCAGCGCCTGCTGGCTGGGGCGCCCGAGACCGCAGTAAAGCTCTACGTGGTGCGGGAAGCACGAGGCGAGCCGGAGCCCATCACCTTGACCCGCACCCTACTGAATTATCCTCCGGTGGTGGCAAAGATAGTGGACGACGGGGACGGGTATCTGCGCGTTTCAACCTTTGAGAAGGGGAAAGCTAAGCAGATGGCTGCCAAGCTCAAAGAGCTTGAGGCGAACGGAGCTCTTAAGATCATTCTGGATCTGAGAAACTGCGCCGGCGGCGATGTGCAGGAAGCCATTGATACAGCCAGCCTTTTCCTGGACAAGGGATTGATTACTTACCTTTCCGGCCAACGTTATCCCAGGCAGGACATCACGGCCCATCCCACTGAAGGCGTATCCAATATCCCCCTGGCGGTGCTCATCAACCAATCCACCGCCGGGCCTGCGGAGCTCGTCGCCTCCGCCGTCCTGGGCAACAAGCGCGGTGAGGTGGTCGGTGTGCGCAGTTTTGGCGTTGGAGTTCTTCAGAAAACGATCCCGGTTGGGGATGGCTCAGCGCTGCTGCTCTCCGTGGCGAAATATTACGGAGCGGACGGCAAAGCGATCAACGATAACGGCGTTACGCCCAGCGTGGTCCAAAGCGCGGGAAGTACCTCCGCGGATATCGACGGCGAAGAGGAGACACAGAACCCCGAGCACTTCGGTGGCAAGGATGATTTGCAGCTTCGCAAGGCAATTGAAATCCTGATACATTCGTCGTCATCTGCTAAGGCTGCTTGATCAGTCCCGCGCCGGCATTGCCACGGAGACTTAAACACTCAGCCTTGCGCTTGATCCTGCGGGTATTCCTACCCTTGATTTCCACTCCACACGGTATTCAAGCCTCAACGCTATGGCTTGCTTTCCTTCTGGCTCTAGCCATTTGTGCCATTAACTGTAAACCGCCTGTCTTCGCGCCCTTGCGCGAAGACGATCGGCGGGAAGTGGCGCGAAAGATCGAGAATGCTATCGAAGCTACCGGACGATCTCAAGTCTGGATCAAGTCACCCGTTGGTCTCACCTCCGGAAAGCCTGAAACTCCCGTTGAAGCGCGGGTCGGCGCTGAGGTCTATTCGACGGTCATGGCCGCCCTACAACACGAGGCTGAGAAGAACCACCTGGAATGTGCCCTAAATGAATCCCGGACGAAAGAGGGATGGCGAGTCGCTGATATCCGCTTGTTACGTTATGGAAAGCAGGTGTCTCGATGGAAGCTCCATGAGGTCCGTCGCATCCTTCACGCCGCCATCATTATTGACGATCTGGGGGAAAACCTCGGGGCTGCGCGCCAACTGCTTGCTTTGCCGTATTCCCTGACATTCTCCGTTCTACCTCATCTTCGCGACTCTGTGGAAACCGCCGAAGAAGCTCGCCGCGCCGGACACGAGGTAATGCTCCACCTTCCGATGGAGCCGGAAGCGGGTTCCCAGGCCTCGCCGGGGAAGGGAGAAATCCGTATCGGCATGACCAGCTTCGAGGTCGAACACATCCTGCAATCAGACTTGGCTTCAGTTCCCCATGCGCTCGGGGTAAACAACCACATGGGGTCACGTGCCACCGCCGATCCCCGCTTGATGACTGCGGTAATGAGATCGCTTGCCGGGCACCACCTCTATTTCGTGGATAGCCGTACAACAGCAGCCAGCGTGGCTCTGGAGGCGGCTCGCCAGCAGGGCCTTCCCTCATTTTATCGTTCGGTGTTTTTGGACGACACCGAGACCGTGCCCTATACGCTTGGGCAGCTCCGCCAGTTCCGGCGCGTATTGGAAGAGCAGGGCACGGCCTTGGCTATCGGCCACCCCTACCCCACCACGATCGCCGCACTGGCCAAGTTCTTGCCCCAACTCGAGAGCGATGCGGTGCAATTGGCGCCCGTGTCGCGACTCATGCGGCTTCCGGAAGTTGCGCGTCTGAAGCCACCACCCCATCGCACGGCCGCGCCATGAGCCTGCTTTGTCCAGCACCGAAGAGATGATCCCAAATTTGGAATTCGGGGTAATGAGTCGCGCCCTGACAGCGCGGCTTGGCGACGCACAAGATGTGGCGGGGGATAGAGGCTGAGCTGAGGTAACTTGGGGAGCTTATTTTTCGTTCGACGGAAGGCTGAACGTGACGTCCCGGTCGAGCCGCATACCGATCAACGAGCCTGCCGCCAAGGCGGCTTGCTTACCGTGAGGGAGAAGGATCGCCAAGGTCACACCCGCCGCGGCTCCCGCGATGCCCGTGTATAACCCTCCCGCCGCCGCACCTACCGCTGTCGTGCTGGCGATAATGGCGGCCTGCTTCTTTCGCGAGGCCCCGCCTCCCTTCAAATCGCCCTCTGGTCCGACATTGGGATCACCTCCGCCCTCACTTGAAAAAACTTCGGTCAGTGATCCCAGGATAGCTAGCTTCTGCCCATTGGGGAGTTCAACGGTATCAAATACGAAGGACAGGTTCCCACCTTTTCCGCGGCGTCCGGCGGGCTTCACCTCAGCGATATGCCCATCAATCCGCACACCCTTTGCCAAAACATCCCGGTCCTCGACCGCCACGGGATCAAGCAATGTAGTAAGAATTCTGTCACCCGGTCGGGAGGTCTTTGAGCTTACCGTGGAGTGCAACTGGAGTTTGAACTCCGTCCCTTCAGGAATCGTAATCTCATTCTCATTCGCGATCTCGTTTGCGTTTTCACCCTCTTGCTGAGCCCAGAGGGGCAGCGCCAGGAACGCAAAGGCACATCCTGCTGCCAGCAGCCCAAGAGATCTTCGCTTCATTACCTGACTCCCGATCACGAAGGCTTCACCCTTCCTGGAAATGTCCAAGTTCCACACCCTGCTTATTTCACCACTAAACGTCCGATGCAGTCAAAGGGAAAATGGGCGCAAAATCCTCGCGTTTCCCTTAAGGCTTTGATGCAGCTTTTTCCCGCAGGTTGGATGAAGGGGACTCTGGGGCGATCATCGTTTGGCCAAGGATGGCTGGAATTGCCGATATTCGAAACTCGAAACTAGAAATTCGAAACTCGGAAAAGACGCTGCTGCGCCCCATTGGAGCCGAGTTTCGATTTTCGAATTTCGATTTTCTGCTCCAACAATCGGTGATCGTTGCCAGCCTACTCGCGCACCTCCGCGTGGTGGCGCACTTCCACTCCTTCCACCAGGAACAGAACATCTTCGGCAATGTTGGTGGCATGATCAGCGAGGCGCTCTAGGGAACGGGCTATGAACATCAGGTTGATGCTTTGCCGGACTGCGGTGGAATCTCGCTCCATCAGGCCGATCAGTTCTTCATACACGGAGTCACGGAGTTGGTCGATAACATCATCGGAGGTAAGGATGCTACGCGCGAGTTCGGCATCCTTCCTCACGAATGCATCCAGGCTTTTCCGAATCATCGACTGGGCAAGGGTCGCCATATGAGGAATATCGACCAACTCTTTCGGGATGGGATCACGCATCAGGACCAGAGTCCTGCGGACGATGTTGACCGAAATATCCCCCATGCGCTCCAGGTCATTGTTGATCTTGATGGCGGCGGTAATAAACCTGAGGTCGGTCGCCATGGGCTGAACCCGGGCCAAAAGGCTGGTGGCTAACTCGTCGATCTGGATCTCCATGCGGTTGATTATGGCTTCGTTCTGTAGGACCTGCTGCGCCGCCACCTCATCCTTTTCAATGAGCGACAGGATGCTGCGGTAGACGGAGTCCTCCACCAGCCCGCTCATTTCCAGCAGGCGGTTTCTGAGGTTATCAAGTTCCTCTTCAAAGTGGCGCATCATCGGGTAAGGGGCAGGTCGTAGGCGGCAGGCAGGGGAAATTTCCCCGCTGCCAATTCATACTCTTGCCTGCCAATTTCCTCCTCATCAAGTTCGGCCCCAAAAGCTCACTCCTAACTTCCGGGTGGCACGCGCCTTAATTCTCTTCCGGGGCTCTCTCCTCCCATCGGGCGGGCCATCGCGACAAACAACCTACCACCTTTTGCTCACCACCTCTACCCGAACCGGCCGGTGATGTAGTCTTCGGTTTCCTTCTTGGCAGGTGTCTTGAAGATGATTTCTGTCTTGTTATATTCGATCAGCTTTCCCAAAAGGAAAAAGCCCGTGAAATCCGCCACCCGCGCGGCCTGCTGCATGTTGTGGGTGACAATGGTCAGCGTGCACTGGCCCTGGAGGGAATAGAGCAACTCCTCTATCTTCGCGGTGGCGATGGGATCGAGGGCGGAACAGGGCTCGTCCAGTAGCAGGACCTCTGGGTCTACAGCCAGAGCTCTGGCAATGCACAATCGTTGCTGTTGACCCCCGGAAAGAGCGTACGCCGATTTGTGGAGTTGATCCTTCACTTCATCCCACAGTACCGCGCGTCGCAGACTCTTTTCCACTTTTTCTTGCAGGGCAGCCCAACTGTGGGTCCCATTCACCCTAAGACCGTAGGCGATATTGTCAAAAATGGACTTGGGAAAGGGGTTCGGCCTCTGAAAAACCATTCCCACGCGACGACGCAGGGCGACCGGGTCCATGCTAAGAAGATCTTCATTGTCGAACAAGATCTCGCCCTCGGCCCTGGCGTGCGGCACCGTCTCGTACATCCGGTTCAAAGTGCGCAAGAAAGTGGACTTGCCACAACCCGAAGGACCAATGAGGGCTGTGATGCGGTTGGTGAGGATGTGAAGGTTGATGCCAAAAAGGGCTTGCTTGGGACCGTAGTAGAAGTCCAATCCGGAAACCCGCATTTTAACGCCCTCTGCGGCCACTGTCGGCCCTACAGATTGAGCGGGGCGGCTTTCTTGCTTGACCATCGTCGTACCACCGGCATCCCAAGTCGTCATGGCAGTTCCCACCTAATGGGCAGATCGCCCTGAAACGGATAATCTGGCGGCAACGTTCGCCACCAGCACTAGAGTCAAGAGAACCAATCCGGCAGCCCAGGCCTGCTTGTGCCAATCTTCATAGGGCGAGATCGCGTAGGTATAGACCATGACCGGCAGCGAGGCCGTAGGCTGATTCCACCCCGGGCTCCAGAACCGATTGCTGAAGGCAGTGAACAACAGCGGTGCCGTTTCACCAGCGACGCGAGCGATATCCAGGATGATCCCCGTGACAATCCCCTTGCGAGCCGCTGGCACGACCACGGTGGCGACAGTTTTCCATTTGCTCGCCCCCAACGCCAGGGCGCCTTCCCGCAGCACCAGCGGGACCGTGCGCAAGGCTTCTTCCGTGCTGCGCACCGCGATGGGGATCATCATCACACCCAGCGCCAAGCCCCCTGCTAATGCCGAAAAATGTTTCATCGGCAAGACCACGATCGTGTAGGCAAAAATCCCCATGACAATCGAGGGCACACCGTTCAAGAGATCTGCGGTGTAGCGAACCACAAAGGGAAACGACCGGCCCCCGAACTCAGCCAGATAGACGCCACCCAGGAAACCAATAGGGATGCCGAAGGCAGACGCCAGTAGAAGCAGCTTTGCGCTCCCCACGATGGCGTTGGCCATTCCTCCACCGGGTTCGCCAACGGGGGTCGGCAAATGCGTCAGGAAGGTCCAACTGAGGGAGCTTCCACCATTCCACACCAGGTATCCCAGGATGAAAAATAAGACGCCAACCGTAACCAAGGCGCATAGCCCGGTCATGCTGAACATGAAATAGTTGACGAATTTCCGCCAGGTATTACGCCAGAGCATTAGTGCCCCGACCCCTTCTGAGTTGTGAAGATAATTGCAATTCGCGCCAAGCCGTTAATCACGATGGTCAGCGCAAACAGTACCAGGCCCAGCTCAATCAGCGCCTGCAGGTGAAGATCGCCGGTGGCTTCGGCAAATTCATTGGCAATTACTGCGGCAATGGTATAGCCGGGGGCAAATAAGGAAGAACTGATTCTGGGATCATTGCCGATGACCATGGTAACCGCCATCGTCTCACCTAAAGCTCTCGCCAAGGCGAGGAAGATGGAGGCCATGATTCCAATGCGGGCGTAAGGGACCACGACCTGCCAAGTGGACTCCCACTTTGTAGCGCCGAGCCCCAAGGCTGCCTCACGTTGTTCTACCGGGACAGCCAACAGGACCTCACGTGAGAGCGAAATGATAAATGGTACGACCATGATGGCCAGTACCAAACCGCCCGCCAACATCCCCACGCCGTACATCGGCCCCTGAAAAAGCGGTAGGAATCCCAAAGTGCGCTTCAGGAATGGCTCGCCATATTGACGAAGAAACGGCACCAGGATGAATATCCCCAGCAATCCGTAAATTACGCTGGGAACCGCAGCGAGGAGCTCAATGACAAAAGTCATCGCATTCGAGATGCGCGTAGGCGCCAGCTCAGAAAGGAAGATTGCCGCCCCTACTCCCAGCGGAACTGCCACAAGCAAAGCGAGCGCGGAGGTGACAAGCGTGCCATAAATAAACGGCAAAGCGCCGAAGTCTCCGCTAACCGGATCCCAAGTGCGGCCGGTCAAAAATCCAAATCCAAACTTGTGTAGCGCGCCCGTAGAATTGACATAAAGCTGTTGAACGAGAGCTACCGTCACCAGCAGGATACTCGCCGCGCAGAGAAGCGTGAAGACGTGGGCAAACGTATCACCGCTTCGAAGGCCTTGAATAAAAGGACGCGCGCGGCGTTTTGCAGCCGCGCGCCCGGGTGGAATGGGAATGCTTGCCATAGAGGTTTATTGGATCTGCGAAATCTGCTTCAACTCTCTCGCCACCACTTCCTTGGGAAGCGGTGCGTAGGACAGAGGTTCAGCTTCCTTTTGACCGTCCCTCAGCATCCAGGTGAGAAAATCCTTGATGACATCCCTCTTCTTTGCGTCCTCAATTTTCGTCGGAATCAGCAGGTAGGTGAAGCTGGCAATCGGATAAGCAGCTTTGCCAGGAGCGTTGGTGATGGAAATGCGGAAATCTTCGGGCATGGTCTTCGCATAGCCTGCCGCTGCGGCTGTCACGCCTGCAAGGTCCCCTTTGACAAAGACGCCGGCAGCGTTTCGAACATGACCGTAGGGAATCTGGTTCTGCACGGCGTAGATGAGTTCGACGTAACCTATCGCCCCGGGCGTCTCTTTAACTAGCCCGGTCACTCCTTCGTTACCCTTTCCGCCCAGGCCTACCGGCCAATTCACGGAGGTGTTCCGGTTAACCTTGCTTTGCCACTCCGTAGAGACTTTCGAGAGGTAGTCGGTCCAGACGTACGAAGTTCCGCTACCATCCGAGCGGTGCACAACGACGATATCTTGAGCAGGAAGGCCAACGCCCCTATTGTACTTGGCAATCTCAGGGTCATTCCACTTGGTGACCTTGCCGAGATAGATGTCTACCAGAACATCGGGCGTAAATTCGAGTTCCTGCGATACACCGGGAATATTGTAGGTGGGAACGACGGCACCCAATACCGTTGGAAAATGCAGAATCTTGATTTTGGCCTGTCCAAGCTGTTCGTCATTCATGGGAACGTCTGAAGCGCCGAAATCCACCGTCCCAGACAAGAGTTGGCGAATTCCTCCTCCAGAACCAATGGACTGATAGTTGATCTGAATGTCGGAGTGGATCTTGTTGTAATCTGAGAACCACTTCGAGTAAATCGGGTATGGGAAGGTAGCCCCGGCGCCGTTAAGCATGATTGTATCCGGGGCAGGAACAGGTACGGCACTTGAGGGTGAGGAGTGGAACGCCACTAGGCTTGTCAAGACAAGGGCGGCACTCAGAAGAATGACGGATAAAATCGAAAGTTTTTTCATAGGTGTTGTCCTCCACCTTTACTCTTCCTCGACTGTTTTACAGGAACATTAAGCGGACGTTAACAATTGGGTTCGGCAGTCTTTAGTCCGGAGTGTTCTCCGGGCTCCCTCACCCCAGCAGAGAGCGCTGAACGGCTTTTCAGTATCTTGCCAAGAAAAGAGCGTTGTCCGAAGCTAGGAGTGACTCGACAAGCCGGCCGGTCAATGTCCTGACGCTCCGAATCGATCGCTGCTAAGGCAAAACATAGCGATTGTCCCGTGGACTCCCACCAAACCAAGAGGCAGGCGCCGTCCGAAGGCATCGTCGATTCAGAATAGTATCTGGCAGGCAGGTTAATCTAAGGTGAAGCCATTGTTACAGGACGGTTACATTAAAGACGCGGCGGTGGGACGGATGAGGCGGGAGTATTTGCATGAGGATGCTGGTAGGCCCGTGGGGACTCGAACCCCAGACCTCTACCGTGTCAAGGTAGGGCAACTTATTGATTCGGCGTACTTTAGCTCCAAGTATCGGTTCTAAAACGGACCCAATTCTGGACCCAAGTTTACGTACTGGCCGGGGTACGACAGTACCATGTTGTCTCTAGCTTTTGACGTGCTAGATTGACCTGTGCAGCTTTTATCTGGAGGTGGTTATGGATGGGAAAGAAAGTGTCAAAAAGGAACCGGTGAGATTGGACCTAGATTTGCAAAATCTCGAAGTATGCCTCGAAGGCAATTGTCGGCGTTCAACTCTTCGATCTGACATGGGCAAGGCACGAGTGTTAGCGCGTCATCTCCTTTATCTCGTTTCGGGTATTCTGGATAGGTTACCGGAAGGCGACAAGGATAACGAGATTGATTCCCGTGGTAACGCTCCAATTAGGGGTTTAGTCAAGTCTTTGACCAAGTTTGTTTCTGACGATTGGACCCCGAATTTCCCTGCCTAGGTTAGTATACGTTAGAACCTTCGTAAGACCGTTTTGCTGTATTAAGTTATAACCACTTCGCCTGGGTATGTTCGACTCTATCGAGAGGTGATGCCAACCGATGTTGAGTTTGCGCGACCTAGAAACCTACCTTGAGACGCATGTGATTGTTGATTCCGATAGTCGACAGTGGCGTCTAACCATTGACCCCCACGCGAAAGCTAGCCCGCCTGCGGCTAAGAACGAGTATGAGCTTCTCAAGAAGAAGATCGAGAAGGGTGGGCAGCGGGAGCCCATCATAATAGTCGATTCTACCCAGGCAGCGGATGGCAGTTATACGGGTGTGCTGTTGGATGGTATCACACGCCTCAAATGTTGTGTGGAACTGAGTCTAGCTCCCAAGGTAGAAATTAAGCAGATCGAAGATCGGCAGGAATATGTGCATGATTTGAATGTGGCCCGTCGACATCTTACAAGCGGACAAAAAGCCGCATATGCGGTGTGGCTCATTACTTCTGAGTTGCTGAATTCAGTAGGCAAGAATTACACGGTCGAGGATGCGGCGAAAGAAGTCAAGCTAGGCCATGAGATTGTCGAACGTGCGAAGCGCCTCCAGACGCAGGCGCCTGATCTATTTGAGCAAGTCCGGGAGGGGTTGACCACCGTTAATGCCGCTTACGATGCATACCAAATACGCCGGGAAAAGGCGTATCAAGTGTATGAACCTTCGGTTTTTGACTCCATCGATCCAGGTTGGCGCGAGAGGTTGGATATTAAACCACCTGTGCCGATAGGTTCTCCAGCCGAGCCTAAGTTTGTGGCCGACCTTAAAGCTGCTGCTACGGTTCTGAAAGATGCTCGGCGGCGGGTGGCCCTTATTGGCGAGTATCTTAGGCTTCGAGTGGATTGGGAAGAACGTCTGAAATTTGCAAATGGTTTTTCTTGTAGTAGTCTCATTGACCTTGAGTCAGCTATTAGTTGCTTTGGGAATGTGATTGAGGAACTTGAAGTGAGGAAGTTTATTCCTTCCAATAACCCGCATGCTGCGAGCCGATTCGGTCCCTAATTAGTGTAGTCTTTTTCCTACCCTTCCGTGTGGGTTTTGTGTCCCGAAGTAGCTTGCAGGGGTTTATTGCGTTTTGCAACTTCTTGAAGTTATGAGAGTTAAAAATTTGAAGAGTTAGCTGCAGGGGTGACGGTGTCGCGACATGCAAACCGGAAAGTCGAAAACCCGATACATTGGTCGATCTCGGGCGGGGTGTTGGTTTCATCCGCATGGTGGAAATTGCGATGCATTCGACCGACTCTCTCACGGAGGCGTCATCTGTGAACACGTGTCCATGCGTCAGGGTGGTGCGGGGGCAGCGTCCCTCTTCCGCATTAGCGAACTACGTATGGATCGCGCAGGGCGCGTGGCATATGGCGATACGAATAAACCCACTCTTGTTTCCGGCAACGATAACAACCAACACGCACAGGACACCATTACTCTTAAACTTAAACTCACCCAGGCATTCATTTCATTTGATTTGATTTGTAACCGGGTGCGGCAGTTCGCATCATGTGCTGCCGCACTTCCGGGCGCTATTCAGTGGCCGTTGCGTAAGTCCTCGCCCTCGACTGGTTTCTCAGGTGGCCGGGCGGTATGCTATGGAGGAGGAGGAGTAATCATGAGTGAACCAACGATCGCATCCGCACCAGCGGACTTACGACCGGTGTTATCGGCAGTATTCCAGAAGTTGGCAGATTTGTTACGTGCGGCGGGGGAGCGTCATCTATCATATCCATGGACGCTGGAGCTTACTGATCCCAAGGGAGTGCTGGCTGTCTTGCGTATCTCTTCGAGTGCTGACAGTACGCTACGCTATGAAGTGGTGGAGACGGTGTCCGCTGTCTTCTACAAGTTTCCGCTGCAACTCACGATTTCTGGAGCCGATGGTACTAAGTTGACCAGTGTTATCGAGGAGCCAGTTTCTACCCAGGAGGCTAGCCATGAGTGATATCTTGGGCAAGCTTGCTGATTGGGTTGATAAGAAACTCGGCACTCAGCTACCTCCTCAAGCGTCTATGCGGACTGGGCCAGCTGTATTCCGCCTAGTGAAGGGTGATGGTGTCACGTCGACGCCGGGAGCTACTTCTCGGCCAAACGTTAATGCCGATGCCCTGCGCGGCAAAGATACGGACATTCCTGAAGCGTCTACCGAACTGTTCAAGCTGTCGGCTGAGATTGCGCGGGGAAATAAGCGGTGAAACTCGTATCTCTATATCATCGTGTCAGGCATGGGTCAGGACCGGGTGGGTGGGGCCGGATGTGTTACGAAAGTCCTATTGTGTGGGGGTGGGGCCGGGGATAGGATGGCCATATACTTAAGCGCCTGTGGGCCGGGCAGCAACCCGCCCCACAGGCTGATGACCAACGCGGGAATAAAGGGGGCCGGTGCGAAGGGTGCCCCGTGCTGGGGGCGTGTGTGTGGTATGTATAAACGGAGGTTACCGTGAAATATGTCGCATTGTTTTTGGCAGTTTGTTTTGTCGGAGTGGTTTCGGGTTTGGCGCAGGATAAGCCTGTTCCCGCGCAGGCAGGCATGTACATCCGGTCTGCCTCTGGCTACACTCGCATCGAACTTGCTTACAGTTCCGGTTTCAAGACCAGTGGCTTAGGGAAGTCGATGCTCTCTTACGGCGTCGCAAAGATAAAAGGCAAGTGGCTCTACAAGGGCCCCTCAGCGGTCGCTCAGCTTGACGGTCCTCGTCCTACCTTTGTTCTGGTGTCACTCGCTGACGTTTCGGCGCAGGTGATTGCACTGGTCAAGTTTGATGTCAAAAAGGACCACCGAGAAGCTCAATACTGCGAGGCAAGCGCCTGGAGCGGAGTCAAGATAGAAGATAGAGATACGGTTCCAGTTTCGGTGACCCGCATGCCCGACAGCAACAATCTCATTATTATTCCTGCGGCCGACCTGCCTGCTGGAGAATATCTGCTCATAGCCGACCCCGCCAAGGGTTACCAGGGGTACGATTTCGGCGTGAAATAATGCACGAAGCGGCGAGTAGCTAGTTGATTTCCGACCGGTGTTTTTCTTAAAAATGCGGTATCAGGTGGAGGATAAGACAATGAAATTGGTGAAAGTGGTTTTGGGCGTTTTGTTCCTTTCGTGTGTTGCTCTGGGGAAGGATTACCGGGAGAAGAAGATGCCGCCTTACCAAGTCGGGACGTTTGTGCAGCTCGTCCATGTTGACAGGGGCACCGTGTCCCAGGCTGGCACTACCGGCATACTTGGCCAATCCAATGTGAGGACGACGAGTCTAAGCTACAACGCTGTTTTGGTAGATACTCCAGATGGGCAGTATCAAATCGAGCCTCCTGTTAGTATAGGGGCGATGATGTTGGACCATACCGTTGACCCCCACAAAGCCTGGTTTATGGACAATTTGCATCCGGGTGACAAGGTGCTTTTCTCGGCCAAATGCAATAAGCACAATAATTGCGACATTATGGTGCCGAATCCTGACAAGCCCGACAAAGAAATTTTTACTTCGGGCACATTCATTCCCGGTGGTCCGGCTAAGACTAACCCGACTTTCGCAGTTGGGAGCGATTTTCATCTGACTTTTGGCTTTCCTGCCGGATAAGTTCTTGGCGATGAATGCGCACTTGTTTCAGGTCGTTGTAGTGTAGACCTACCCCCTTCCCAATCCCCT